>JADMIO010830177.1_pt1 | contig 48899 bp, 37 predicted proteins | sample 8958161 | NCBI WGS metagenome assembly JADMIO01 (sample SAMN16585339, study PRJNA669376) | soil metagenome | isolation source: Crop rotation soil | place: USA: Cullars Rotation, Alabama | collected 2011
CTTTCCCGGCCCCGCGGCCGAGTCACGTGAGGGGTTGTCGCCGGTCGACATCGCCGCTCGGCGGCTCGGTATCCCGAAGCTCTATCCCGAACAGACGCGGGTGATCGGTGCGGCCATGGACGGGCGCGATCTGCTCGTCGTCCTGCCCACCGGGTTTGGCAAATCCGCGTGTTATCAGATTCCGTCGATGATCCTGCCCAAGCCGGTGGTGGTCATCTCGCCGCTGCTCGCGTTGTTGCGCGACCAGCACGAGAAACTGCTCAAGCGGAAGATTCCCTGCGTCCGGCTCGACGGCACCGTGCGTGGCAAAGCTCGGCGCGAAGCCCTCGAGCAGATCGCACGGGGCGGCACGCTGCTCGTCATGACCACCCCGGAGACGCTCGGCTCCGAGGAAGGGCAGGTGGCCCTGCGCACGTCGGGCGTCAGTCTGGCGGCCGTCGACGAGGCGCACTGCATCTCGGAATGGGGCCACGACTTCCGGCCCGCCTACCTCCAGATCGGCGAGCGCTTGCGGGCGCTCGGTGCGCCGCCGGTGATGGCGCTGACCGCGACGGCGACCGCGAACGTGCGCGCCGACGTCGTGCGCTTCCTCGGCTTGCGCGAACCCGTGGTGGTGGCGGGCTCGCCGCACCGCGCCAACCTCGCCTTCGAAGTGCTGCACAGCCGCGGCGATGCGCGTCTCCGCGCGTTGATCCGCTTCGCCCGCCGATTGCGCCGGCCGGGTATCATCTACTGCACGACCACGCGCGAGGTCGACAACGTCTTCACCGCCTTGCAGATGCTGCGCATCCCGGCGCACCGCTACCACGGCAAGATGGCGTCGAACGACCGCAACCACCAGCAAGAGATGTACATGAAGGCGGGACGCCGCACCGTTATGGTCGCGACCAGCGCGTTCGGGCTCGGCATCGACAAGCCCGACATCCGTTACATCGTGCATTACCAATCGCCAGCCTCGCTCGAGCAGTACGTGCAGGAAGCCGGTCGCGCCGGGCGCGATGGCCAGAAGGCGAACTGCATTCTGCTCTACGATGAGGACGATCGCGCCATCCACGAGGCCCTGCTGCAGAAGAGCCGCGTCCGTCCCGATCAGCTGTACAAGCTCGGGCGCGCGTTGGCGGCGTGGGCGGGCGAGGGCCGCACCCCGAACCTCGAAGCGCTCGCCCTCTCGGCCGGACAAGGCCCGCGCGTCACCGCGGCGCTGCTGGCGGTACTCGAGGAAGCCGAGCTCGTCGGGTTGGATGAAGAGGGCTCGATCAAGATTCTCGAGCCGGCCGAATCCGTCGAGGAACGCTCCCGCAGCCTCGCCGGCCAGTTCGAGACCCTGCGGACCCAGGACGGCCGCCGCATGGAGTCGCTGGCCGAGTACGCGCTGACCAACGAGTGCCGCGCCGTGCTCTTGCGCCGGTACTTCGGCGAGGAAGACGGGCAGCCGTGCGGCCTGTGCGACGTGTGCCGCGGCCGCCCCGAGCGCCCGTCGAGCTTCTGGGAACCGATCGCCCAACCGGAGCGTAAACGGAAGAAGAAACGGCGGCGCGGCAATCGCCGCCGCGGCAAGAAGGCCGTCCAGCCGCAGGCCGAGCTCCTCACGGCGCCGCTCGAGCAAGCGGAGCCGGACGCGATGTTGACGATCGACGAGCTGCCCCTCCCGGTGGACGAGTAGTCGCGAACCGATGGCGTCTTGACTGGTTGATGGCTCGATTGTGCGGGGATGGCCGCGGCCGGGCGCCGCTTCGTGCCCCCACGATCGTCAGCGCATCAATCAACAACGCCGCGCCGGCGCTGCATTGAATATTGCGCGTCTGCTATATTTGCGGTAGACGGGGCGCGTGATCGCCGACCATCTCGTCCTCGCTGTCGACGATGAGCCCGCCAATCAGCGGGCGATCCGGCGCACGCTGCGCGACGATTGCGAGGTGCTGACCGCGAGTTCCGGGACCGAAGCGTTGGGTCTGATGGAGAGCCATGCGGTCGCATTGGTGATCGCCGACCAGCGCATGCCCGGCATGACTGGCGCGGAGCTGCTCGCCGAGATCGTCGCGCGCCATCCGAACGTGATTCGCGTCGTGCTGACGGGATACACCGATGTCGACACCCTGCTCGACGCGATCAACCGCGGACACGTGTACCATTTCCTCAGCAAACCGTGGGACGCACGCGAGCTGCGGCAAGTCGTGCGGCGCGGACTCGATCGCTTCAGCGCCAACGCCGAGCGCCGCCGGCTGCTCGACGAGCTCCAGGCCGCCTGCCGGCGCGTGCAGCGCGAGGCCGAGCAGAAGACCCGCCTCCTGGCGCTCGCCGCGCATGAGCTGGGCACGCCGCTGCACATCCTGGTCAACGCCACCGCACTGCTGCGCGAGGCGGGACCGGCGACGAGTGCGGACAGGTGGCTCGACGCGATCGATCGGGCCGTCGAGTGGCTGGCCCGTGGCGTCGGCCAGCTCCATGACGCGGCCCGCAGCCGGACGGCGCGCATTCCGGTGCGCGCGCAAGCCGTCCCCGCGGCTCCCCTGCTGGAACGCGCGACGGCGGCGGTGCGGTCGGCCGCGCGCGAGCGGCAGCTGGCGTTCGCGGCGCGCGCGGACAACGTCGTGCTGTGGGCGGATCCTAATTGGATCGAGCAGGCGCTCGCCAACCTGCTCAGCAACGCGGTGCGCTGCACGCCGGACGGCGGGGCAATCTCGGTGGTCGCCGCCGCCGCCGACGGCATGACGACGATCGAGGTCCGCGACACCGGCATCGGCATCGCGGCCGAGCACCAGGCGGACCTGTTCGAGCCATTCTGCGCGGCTGGCCGGGATCTGCTGTTGCACGGCTCAGGACGCTGGGCGTTCGGCGCGCGCGGCCTCGGGCTCGGACTCGCGCTGGTCAAGCGCGTCGCCGAGGCGCATGGGGGTGCGGTGACCGTCGAGAGCGCGCCGGGCAGCGGTAGTCGCTTCACGCTGCATTTGCCGCCCCCGCCGCGCGCCGCTGCTGCAACGTTCGCCTAGCTCGACTGCGCCGCGGCGCGTAGTATGGGCGGCGATGCCTGCTCGCGATGTGTCCGTCGATGCGGCGCTGCGCTGCCATCACTGCGGTCGGGCGGTCCGCGAAACCCTGCACACGCGCACATCGTATCGGGTCGATTACTACACGCTGTACAGCGGCCACGGCGAACTGTGCACGGTAGCGGGCGACGACCGGCAGCACGCCTTCAGCTACGTGCGGCTGCTCGATCGGTTCGATGTCATCACCTGCAGCGACTGCTATCGTCAGGCGGCGATCCAGACCGAACGCGATCGCCGGTTTCAACCCGAACGCGAGCCCAACGATCTCGCCCGCGAGGGAGCATGAACGGTTCCAGCACGCTCGAACAGTTTCCTTGTTTGTACACGTTCAAGATTTTCGGCCGACGCTCGGAGACCTTCGTCGAGCGCGTCCGCGACATCCTCAGCGCGACGCTCGGGGCCCTGCCGCAGGACGCGGTATCGGTCCGCGAAAGCAGCCGCGGCCGTTATGTCAGCGTGACCGTGCTGGCACGCATCGAGGATCAGGCACAGCTCGAACGCGTCTACGCCGACCTTCGCGCCGACGACGAGGTGTTGCTGTACATCTGACCCCCCGCCGCGCCGTTGTAGTGAAAGCCGACACGCTACAGGACCGGTGCCGAGTCGGTCCGAGGGCCTGACGTTGCGCGTTGTCCCCTCCATGACGCTCCGGTATAACGATCTCGGCATTCTGCACTCTCCATGGAACGGGCACTGACCGAAGCGGCACGGTCGCGTCGCGCCGACCTGCACGGCCGGGGGCGGGGTCGTGGCCTGCTCTTGCTGGAAGCGATCGGCACTCTGATCGGCGAATCCGCCGATCTGCGCGCCACGCTGGACCGCATCGTCAGCTTGGTCGCCGAGCGGCTCGATATGGAAGTCTGCTCGATCTATCGCTTCGCGCCGGAGACGAACAGTCTCATTCTCGTCGCCACCCAAGGCCTCGACCCGTCATCGGTCGGAACCGTCAGCATGCAGGTCGACGAAGGCCTTACCGGCTTCGTGATCCAGAAGGGCGAGCCGGTCATGGCGATCGATGCGCTCGCCCATCCGCGCTATAAATACTTTCCGGAGACCGGCGAGGAGCGTTACCACTCGTTTCTCGGCGTGCCGATCGTCGACCGGCGCGAACCGCTCGGCGTGCTCGTCGTCCAAACCTCGCGCCGGCGCCGTTTCACCCGCGACGAAGTGCGTCTCATGAAGGCGGTCGCGGTGCCGGTCGGCGGCCTGATCGTGCAGCTGCGGCTGTTGCAGAGTCTGGAGAGCAAGGAAGAGGAGCGGCGCGGCTACCAGCAGCGGATGCTCGACGCCATCAAGCGGCTGCAGGCGTACGAGCGCCACCAGCCGTCCGCGCACGAGCTCGCCGCGGTCACGGCCGTGCGGTTGACCGGTGTGCCGGCGGCGCCCGGCTTCGGCATCGGGCGCGCCCACCTGCTGGTGCCGGAGGTCAGCTTTGCCAGCATTCCGCAGCGCCGCCCGCAGTCGGTGCGGCGCGAGCTGGCGCGGTTCAACGCGGCGATCGGCCGGTCCGTCGAAGAGGTCGAACGGCTGAAGGAGCGCGTGCAGGGATCGTACCCCGAGATCGACGCGGCGCTGTTCGACACCCAGCGACTGATGCTCACCGACGAGAGCTTCCGCGGTCGCGTCGAGGCGGAGATCAGCGGCGGTGCCAGTGCCGAGGCGGCGCTCGAACGCGTGATCAACGCAATGGTCGAGGAGTTTTCGCGGCTCGACGATCCGTACCTGCAAGAGCGCGCCTTCGACATCAAGGACATCGGCCAGCGGGCCCTGCGCAATCTGCTCGGCGTCGCCGAGCGCGATCGGTCGTTCGCCAGCGCGGTCGTGCTGGTCGCGCCGGAGCTCACCATCTCGGACATCATGCTCATCGAGCCCGAGCAGCTGAAGGGCATCGTGATGGGCGCCGGCGGCTCGACGTCGCACGCCTCGATTCTCGCCAAGTCGCTGGAGATACCCACCGTGGTCGGCGTCGACCGGCTCGATGAAATCCGCGAAGGCGTGCACCTCGTCGTGGACGGCAACGCGGGAACCATCTACGTGCATCCGAGCGGCGACGTGCTGCGCGAGTACGGACGGCTGAAAGACGAGTACGCCGCGTTCAACCGCGAGCTCGACAGCTTGCGCACGCAGCCCGCCGTGACGCGCGACGGATGCCGGGTCATGCTCGGCGCCAACATCGGGTTGCTCGGCGATCTGCCGCTCACGCACCGCCACGGCGCCGACCGGATCGGGCTGTACCGCACCGAGATCGCCTTCCTCAGCCACCGCGACTTCCTCACCGAATCCGAGCAGGTCACGCTCTACCAGCGCGTGCTCGAAGCATCGCAGGGGCTGCCGCTGACGATCCGCACGCTCGATCTCGGCGCCGACAAGTATCCGCCGTATTTGAACGTGCCGCAGGAAGAGAATCCGTTCCTCGGCTGGCGCTCGATCCGCGTGTCGCTCGAGTTGGCGAGCGTGTTCAAGACGCAGCTGCGGGCCATCTTACGCGTGAGCGGCAGCGGGCCGCTGCGCATCATGCTGCCGATGATCTCCAGCCTCGAGGAGCTGCGGCGCAGCAAGGAGCTGCTCGAAGAGGCGAAGGCCGAGCTGCGGCGCGAAGGCCATGCCTTCGACGAAGCCGTGCAGCTCGGCATGATGGTCGAGGTGCCGTCGGCCGTGCAGCTCGCCGACCGCTTCATCGAAGAGGTCGACTTCTTCAGCATCGGCACCAACGACCTGATCCAGTACCTGCTCGCCGTCGACCGCAACAACCGCAAGGTAGCTCCGCTCTACGAGCCGCTTCATCCGGCCGTGATCCGCACCGTGGCGAGCGTCGTGCGCGTCGCCAACGAGGCCGGCAAGCCGGTGTCCCTGTGCGGGGAGATGGCCGCCGATCCGGTCTGCACGCTCGTGCTGATCGGGATCGGCCTGCGCGATCTCAGCATGAGCGCGTTCTTCATTCCGGTCATCAAGCGGCTGATTCGCTCGGTCGACATCGCCGCCGCCGAGCGGGTGGCGGCGGAAGCGCTCGAGCTCGGTACGGTGAAAGAGGTGAAGCGCCACGTGTTCGAGGTCATGCGCGCCCTCGACGTGATCGATCTCATGGAGACCTACCATTGAGGAAGACGGTGGGGGTGGTAGGCTGGGTTCGATCGGGGATCGCGGGATTCCCGACCGGCTGACCGCGTAGCCGTCAACGCTCGTCGGAGAACGATATGCGCCCTTCGATCGCACTCGCGTTCCTGCTGCTGTTCGTTCCGGTTGTCCATGCCGACACCGTCACACCGGAAGACACGGTCAAGCAGTATCTCACCGCGATCAAGGCGGCAGACTTCAAGCAGGCCTATCCACTCGTCACCCACGACATGGCCCAGAACAAGAGCGAAGAGGAATGGGTCAAGGAACAGCAGTGGGTGGTGCAGATGGCAGAGGTCAAGATTTTCGATTTCCACGTCTATCCGGGCAAGATCGAGGGCGACAAAGCGTTCGTCCCGAACGTGCTCAATTCGCAGGACAAGTTCCTGAACCAGCTCGGCGTCGTCGAGCACGAGCTGTACACCTTGGTGAAGGAAGAAGGCCGCTGGAAGATCAACCAGCAGCAGATCGTCGAGAACACCGACCTCGCCAAGTGGTTCCCGAAGGACGCGCAGGGCGACAAGTAGCCTCTGTTCGTCGATCCCCGCCGTTCTTCCGTCAACTCAGCCGTCGCGAATCGGTGCTGTCCGGGGATCGCGATTGGCGGAACGCCATGCGCGCCGCGCGTTGTGCACGGCTCAGCAGCGCGCATCGCGAACAGCGGGCGGGCGGCACGCGCTCGCAGGTGCCCGCACAATTCGTTGCCTGCGGCGCGGAACAAATGTCCACGGTATGACGCAGGAGGCGCGGCGCAACTATTCGGCGCCGCGTCGCTTTCGCGGACACGGCCAAAGGTGCGCTCTTCCTTGACACCCCCCTAGTGACCTGGCTAGGAGCAGCCATTCAAAAAACCAATCCCACGTAAGCCGCGGGCAACGACGTTGGGACGTGCGAGGGGGTCAGATGAGTCGGTATCGGCTGTCCACAATGTGGCGGGTGGCCGTGGTGCTCGCGGTGGCGATCGCCGGGTGTCACCACGACGTGCCGGAGGACATCCCGTCAGCGGATTCGCGCAAGATCACCATCGCGGATCGCTTCTACGACGTCGTCGCGTTCGACGCGAAGACGACGATCGTGTGCGGGTACGCCGGCAAGGTTCTGCGTACCGAAGACGGCGGCTACACGTGGACGTTGGTGAAGAGCGGCACCGATAAAGCGCTCTACGCGATGCGTTTCGTGAACGCGAACAAGGGTTGGGCGGTCGGGCAGGAAGGAGTGATCCTCCACACCGAAGACGGCGGCAAGACCTGGTCACGGCAGACCAGCGATGCGAACGTCTACCTGTTCAGCGTCGAGTTCGTGAACGAGCAGGAGGGCTGGGCCGTCGGCGACAAGGCCACCTACGTCCACACCATGGATGGGGGGAAAACCTGGCAGCTCGGCAAGCTCGGCACCAGCGACCAGCATCTCTCCGCCGACGAACAGTTGCTCGCGCAAGAGCCGGTGCTGTACGTGGTCCGCTTCGTCACTCCGACCACCGGCTGGATCGTCGGCGAGTTCGGCAACATCTATAAGACGACCAACGGCGGCAAGAGCTGGACGCCGCAACAGCAGACGCTGATCGGGCAGGGCATCACCGACTCGCTCGACATCCCGACGTTCTTCGGGGCCGCGTTCTCGGACGAGAACAACGGCATCACCACCGGCCTCGACACGAAAATCGCTCGCACCCGCGACGGCGGACAGAAGTGGGTCTTCGACACCATCGATACGAAGGAAGGGACCGGCGATCCGCTCTACCAGCCGTTCGTGTTTCCCGACACCACTGCCTGGGCGGTCGGCGCCGCCGCCGTCGTCCTGCATCAGCGCTCGACGGGCGAGCCGTGGCTGCGCGTGCCGGTCGGCGAGGACGTGAACACCTGGCTGCGCGGCGTGTATTTCACGAACAAGGACGACGGGTGGATCGTGGGCGGCTTCGGCACGATCCTGCACACGACCGACGGCGGCCAGACGTGGCTGCGCTCGCTCGGCTGATCGCGGCGGCAACGGCAAGGAGGACGCATGGCCCTCGACTACGAGGTCCCCAAAGATAAACGGATTCTGTACTGGCTTGGCGACAAGCTGATCGATTACCGGCACCCGGTCTCGATCGTCGTGCTCGTCGTCACCGCGATCTTCGCCTACTGGGGCTTTCAGCTGCACCTGGTCACCAGTTTCGGCGACCTGCTGCCGCAGAGCCACGAGTACATCAAGATCCACAACCGCTTCTCGGGATCGTTCGGCGGCGCCAACAACATCATGGTGATGTTGGAGGTGAAGGAAGGGACCATCTTCACGCCGGACAATCTGAACAAGATCTGGAAGATGACGCAGGGCCTCGACAAGGTCTACGGCGTCAACCACAACCAGATCGACTCGATTGCGCACCGCACGGTCCGCTACCTGAAAGTCGCCGCCGGCGGGACCATGCGCGCCCAGCCGGTGATGACCGGCGAGGTGCAGACCCAGGACGAGGCGAACCTCATCCGCCGCAACGTCCACAACTCCGAGAACATCTACGGCCTCCTCGTCTCGATCGACGACAAGGCCGCATTGATTCGCGCCAACTTCATCGAGGGCAAGCTCGACTACAGCCGCATCTTCAGCGAGGTGAACGATCAGGTCGTCAACCCGTTCATCGACGCCAACACCGACATCTATGTCGCGGGCGAGCCGCGTCTGTACGGCTGGGTGTACAACTACGCCGGCGACGTGTTCTTCATCCTGGTCGTCACCTACTGCATCGAGTGGGTGCTGCGCTGGATGTACTTCCACGACTGGCGCGGCGCTCTGCGGCCGACCATCACCGGCCTGATCGCGGCGTTCTGGGGCCTCGGCTTCATTCATCTCATCGGGTTGGCGCTCGATCCGTTGATGCTGGTGATGCCGTTCCTCATCACCGCACGGGCGGTGAGCCACGCCATCCAGATGCACGACCGCTATTACGAGGAGTTCGAGAAATCCGGGTGGCACAAGCGCCGGGCGATCGTCGCGTCGTTCGGCGAGCTGTTCGTGCCGACGTTGTCCGGCATCAGCACCGACGCGTTCGGCGTGCTCGTCATCCTGCTGGTCCCGGTGATCATGCTGCAGAAGCTCGCCATCACCGCGTCGTGGTGGATCCTCGCCATCACGATCTCCGAGATGCTGCTGAATCCGATCGTGTACTACTACCTGAAGGCGCCCGAGCCGGAGCTGGTGATCCTGCGTGAGCGCGGTGGATTTCGCCGGCTGATCAATGGCTTCGTCAGCAAGCTGCTCACCCGGACCGGCATGACCGTCACGGTGGTCGGATGGTTGTTGGCCAGCGCGGTCGCGCTCTATTTCGTGCGCGGTCTCACCATCGGCGATCCGACATCGGCGTCGCCGCTGCTGTGGCTCGACTCGCCCTACAACGTCTCGCACAAGCGGATTCAGGACAAGTTCGGCGGCGTCGAGCCGCTCATCGTCGTCGCCGAGGGCTACGACCGCGACGCGATGAAGGAACCAAAGATGCTCCAGCGCATGGAGGAATTTCAGCGCGTCATGGAGCGCGATCCGAGCATCGGCTACAGCTTCTCCCTCGCTGACATCATCCGCGCCGTGAACATGGTGTTCCACGAGCTCGAGCCGAAGTGGGGCGTCATTCCGAACAGCTGGGTGGACGTCGGCAGCCTGTTCTTCATCTACTTCTCAGGCTCGCCGCCGACCGAGACCGCCAAGTACGTGGACCCGAGCTACACCACCGCCCATGTGACGTTCTTCTGCAAGGACCACAAAGGCGAGAACATTCGCCGCATCATCCATCGCTGCAAGCAGTTCATCTTCCGCTCGCAGGAAAAGGATCTCGGCATTACCGTCGCCGAGCAGGACGGCAAGGTGGTGATCACGGAGGTTGCACCGACCGTGCAGTGGGAGAAGGCGGGACCGTCGTGGGTGGTTGCCGAGCGCGAGACCGGGCAGACGCCGTTCAAGGTGGGTGACGTCATCAAAGCGCTCGGCAAGAACGAGGTGAGCGACCTCGACAGCTTCAAGGTCGCGATCAACAAACAGACCGCGGCCAAGACCCTCGTCGATTTCAAGCTCGACCGTAACGGCACCGTCACGGAAGAGACGGTCGTCGTGCCGTGGAAAGCCGCCTTCAAACTCGCCGGCGGCCTCATCGGCACGCTCGCCGCCGCCAATGAAGAGCTGGTGAAGAACGATTTCATGATGAACTTCCTCGGGTTCTTCACCATGTGGATGATCATGCTGTTCACCTACCGGTCGTTCGCGGCGGGGGTGTATCTGCTCGCCCCCCTGGCGCTGTCGAACATCATGGTGAACGCGTACATGGCGATCGAGGGCATCGGCGTGAACATCCACACCCTGCCGCTGGTGACGGTGGGCTTGGGGTTCGGCATCGATTACGGCCTCTACATCGTCAGCCGCACGATCGAAGAGATTCGCATCCGCGGCGATCTGCGCGACTCCGTGCGCGAAGCGCTCGAAACCTCCGGCAAAGCGGTGACCTTCACCGCCGTTACGATGGTGATCAGTACCGTGTTCTGGACCACGTCCAATATCCGCTTCAACGCCGAGATGGGCGGGCTGCTGGCGATCTGGATGGCGATCAGTTACGTGGGCTCGCAAACGCTCACGCCCGTGCTGATCGTCCTGTTCAAGCCGCGCTTCATCATGCGCGAAGCGAACCGCGCGCCTGAGCTGGTCATGCACGCGAAGACCGCAGCGAGGTAAAGCCATGCATCTCACCATGTGGAGCTCGATCATCATCGTCATTTCCTTCAGCTTCTTCGTGATCGGGCTGGACGAGTACGTCGTGAAGCCGTGGCGGGAAAGAAAATGGGAACGGCTGGCGGCCTCGGGCGACAAGGAAGCGCAGGAGATGCTGCGCATCGCCCGTTCCGCCAAGGTCAGCGAGGAATAGCGCTGACGGGCCTGCGCGCGCTGCGCATCTGCGCCTTCGCCGTCGCGTTGCCGCTGCTCTTCAACGTCTCGCAACAAGTCTCAGCCGCCAGCGGACGGGAGCCGGTGGAGGGGATGTTGTGGGCGATCGGCGCGCTGACGGTGCTGTTCTTCCTGCGCGCGCTGGCGACCGAATATAGCCGCGGTCCCGAGGCCGACTTTCACAAGGATCTGCAGTGGGGCCTCGCCGCGGGCGGGGTGCTGACGATTCTGTCGCGGCTGTACTTGGCGTGAGGATGTACAATTTCGCAGCTGACACGTCGCCGGAGGGTCTGGGAGCGCGGGCGGCCCGCCCGCTGTTGGCGTACTCCCGCGCGGCATCTACCTGAGCGCAGAAGTTGCCGCAGCCGCCATGCCCGGGACGGGTATGGCGGACTGATCGCACACGGCGGGCGGGCCGCCCGCGCTCCGACGCCGCCGCTTGACTCGCAGGCCGGACCAGTCGACGTTTCACTGATCGATCCCGTATCCGCGTTCGAATGATCGCCGTCGAGCATCTCACCAAGGAGTTCGGCCGCACCGTCGCGGTCCGCGACGTGTCGTTTCGCGGCGGCGACGGCGAGGCGATCGGACTGCTGGGGCCGAACGGGTCGGGCAAGACGACGATCATGCGGACGCTGGCGGGATACTTCCCGCCCACATCGGGACACGTGTCGATCGACGGCATCGACGTCGGCCGCGACGCGTTGGCCGCGCGGGCGCGGGTCGGCTACCTGCCCGAGAACGCCGTCTGGTACCCGGACATGCGCGTCCGGCAGTTCCTGGAGTTCTGTGCCGACGTGCGCCGTTTGCGGGGGGCGCTGCGGCGCGATCGACTGGCGGCGGTGCTGGACGGATGCGGTCTCAGCGACGTGCAAAACCGGCTGATCGGACATCTTTCGAAAGGTTATCGCCAGCGCGTCGGTATCGCCCAGGCGATCCTGCACGAGCCGGCGGTGCTCATCCTCGACGAGCCGACCGTCGGCCTCGATCCCCGACAGGTCGTCGAGATCCGCCAGCTCGTGCGATCCCTGCGCGGGCGGACGACCGTGCTGCTCAGCACCCACGTCCTCAGCGAGGTCTCACCGGTGTGTGATCGCGTCGTCATCATGAATCGCGGCCGCGTGGTCGCGGAGGACAGCGCCGCCACCCTGGTGCGCGAGCAGGAGCGCGGCGAGCGAACGCTGCTGCGCATCGAGGGTCCCGCGGCGCAGATCGTCGCCGCCCTGCGCGCGTTGCCGGGCGTCGAGCGGGTGGAGCTGGACGGCAGCGCCGACCGCATTGCCAGTGTGATCGTCAGCACGCAAGGCGCGCCGCCCGCGCCGGCGCTCGCCGCCGCCGTGATCGCGCACGGCTGGGGACTGGTCGAGCTGCGGCCGCTGGCGATGACGCTCGAAGACCTCTACGTGCGCCTCGTCGGCGCCGCGGAGCAGCCACCCGCCGCATGACGTTCATCGCCCTCCTGCGCAAGGAGTTGCGAGCCTACTTCACCTCGCCGCTCTTCTACGTCGTCGCGGCGGTGTTCTACGCGCTCACCGGGTTCTTCTTCTACACGCAGCTCGTCTACTTCGTGCAGTACGGGTTCGGCGTGAACATTCTCGGCAACTTCTGGGTCGCCTTCCTCGCCGGCGCGCCGTACTCGATCTCGATGGTGCTGCTCCTGGTCGTGCCGCTGCTCACCATGCGCCTCCTCGCCGAGGAGAAGAAGCTCGGCACGATGGAGCTGCTGCTCACCTCGCCGCTGCGCGACGGCACCATCGTGGCGGCGAAGTTCGCGGCCTGCAGCTTGGTGCTGACGCTGCTGCTGGCCGGCACGATCGTCTACCCCGCGTTCCTGTTGGTCGTGCAGCCGCTGCCCTGGCAGCCGCTGCTGGCCAGCTACCTCGGACTGCTGCTGCTCGGCGTCAGCTTCACGGCCTGCGGCGTGTTCGTATCGTCGCTCACGGAAAGCCAGGTCGTCGCGGCGGTCGGCACCCTGGGTCTGCTGCTGATGCTGTGGGCCGTCAGCTGGAACGAGGCGGCCACGACGCCGGCGGCGCTGCGCGCCCTGGCGCGTTTCGCGATGTTCGATCACTTCGAGACGTTCGCCAAGGGAGTCATTGACGGCGGCGATCTGGCCTACTTCGCCGCGGTGACGTTGTGGTTTGCCTTCCTCACGCTGCGCGTGCTCGAGGCGCGGCACTGGCGAGGGCAGCGATGACGGCGGCGATGGGACGGTGGGCGGCCACGCTGCTCGGCACGCTCGGGTGCGCGGCGGCGCTGGTGTTCGGACAGCTGCTGATCGGGCGCGTCGGCTGGCGGCTCGACCTGTCCCCGGAGCGGCGGTTCGTGCTCTCCGAGCACGCCCGTCACATCCTCGATGCGCTCGATCGGCCGGTCGAGCTGGTCGGCTTTCTGCGCGCTGACGACCCGCGCAACCGCGATATTCAAGACCTGCTCGGTCGGGTGCAAGCGGCCTCGCCGCAGGTGACCGCGCGCTTCGTCGATCTCAATCGCAATCCGGCCCTCGCTCGTGAGTACGGTGTCGACGCGTTCGGCTCGGTGGTCGTCGAGAACGACGGCCTGCGGCGCGACGTCAGCAATGCCACCGAGCAGAACCTCATGGCCGCCATCATTCAGGTGACTCGGCCGGCGCGCCGACGCGTCTACTTCTCCGGCGGCTACGGTGAGCGGCGCATCAGCGACCGCGATCGACAGACCGGCTTCACCGCCGCGAACGTCGCGTTGATCAATGAGCTATACGAAGTCGGCGAGACGGTGCTCGACAGCAGCACGCCGGTGCCCGACGACGCGATGGCTCTGATCGTCGCCGCGCCGCGCCGCGATCTGTCGCCGGGAGCACTGCATCAGATCGAGGCGTATCTGCGGCGCGGCGGCGGCGTACTGGTCCTGCTCGAGCCCGGTCGGGCGGCCCCTAATCTGGCCGCGTGGCTGCGCCACTACGGGATCACCGCGACCGACGACGTGGTGCTCGACGATAGCCAACGCATGTTCGCCGGCGACTATCTGACCATGGTCGTGCCGGGACGATCGCCCGATCACCCCGTCACCGCCGCGCTGAGCGCCCCGCCACTGATGTCCGGCATCCGCGCCTTGCGCCTGGTGGCGAGCGACACCTCCGAGCACGGCGTCGACGTTCTCGCGACCGGGCCCGACAGCTGGCGGACGCCCGATGCCAGCGTGCTGGAGCGTGGCGGCGGACCGTTCGTCGAAGGGCGCGACGATCACGGTCCGATCACCGTCGGTGCCAGTGTGGTCGTGCCGGGCGATGGTGCGCGCGCCGGGCGCCTGCTGGTCTATGGCGATGCCGATTTCGCCTCCAACCTCCTGCTCGACTACCTTGGCAATCGCGACTTGCTGCTCAACTCGGTCAACTGGCTGTCCGGCGAAGAGACGATGCTCGGCACGCGGCCGCCGACCCAGCTACCCGGGACGAACCAGCTGTTCATCAGCGCGAGTCAGGGCGAGCAGGTCTTTTGGCTCGGCACCGTCGTGCTGCCGGCGGCGATTTTGATTGTCGGCCTCAGCGGCGTCGCGCTGCGCCAGCGCCGCGCCTGATGCGATGAGCTGGCGCCGTGCACTGGCCTACGCCGCGCTCGGGCTCGCGCTGGCGATCGTGTATCGCAGCACCGCTCCGCCCGCGGCCGTCGTGCTGTCCCGCTCGCGCGCACCGGAACCGAGCGCGTCATCGACCCCGGCGATCGACGCCGTGCACGTCGAATCCGACGGTCGTGCCGTGCACGCCGTGCGCAGCGGTGAGCTCTGGCAGATCACGCAACCCGCCGGCGGTCGCGTGCCCTCGGATCTGATCACCGCGCTGATTTCCGCGGTGCTGGAGACGCCAGCCGAGCCGGTGGCGGCGGACCGCACCGACGTCGAGGAGTTCGGCCTCGACACGCCCTCGGCGCGGGTCACGTTCAACCGCCCCGGCGCGGCACCGGTCACGGTGGTGCTCGGCTCCGTGAACGCCGCCGAAACTGGCGTCTATGGTCGGCTGGAAGGCAGTCCGCAGGTGCTGCTGCTCGGGTTGAACGTGCGCTACTACGTCGACCTGGTTTTCAAGCAGGCGATGAGCTGATCGCGTGCGCCCGACGCAGCTGTCGTATGCGCGCACGCGACGGGAGTGGATCCGCGCTGGTTTGCTGCATGCCGCAATATGCGCCGATGCTACGCCGAAACTTTCCTTGCCTATCAACAGCGAGTTCGGTAGCCGTAGAGAACATCCGCTAAAACAGCACCTTCGCGCGTGCGACCGCGGGTCGCCGGCGCGATCGTCAGACGGGATACGAGTATGCGAAGTGGAATGTGGGCGCTCTCCATTGGTGTGCTCGCGCTGGCCGTTACGGTACCAGCGCAGCTCTTCGCCACGACCGCGGACGACCTCTGCGCGCCGTCGGCGAACCCGTGCGTCGTCAGCACGCCGGTGACCGTGACCGATCAGTCGGTGATCGATGTCGGCAACCGCGAGCTGCGCGTCGCCAGCGGCGGTGCGCTCGACGTCGGCAGCGGCTCGATGACGTTGCGGGCGGCAACGCTCAACATCCAGACGGGCGGATTCGTGCGCGCGCTCGGCACCGTCGATGCGAGCGGCGGCACCGTGACCGTCGTCGCCGGGGTCGTCACGGTCGGCGGTACGCTCGACGTCAGCGGCGGCCCCGCCGGCAACATCGAGATCACGGCTACCGGCGCGTTCACGGCGCCCGGGTCGATTTCGGCGCGTGCGCTCGGCCGCGATGCCCTCGGCGGCACGATCGACATCAGCGCGGCGTCGGCGGTGATCTCAGGTCCGATCAGCGTTGCGGGCGGGTTCGACTCGATCGGCGGCGACCTCGGCATCGACACTGCCGGCGACGTCACCTTGTCGAGCACGATCGACTCGTCCGGCGGCGACGGCGGCAGCATCGAGATCAATGCCGGCACCGCCACGACTGGCGCCAACCTCACGATCAGCGACACCGCGTTGCTCAACGCCAATGCGAACACCGCCGGTGGATTCGGCGGCTCCGTTGATGTGACCGCGCGCGGCGACGCCGTGACGACCGGCAAGGTCACCATCAACGGGCAACTCGCCGCCAAGGGGCTGACCGGCACCGAAGAGATCGGGGGCGGCTCCGGTGGGTGCGTCGATGTCTCCGCGTCCGGCGATATTCACGTCGATCGCTCCAGCGCGCGGCTCAGCGCCGAAGGCGGCGCGCCGGACGGGGACGGTGGCGAGGTCGCCTTCACCAGCGACAACGGCGGCGTCGTCCTGCAAGGGACGGCCACCGCCGCGTGCGCCGGGCCCGAGAGCAACGGCGGAGCGGTGACGATCGATGCGGCGGAAGACGTCGTCGTCAACGGCTCGATGCTCGTCACCGGTGGCGATGGCGGCGGCGGCGAAGCGACGATCGGCAGCTCCAACGCGAGCGTGGCGATCGGCAGATCGGCGGTGCTGGACGTCTCGAGCACGTCGGCCGGCCAGGGCGGCGAGATCTCGATCGAAAGTGGAATCGGCTGCATCGGCACGCATGCGGTGTTGGTCGAGGGGCGCCTCGACGCCGACGGCGGTCCGAGCGGCGGCAGCGGTGGATCGATCGATGTGTCCGGCGGTGAGTCGGCGCGCATCGCCGACAGCGGCATCGTGAGCGCCGTCGGCACGTTCGGCGGCGGCAGCGGCGGTACGGTCAGCGTCACGGCGGCGACCGGCGACACGTCGGTCGAAGCGCCGATCAACGTCTCCGGCGGCGGCCCCAACGGCGCGGCCGGCATCGTGTCGCTCGAATCGGCCGGTCTGCTGCGCCTGACGGCGCCGATCGACGCCGCCGGGTTCGGACTGGGCGGCCAGATCGGGTTCTCGACCGATACCGGACCCGTCGAGATATTCGCCGACATCGATGCGCGTTCGACCACCGCGGGGGGCGGCATCATCGAGGTGACCGGGTTCGGAGACGTCCGCGTCGCCGGCACGCTCCAGACCGACGGCGCCGTCGCGCCCGGGGGCCAGATCCTGATCACCGGCTGCGCCGTGACAATTTGCGGACTCGACGCGCCGGAATGCCCGAGCGGTGTGACGGCCGTGCTCAGCAGCTTGGGACCGAGCGGCCTCAATCGCATCACCGGCCGGAATACGACCGCGATTTTGGGAACGGTTCGCGCCCGCGCCAGCGATGGGCGCAACGAGTTCGTGTTCCCCGATGGCGCCGATCCGCTCGTGCGCGGGCAGGTGACACCGGCGGGAATTCCGACCGTCAACAACGGCCTCGGGGTCTGCCCGACGTGCGGCAACGATACGGTCGAGTCGCCGGAGACCTGTGACGACGGCAATCAGAACAGCGGGGACGGCTGCTCGGCGTCGTGTCAGCTCGAGCAGGCAACGCCAGGCGACGCCAACGGGGACACGATGGTGAACGAAGCGGACGTCACGCAGATCATTCACGAGCTTTTCGACAGTGACGCCGATGTGTGCGGCGCCGTGAGTGGGGGCACCGTCGCCAGCAGTCCCGGCGCCGACGCCAACGTCGACGACCGCGTCACCGCCGCCGACATCACGGCCACGATCAAGCTGGCGCGGCCATGAGTTCGAGAATCAAGCGTTTGATCGATTTCTGTTGACAACGCCGCGCGGAAAGAAATACGAATCGCCTCAGCCCACGCCACCACGTCGGTGCGTGGCAACCACCATTCTTGAAGGGGGGACGTTGAGAATGACGAAGGTAGGGTTGCTTGCTGCGTGCGCCACCGCTTTCACGCTTGCCGCTGGTCCGGCGTTCGGTCTGGGCATAGGGTCGAAGGTGAAGGCCGGGAAGGTTCAGGGGAACCTGGTCCAAGCGTATTATTCGACGGGTGCCGGTTCTGGACATGGCGACGATGAGAGCGATAGTCCGGCGCTTCTCGGCACCGCGGCGCAGCGGGGCGCCTGCACATTCACTCAGGGCAAGTTCAAAGCGCAGGTCGGTAAGGATACGGCGGTGCAGCTCAAGGGCGTGACCTGCGGCGGCATGCCGTACAGCGGCCAGCTGTGCGCACACACCAAGAACCTGTCGACGATCATGGATGAGGAGATCGATAAGACGGGCGCGAGCTCGGCGAAGGTCTGCAACTCCACTGGCGGCCCTATTCAGGGGAAGATCAACTTCTCGACGGGAACCATCGGTCTCATCACCTGCGCGGCCGGAACCTGCAAAGGCACACTGGCCACCGTGCTCACCGATCCCTGTCCCGATGTCGATAAAGTTTCTGAGATCCGCCGCATCGAGGTCTTCGACGGTGACGACATGGCATCGCAGACGGTCCTTGGGTCGACATTGGCAGTCTGCTGTGGCCCGACCCAGACGATGGTCGGAGGGATCGCCCCCAGTGGCGCCCCGTGCAACACGTCGACGCAGGACGTCATGGGCGAGGCGGGAACGGTCACGCAGGGCGTCCAACCCTGAGCACGACTTTTTTAGTTCAACGCAAAAGACGGCGGGTCATTCCAGACCCGCCGTTTTTTTTGACGTGCCGTCATCGAGTTCGAGCGCACCTACACCAAACCGTGCCCACGCATTCTTCGCCGCTGCCCGGTTCGTGCCCATGACGCGTCGCCCTCGGCGCCTCATGGCGCTCACCCTGCTGATCGGCGTCCTGCGCGGCGGGCCAGCCGCGTTCGCGACGCAAATGCTGTTCGTCACGAACACCGTCGATGACACGGTCTCGGTGATCGATTGTGACCGCGAGCGCGAGGTCAAGATCATCTCGGTCGGGAGATCGCCGCAGGGGATTGCCCTGCGCGCGCGCGATCCGCTCGTGGCGGTCGCGAATGCGAAGAGCCGCTTTGCCTCGCTGATCGATCCAGTGCGTCTCGACGCGCTGCCTGACACGCTGCCGACCGGAATGGGACCGGAGGACGTCGCGTTTAGCGCAGACGGCACGACGCTGTTCGCTACCAGCTACTACGACAAGACGGTGACGTTCACCGATGTGCGTTCCCGCGCACCGGCGGGGCTGCCGCTGGCGTTCGAGAAAATTCCGCGTCAATTGCTGCTGAGCGCGGATGGGACGGAGCTGTTCGTTCGCCTGCACCACGAGCAGGGTGCCATCGTCGTCGTCGATCCGGCCTCGCGGGCGGTGCGGGCGACGATTCCGGTCGGACCATATCCGACGGACATGGCGCTGACGCCGGATCACAAGCGGCTATTGGTACCGAGCTTCGATGCGAGCAAGATCGCCGTGATCGACGTGGCCAGCAACGCCGTGGTCGACAATCTGGCGCTCGATGCCGCCGCTGGCATTGCCGTCCATCCATTCAAGCCCTTGCTCTACTCGATGCAGAACTTCGACGGCGCCGTGATCGTGGCCAACTACGAGACCCGTCAACCGGTGGCCACCGTGGACGTGGGCGGCGCGCCGGTCTCCGGCGTGGTCACTCCGGACGGCCGCTTTCTCTATGCCGTCAACAACGAGAGCGGCAACGTCGCCAAGATCGATACCGATACGAACACCGTCGTCGTCCGCATCGCGGTCGGGGCGGAAGCCTCCGCTGCGGTACTGTTCGATAGCGGCGCGTCGGTGTCGCCGTGGGGTGTCGGTCTGGTGGGATCGGGCATCGTCCTGATCGTGGCGGTTGTATGGCGGCGACGTCGCCGTGTCGATCGGCCGGTTCGCCCGTTTGCTGCTGGCACAGCAACAGATCCCGTCCCGTGACCGGCGCGGCTTCCTTGACAATTCGCGCAGGCTGCCGGTAACACGAAGCACATTCCGAGAGCCCACCTCGTATCGGTCATTCCGATGGAGTGCCGCCGTGCCGTGTCAGCGTCGCGAGATGCTCCGGCCGGTCGCACGAGACAGCGCGAGCGGCGGGGAACAAGAGATGACTACCCGCATGGCATACCGTTTCGGGTCGAACGATGCGGTTGTCGGACACAGGCCGCGCCGCCGAGGCGGCGCGGGCGCGAAAGCGAGCTTTAGCGTGAACCCAGACGTGAGCAGTATGCGAGCGGTGCGAACATTGTTGGCGGCGGGGTTCGCTGCCGCCATGGTGCTGTCGGTCAGCGGCTGTGACAGCGGCTCGTCGGTGACGTTCCTGGTACCGATCGCGCCGACCGGAACGGCTACGGACACGCCGCGCGCCACCCGTACGGCGACGTTCGGCCAGCAGACCCAGACAGCAACGGCTACGGAGACCGCGACCGCCGAGCAGGCCACTCCCACCAGCACCGAGCAGCTCGCCACCGCGACGGCGACTGTCGGGTCGCCGACCGCGACCGCGACCGGAGGACTGCCGACCGCGACCAACACACGGGTCGCCACGCGCACCGCCTCGGCTACCGCGACCAATACCGCTGGAGGCGCCACGCGCACCGCGTCGGCTACGGCGACCAACACCACCGGCGTCGCGACGCGAACGGCCACGACGACGGGGACCGCGACGGAAACCGTCCTCATCCGCACGCCCACAGCGACCGGAACCACGTCATCCACGCCGACCGCGACCGCGACGACCACCGCGGTGTCCACCACCACCACGACGGCGACCATCACAGCGACGGCGACGTCGACATCGACATCCACATCGACGTCCACCCGGACGTCGACGGCGACCGCGACCGCGACGACCGTCGCGACCGGCACGTTCACGGCCCTTGCGACGGCGACGACAACCGCGGCGGGTACCGCCACGGCTACGCACACCGCGGCGCTCACCGCCACCGCGACGGGCACCGAAGCCGCCACCGCAACCGTCACCGACACCATGGCCAGCACCGCAACGGCTACGGCGATCCCAACCGGAACGGCGAGCGCGACGATCACGGCGACGGCACCCGCCACCGACACGGCGACGGCGACCGCGTCGGACACCCCCACCGCCACGAACACCGCGGCGGCCAACACCGCCACCGCTACCCCGGTGCTGCCCGCCGCCGACACCGCGACGGAGACGCCGACCCTGACCCCGACCGTGACGTTCACGCCAGTGCTGTGTCCTGCGAGTCAGGGGCGGTACACGCAGACCACCACCGGTGGGGTGCTGAAGGTGTCGACGTTCCTGCCGTTCGCGTTTCCGGCCGGCGGCGTGACCGTCCAGGATGTGAGCGCGGGAGACAGCAACTGCGTGCATACCACCGTGGTGCCGTACCCCGGCGGCTTCTCGACGCCGATCTTCTGCGTGCCGTCGCTCGGCTACACCGTTCAGGTCACCCAGACGGGCTGCGGCATCGGGATCGTCGACTCCAATGGCGGGTCGGACCTGACCACCACCGAGAAGGGTGACACGAGCTACAACTCGGGTGGCTGCGGAGCGCCGCAATCGTGCACCGCGTTTGTCGACAGCTCCGGTGAGATCGACATCACCGTCGGCGACGGCACGCCCGATATCTGCGCGAGCGGCACCGGCAACGCCATGGTCAGCATCCCGGTGAACACCGTCACCTGGTTGGCGGACGATTCGAGCTGCCCGGACTCGGACGGGATTTTGGACGCGGCCGACAGCATCATCACGCAGTTCCCGCAGACGCTCGACCTGACGACGGATCGGGCGACCGCGCAGTTCGCCGACAACGCCCCGACCGACAGCTGCAGCCTGAGGGGTGCTGGGCCGGCCGGACCGTTCACCGCGAATCAGGTGTGCGCGGCGGCCGGCAACCCATACGCGTGCTGCACAGGCGCTGCGACCGGCTCGTGCACGGGCAGTGGTGCGGTCGGTACGTGTATGGATTTCGCTGCCAACACTGTCACCGTCGCGGCGGGCGGCACCGTATTCTCGAGCGCGGCGCCGCTACACGACTTGCTGTTCACCACCGTCCAGAACAGCACCATCAGCGCGCCCGCCCCGTTCGGGGGTGCGACCTGCGCCTCGCCGCCGACCATCAACTTCTTCGGCTTGGCCCAACGCTGTATCGTCGCACCCTAGGCGATTCGCACCGCGGAGCGCTGTTAGAAGCGCTCCGCGCGACCGCAGCGCCGCTAACAAACCGTGGCGACGGCCTCGGTGCCGGTTGGGCGTCGCGAAACGCCGCGGCTGCGGCTCCGCCGCAGGATCGCCGCGACAGAGGCCGGTAGCTACACGCAAGATGGACACGGCGCGTGGAGCGCGGCCTCCCAGCGGCTGCTCCGTCGCCGTGCTCGCACCAGTCGGAGCCGAGGCGCGCGTCGTGGTCGTCGCCAGCAACGGCGCCGACGGACCGGAGCCCTCCGTCTGAGGCGAGCTCGTTAAGGCGGCTGCGCCGTGAACCCGAGGAAAAAGAAAACCCCCCGGCGGCGAGGCCGCCGGGGGTTGCGCGACGATGCAGTCGGTTCGTTCGTTACGGTGCGACGATGCAGCGTTGCGCCGCGCCGAGGAAGTTGATCGTCGGCGGCGAGGCGCAGGTCGCTCCGCCGAACGGGGCGGGTGCGCTGATGTTGCTGGCCTGGACGGTCGTGAACAGCAGGTCGTGCAGCGGTGCCGCGCTGGAGAATATGGTGCCGCCGCCCGCTACTGTGACCGTGTTGGTATTGAAATCCATGCACGTGCCGGTCGCACCAGTGCCCGTGCAGGTGCCCTGACCGGGTGCGGTGCAGCAGGGGTATGGGTTCCCCGCGTCTGCGCAGACCGAGCTCGTGGTGAACGGTCCGGCCGGGCCGGCGCCCTTCAGGCTACAGCTGTCGGTCGGGGCGTTGTCGGCGAACTGCGCGGTCGCGCGATCGGTCGTCAGGTCGAGCGTCTGCGGGAACTGCGTAATGATCGCATCGGCCGCGTCCAACTCACCGTCGGAATCCGGGCAGGTTGCATCGTCCGCCAACCAGGTGACCGTATTCACCGGGATGCTCACCATGGCGTTGCCAGTGCCGCTCGCGCAGGTGTCGGGCGTGCCGTCGCCCACGGTGATGTCGATCTCACCGGAGCTGTCGGCAAACATGGTGCACGATTGCGACGCCCCGCAGCCGCCGGAGTTGTAGCTCGTGTCACCTTTCTCGGTCGTGGTCAGATCCGACCCGCCGTCGGAGTCCACGACCCCGATGCCGCAACCCGTCTGGGTGACCTGGACGGTGTAGCCGAGCGACGGCACGCAGAAGATCGGCGTCGAGAAGCCGCCGGGGTAGGGCACCACCGTGGTATGCACGCAGTTGCTGTCGCCCGCGCTCACATCCTGGACGGTCACGCCGCCCGCCGGGAACGCGAACGGTAGGAACGTCGATACCTTCAGCACGCCGCCAGTGGTGGTCTGCGTGTAGCGGCCCTGGTTCACCGGACACACGACGGGCGTGTGCGTCACGGTCGGCGTGAGCGTCCGCGTCGCCGTCGCCGTGTCGGTGTCGTTGGCTGCAACCGTGACGGTCGGCGTGGGCGTCTCCGGCGCCGCCTCGGTGTTGGTGGCAGTCGCCGTGTTCTGTCCTTCCGACGTCGCGGTGGCGGTGGATTCCGGTGTCGTGGATTCCGGTGTCAGCGTCGCCGTCGCGGTGCCGGCGGGCACGGTGAACGTCGCCGTCGCAGCCTCGGTACTGGTCTCGGTCGGCGGCGCGGTCGCGGTAGCCGTGTCCACAGGTGCGGTCACGGTCTGCGTGGCGGTCGACACCACCGCGGCGGTGCTCGTTTCAGTCGGCGGCGCCGTCGCTGTCGCCGTGCTCTCCGGCGCGGTCGCTGTCGGGGTCGCGGGGCAACCGCCCAAGGCGTTGTTCACGGCCTTGATCAGCTGCGCGATGTTGACGTCTCCTTGCGCGTTCTGGAACTCGGGGCAGGCTGACTTCGGTTGCGTTTCCAGCACAATGTTCACACCGAGGATCAGCTCGTTGACGAGCACCATGCCGTCGTTATTGCAGTCGCCGACACACTGCGCGCGTGCGGGTCCGCTCGGCATAAAAAATCCGAGCAACGTTGCTGTCAGGGCGATAATCCCCCATCGCCCCTTGAAGAAGCGGAATGCCATTCTCTCCTCCTTTGTTGGCCCAGAAACTGTCTGTAGATGCCGCATTACCCACATTCCGTGGGTGAGCGGATTTTGTCTACTGAAATCACGGTCTTCGGTAAACTCAACGGCGCCGGGACCACAAGAATTCTCGCTGCCGGCGACGCCGCGAGGTGCTCGCGACGACACCTACAATCCTGGCGAAAAGGGTATTGACGTTACTGATCGGGGGGGAGTAGGGTCCAGCGTACTGGGTCTTCGTGTACCGCGTCTTCGGGGGTAGCTGGTTAGCCGGAGACGGTCAGCTTGGCGACCCGATTTCGCGTAGTCCGCCGTGTTCTGGGGGTTCGGGATGCTCGCGGCGGAGCCGGCCGGCCGGTTGACCGCGAGCCTTGGCTCAGGAGGGGAGCAGCCATGAAAAGACCGTTTTTTCTACTTGCGGCGCTCGGGTTGCTGGCGTTTACGCCCGTTCGAACTTTTGCTGCAGCTGACGTGCTCGCAGGCGGCAAAATCACCGTCGTCAAAGCGGGCAAGCTGTTCAAGATCGTTGCGAAGGGCGCCTTCCCGATTCCTGGCGTCGCCGACGATCCGACAGTCGGCGGCGGTTCGCTGCATGTCTTCGACACGGTGAGCTTCCCGAGCGGTGCCGGCGATCACACCTACACGCTGCCGGCTGCCGGCTGGAAATCGCTCGGCGCGAAGGGGTTCAAGTACAAGGGCAAGGATGCCAGCGATACGGTCTGCAAGATCGTCCTGATCAAGACGAACGTGATCAAGGCGGTGTGCAAGGGAACGCCGGCGGATGTGCCGTTCGTGACCCCGTTCAGCGGTCAGGTCGGTATCATCATCACCACCAACCCTTCGCAGCGCTACTGCTTCTCGTTCGGCGGGACGGAGAAGAAGAACGATATCAAGTTGACCAAGCGGAAGGACGCGCCGCCGCCGGGCTCCTGTCCGGTCGTAGCCGCCACGCCGACCGCGACGAACACCGGCACGGCGACCTTCACCCGCACTGCCACGGCCACGCGGACGGACACGCCGACCGCGACGAGCACCGGCACGGCGACGAACACACGCACTGCCACGGCGACCGGTACGGCGACCAATACCGCCGCCAATACCAGCACCGTGACCAATACGCCCGTGGCGACCAACACGCGCACCGCGACCAACACGGCAACGGCGACGCGGACGGCGACGCCGACCCTGACTCACACGCCGGTCGTCTGTCCGGTGACCCAGGGACGCTACACGCAAACCACGACCGGCGGCGTATTGAAGGTGTCCACGTTCCTGCCGTTCGCCTTCCCGGCAGGCGGCGTGACCGTGCAGGATGTGAGCGCGGGGGACAGCAACTGCGTGCACAACACCGTCATCCCGTATCCGGGCGGCTTCTCGACGCCGGTCTTCTGCGTGCCTGCCCTGGGTTATACCGTCCAAGTCACCCAGACCGGCTGCGGCGTCGGCGTCATCGACTCCAACGGCGGCTCGGACCTGACCACGACCGAGAAGGGTGACACGAGCTACAACTCCGGTGGTTGCGCGGCGTCGCAATCCTGCGCGGTATTCATCGACAGCTCGGGTGAGATCGACATCACCGTCGGCGACGGCTCCGCGGATACGTGTACTGGCGGCGGCGTCGCCAATGCGATGGTCAGCATCCCGGTGAACACCGTCACCTGGCTGTCGAGCGACGGATGCCCCGATCCGGACGCCAACCCGAGCGGTGGTGACGATACGATCATCACCCAGTTCCCCCAGACGCTCGACCTGACGACAGATCGCGCGACCGCACAGTTTGCGGACAACGCCCCAACTGATGGGTGCAGTCTCAAGGGCGCGGGCCCGGCAGGACCGTTCACCACCAACCAGCTGTGCTTTGCTGCCGGCAACCCGTACGCGTGTTGCACCGGAGCGGGTACCGGTACGTGCGTCGGTTCCGGTGCGGTCGGTACCTGTATGAACACCGGTACGAACACCGTCGCGGTCGCCGGCGGGGGCACCGTGTTCTCCAGCGCGGCACCGCTCCACGATCTGCTGTTCTCGACCGTCCAGAACAGCACCATCGGCGCCCCGGCTGCATTCGGTGGTGCAACCTGCGGCTCGCCGCCTGTCATCAACTTCTTTGGCGCGGCGCAACGCTGCATCATCGCGCCGTAAGCGAAGGTGGTAGCGAGTAACGAAAACCCCCGGGGGCATCGCCCTCGGGGGTTTTTTTTGGCGTCGAGATTCTTCATCACGCAGGCACGCGGAGATCAGGCGCGGTTACAACGGGCCGGATTATCGATTCGCGTCTGCCGTGTGATCTCGGTGTGCCTGCGCGGTGACGATCCGCTCCGTCGGGTTTCCCCTCGGCTGCTTGTTGATCTACGTTGCCGCGACTGACGGCGACCTCGGAGCGGACGGAGTGTGATGATGATGAGAAGCGTGCGTGTTCGAACGGCAACTCTGGCGGCGGCTGCATGTGTGGTCGCGACGTCGCTGGCTGCCTCAGCGGTCGATACCCCTGCGGCAGGAACGAGCCCCGCCGCTGCCACCCCGGCCGGCGCGTCCCGCTCGGCATCGCCGCGCACGTTGCGCGACTACGGCGCCGTTCCCACCGGACCCATCGAGGAGAAGACGACCGTTCAGGGCAAGCCGGAGACGAGCCTCGCCGGCGTGTGGCTGCTGGTCGCTCGCGCCGAGATCGTGCCCGGCAAGTTCCGGAACTTTCCGCAGATCTTCAAGATCACGCAGGGAACGGACGGGGTGAAATTCCAACTGCTCGACCTCAAGCTGCCCGAGGACGTGCAGCAGAGCGTCAGCGATGCGAACCGCAAAGTGGTCGCGTGGGCGCCAACCCCGGAGATGGTGCAGGAGCTGAAGCAGAACTGGTCGACGCTGCCCGTGTTGAAGGAGAAGTACATCGACGAATTTCTGTACGGCAAGATCACCTATGCGGTGGTCGCGCCGGATCAGTATGCCGCCGCCTTCGGCGGGACGCCGAATGACGAGATGAAGAAATTGCTCGACGGAACGAAGCTGGCGTTCAAGGTCGAGGAAGCCTATCGGCCGCGCGACCTCGGGCCGGACTCGCGGATCGCGCAGATGGTCAGCCGCACGACCGTGTACGGGGTGAAATCCGCCGACGCCAATACGATCGCCGGTACGCAGAGCATGGCGCTGATCGCCGTCGGCGCCTCGTCGCCGATTCCTTACGCGTTCGGTGGGCCGTTCACGATGTATCGCCTGGCGTGATGGCCGCGTTTCGACGGCGACCGGGGCATTGCCGTCGATTCACCACAGAGAACACAGAGATCACAGAGGTGCCGCGGGTGCCTCTGGGTCCTCTGTGATGAATCAAACTGGGCTATTGCCTCGCGTACACATCGCGAGCCGCCAGCAGGTGAACGAAGTGCCGCTCGTTCCCGCGCGGGAAGCCACATGCCGGCTCGAAGTCGGTTGGATCGCGATACGTACCGAACAGGCGGTCGGCGAGCGGCAGGTCGCCAAAGTGGTTGCCGTGCACGTCGAGCCGGCGGTGGGATGGAGTGCAGCTCTGGCGTCTGAATGACGATCTTGAGCCAGGGCGGGCTTCTGAAGTTCGCGTGATAACAATACTCGCCCGCGGCGGTGAAGAAGTTATTCCAGAGTGCGCCGCCAAGTGATCCGCCCAGGAACGAATAGAGGATCAGCCGACAGCAGCGAGTCGGAAATGATCTCGATCGGCTGAGTCGTCCGAACAGCGCGTCATAGAGTCCCCGGCGCGCCCTCGTCGTCGCGGACCAAGCGCCGCGGTTCGGCGCCGCGACGCTGTCCCCTGTATGCGCGACGGCATCGCGCCCGTCGCCGGTTCGACCCCGACGCGCTCTCCAGCGCTGCGAGCCGAGCAAGAGCGGTCTCGGCGGCCTGCCCGGCGTGCTCTGCCTCCTCCGCACGCTCGAGCGTCGCGGCGCTGAACGTGTTCTGGCCTCTTCACCTGTTGCAACCACGCGGTGAACCGGCTGTGCTTTGTCCGCCGCTGGTAACCGCCGCAGGAACGGCTTTGTCAGGGTCGCCCGTGGGTGGCCAGGCTGCCGGCCAACGCTGCCGCGTTGCATCCTGAAGCACCGCGCCCACTGGTGGGCAAGCTCTCGCAGCCGCTGAAGCCGGCCGCGCATCTACAGGTTTGCGCGTTGCAACGGCAGCCGGTGCTGCCGGCGGCAGCCTCAAAGAACTCCCCATGGCTTCGAGCGGCTATGCGGACTCTGACAGAACATCGCGCTGAGGTGCTCATCTGGCGATTGCCTCGCAGGTGGGCGAGCTGCTGCAGCGCCTGAGGGCTCGCTCACCACGTGGGCTCGGTGGTTCAGCGAACGGAAGGGCGCGCCCACCACGCGGGCGCGCTGCTGCAGAAGAGGGAAGAGCTCGCCCACGATGGTGGGCAAGGCGGCTCGCCCCACACGCCGGCGCACCAACGCGGCGGGCTGCGCCGCCGCGTTGGTGCCGCGGGCGAAAACTGACGTGCTCTGCGTGGCTCGCGCGCGCTTCGCGTCCGCCGTTCTGCGCTACTGCGCCAGTCGGTACATCACAAACGGGCTGACCAGCTTGTACGGCATCGGGAACCCCGGTCCGGCGACGATGAAGTCGGTCATCGCGTCGCCCTTGATCTTGTCCTTCTCGACCGAGGTGGCGCCGTAGATGCCATTGCGCCCCATCACCTGAGCGGTGCGCGAGTTGGGTCCGAGATCGCGGGGTTGGAATTTCTCCTCGACCATCAGGGTGAAGTGATCGGAGGCCCCCTTCAGAATCTTGTCGAGGCTTTCGTCTTTGCGCGGAAAGACGTCGTTGTACTTGTCCGGCGCCGCGATCGTGTAGTTGATCTGCTGGTAGAGGAGCTCGTCGATCTGTTTCATCTTCGCGGGCTCGAGCTTGGACCAGCTCTCCTGCAACGTCTTCAACGCCGCCGCGTCGGGCTGCCATGGGTCGCGGCTGCGATTGGCGTTTGCAAGGGACGCGGCGATCTCGGGTGGCAACAGCACGTCGAGGATATGAAAGGTCGCGCCGTCCGCCCCGGTTGTGACCTTGAACAGCTCGGCGAATGTTTTGAACTTGTTCGGCGCCAGCGGCACGTTGACCACCAGCAGCCATACGCCCTTGAGATCCGCCTTCAGTTTGCCCGACTGGGTGCTGCTCTCGGTGATGGGCACCACCGGCGCGGGCGGGACTCTGCGGCTAGGGCTCGCCGCGGCGGCTGGCGTTGCGGCACCCGCCGCCGGCGCCGGAGCAGCCTCCTCGGCGCACACAGCCGTCGCGGTCAAAAGCAATACGACCGCTATCCACACGATTGGCTTCTCAGTACCTGGCGTTCGCATCATTCTCGACATGGTGCCCTGACCCCTCGACAAAAAAAACCCCCGGGGGACGAGCCCCCGGGGGTACGTTACGAAACCTAGCTCGTGCCCTTACGGGGCGACGATGCAGCGATGGGCCACACCGGCGAAGTTGATCGTCGGCGGGGAGCCGCAGGTCGCACCAGTGGGTGCAGTGGGTCCGGTGATGTTAGCCGGCTGCACCGTGGCGAACAGCAGGTCATGCAGCGGTGCGGCACTCGAGAAGATCGTACCGCCACCGACCACGCTGACAGTCTGCGCGCCGAAGTCGAGGCATTCACCGGTGGCGCCGTTGCCGACGCAGGTACCGGTGCCCGTGCCCGTGCAGCAGGCGTACGGATTGCCGGCTGCGGAGCAGAGCTGGTTGGTGGTGAACGGACCGGCCGGGCCGACGCCTTGACGGCTGCAGCCATCCGGATCGTTGTCGTTGAACTTCGCAGTCGCCCGGTCAGTGGTCAGATCGAGGGTCTGCGGGAACTGCGTGATGATGGTGTCACCACCGCTCGGCGGACCACCGCCGGAATCGGGGCAGCTGGAATCAGAGGCGAGCCAGGTGACCGTGTTGACCGGAATGCTGACCATCGCATTGCCGGTGCCGGTGGAGCAGGTGTCCGCAATGCCGTCGCCGACCGTGATGTCGATCTCACCGGAGCTGTCGACCGGGGTCGCGCAGGACTGCGATACGGAGCAGGAGAAGATGTTGGCGCTGGAGTCGCCGTTCTCGGTCGTGGTCAGGTCCGACCCGCCGTCCGAGTCGATGACGCCGATGCCGCAGCCGGTCTGGGTGACCTGCACCGTGTAGCCGAGTGCCGGCACGCAGAAGATCGGAACGGTCAAGCCGCCGGGGTACGGGATCACGGTGGTGGACACGCAGTTCGCGTCAGGCGCGCTCACATCCTGATCGGTCGTGCCGCCCGCCGGGAAATCGAACGGCGAGAACGTCGACACCTTCAGCACGCCGCCCGTGGTCGTCTGAACGTAGTGGCCCGCGGCGGTGATGCCGCAGACGGGGCCGGTGACGCAGGAGCTGTTGGCGACGCCGTCGTCGGCCAGATCGCAGTTAGCGGTGCCGCCATCCTCGTTGTTGATGGCCTTGCAGGCCTGGCACTTCGTGATCTTGGCGATGCACGCACCGCACGTAGCACCGTCGGTGCACGAGGCGCAGTCGCCGTCGGACATGCCCGGAGGAGCGCCACCGCTGAAGTCGCACTTCTTGTCCATGTCACTGGCGAGCTTGGTCGGAACGAAATTCGCCGCCTTCGCATCGGCCGTCGCCGTCAGGGCGCAACCATTCAGGTCGGCAATGCTGTTGATCGCGCCGAGACCCTTCGCGCAGCCGCGGAACGCCTTCAGGATCGAGTCGTAGGCCTTGCCAGAGCGCTTGGCGATTGAGTCGCCACACTTGTCGCCGGCGGCCCCGACGGTGACCGGATTGCCGAATGCGCCGCGCAGAATGTTGTCCGTGCCGTTCTCGACGCCATCGGCAACGTCAGAGAGACTGGCGTTCAGGCCGAATGCCGGGAGGGTTGCACACTTGCCGCCCGGATCGTCGAGCTCGAGCAGCTTCGCCCGCTTGTCGGCGGCTTTGCTGCTCTCGGCAGACACGCACGAGTCGATGTTGCCGCTGCCGTCCTTGACGCAGGTCCGATTGCCCTTCTGCTCCTGGTTGCCGACGTTCCGCGCGGCCTTGTACGCCGCGTCGGTGCACTTCCGCTCATCGTCGGTCAACTGCGCGATTGCCGCGCTGCCGACCACTACCGCGAGTAACGTCACGGCTGCGGCCGACAAAACCTTACTACTGGTCCTCATTCGAAGCCCCCCTTCGTTGGTTCGGTGAACGCCAGTTCACCTGTGGTTGATATTCTGCCGCCGGAACCCGACGGCGAGCTTACGGAAAGCACCCTCTCAGAGCGTCATCATGCGTACAACAGCCGAAAAGGCTACGTCAAGGACATTTCTTGACCGCATGTTCAGCACCTTTTTTGCCGACTTCCAGCGCTGAACCACCACCAGGGCGACGTCTCGGTAAGTCGTACAAGGCTCATGGGTTGCGCCCTAAGATCAGCACCTCGGGACGCGGCTGAGGTGAAAGAAAGAAAACCCCCGGGGGGTGATCCCCCGGGGGTCCTCTGACGAACCTATCTCAACGGTCTTACGGAGCGATGATGCAGCGATGCGCCACACCGGCGAAGTTGATGACCGGCGGGGAGCCGCACGTCGCACCACCGAATGGAGCCGGCCCGGTGATGGTGGACGGCAGGATGTTCTGGAACAACAGGTCGTGCAGCGGGGCCGCACTCGAGAATACCGTGCCGGCTCCCGTCACCGTCGTAGTCATCGCGCTGAAGTCGATGCACTGCCCGACGGCGCCGTTGCCGACGCATGTACCCGTGCCGGCGCCGGTACAGCAGGCATACGGAGCACCAGCGCCAGTGCAAAGTTGATTGGTCGTGTACGGTCCGGCCGGGCCGACGCCCTGACGGCTGCAACCGTCGGCGTCATTATCGTTGAACTCGGCGGTCGCCCGATCGGTGGTCTGATCGAGTGTCTGCGGGAACGACGTGATGATGGTGTCGCCACCGCTCGGCGGACCACCGCCGGAATCCGGACAAGACGCGTCGGACGCGAGCCAGGTCGTGGTGTACACCGGAATGCTGACCATGGCGTTGCCGGTGCCACCGCTCGCGCACGTGTCCGGCGACCCGTCGCCAACCGTGATGTCGATCAAACCGGAACTGTCGACCGGCGTGGCGCACGATTGCCCCGCGGCGCAAGCGAAGAGGGTACTGCTCGTGTCACCTTTTTCGTCCACGGTCAGGTCCGACCCGCCGTTGGAGTCGATGACGCCGACGCCACAGGCCGTCTGCTCGACCATGACCGTGTAGCCCAGCGCGGGGACGCAGAAGATGGGCGTCGTCAAGCCGCCCGGATAGGGGATCACGGTCGTCGACACGCAATTGGCATCCGGCGCGCTCACGTCTTGAATGGTGACGCTACCGGCCGGGAACGGGAATGCCGCGAAGGTCGACACCTTCAGCTCGCCGGGGCCAGTCGTCTGCGTGTAGCGGCCGGCGGCGGTGATGCCGCAGGTCACGCAGGAGCCGTTGGCGAGGCCGTCGTCGAGCAGATCGCAGTTGGCGGTGCCGCCGTCCTCGTTGTTGATGGCCTTGCAAGCCTGGCATTTCGTGATCTTCGCGACGCATGCAGCGCACGTGGCGCCGTCGCCGCACGGGTTGCACGAACCGTCTTCCATGCCCGGAGGAGCGGAACCGCTGAAGTCGCACTTCTTGTCCATGTCACCGGCGAGCTTGGTCGGCACGAAGTTCGCCGCCTTCGCATCACCAACGGCAGTGCCGGCGCACGTGTTCAGGTCGGCGATGCTGTTGATCGCGCCGAGGCCCTTGGCGCAGCCGCGGAACGCCTTCAGGATCGAGTCGTAGGCCTTGCCCGAACGCTTGGCGACCGAGTCGCCGCACTTGTCACCGGCGGCGCCGACGTCCACGGGGTCGCCGAATGCGCCGCGCAGAATGTTGTCCGTGCCGTTCTCGACGCCATCGGCCACGGCGGCGAGGTTCGCGTTCAAGCCGAACGCGGGAGTGGTTGCGCACTTGCCGCCCGGATCATCGAGCTCGAGCAGCTTGGCGCGCTTGTCGGCGGCCTTTGAGCTCTCGGCATCAACGCACGAGTCGATGTTGCCGTTGCCGTCCTTCACGCAGGTGCGATTGCCCTTTTGCTCCTGGTTGCCGACGTTGCGCGCGGCTTTGTACGCCGCATCGGTACATTTGCGCTCGTCGTCAGTGAGCTGCGCGATCGCCGCGCTGCCGACTACTACCGCGAGCAGTGTCACGGCAGCGGCCGACAAAACCCTACAGCTGGTCTTCATCTCGAGCCCCCTCTGTTGTCGGTGAACACGTCCTTCACCGGTGGTTGATTGTTGCGCCGCCATGATGGACGGCAGCCCCCAAAACCCTGTCGCTGTATGTCCGACCGGTACAACAGTCCAAGATCACACGTCAAAGGAATTTTTCGCGATTACGCAGCGTTTACAGAAACCTAGCGCATATCAGGTGGTTGCCCGCACTGACGCGCTGCGGCATCGGCGCGGCCTCGCCCTGATGAGAACGGCTACTGACGAGATGAAGCGGCGTTTCAGTTGAGCCTTCCAGAGCCCCCCCGGGGTCGCCCCGGGGGGCTGACCAATTAGATCGCAGCCCTACGGCGCGATGATGCACCGATGCGTCACGCCGGCGAAGTTGATCGCAGGTGGAGATCCGCAGGTCGCGCCGCCGTATGCCGCCGGCCCGGTGATGCTGGCGGACTGCGCGGATGCGAACAGCACGTCATGGAGCGGACCGGCGCTCGCGAAGGCCATCCCGCCACCGGCCATGCTGACGGTGCCGCCGGCGAAGTCGATGCATTGGCCGACACCGCCGTTGCCAACGCACGTGCCGCTGCCGAGACCGGTGCAGCAGGCATACGGATCGCCCGCGGCGGAACAGAGCTGGTTCTGGGTATACGGACCCGCCGGCCCGATACCCTTGAAGCTGCAGCCGTCGGCGTCGGTATCCGTGAACTGCGCGACGGCCCGATCGGTGGTGAGATCAAGGGTGGCCGGGAACTGGGCGATGATCGAGTCGTCACCTTCCGACGGGCTGTCGTCAGAATCCGGGCAGCCATTGGTCGACAGCCACATCACGATCTCGACCGGAACGCTGACCACCGCGTTGCCGATGCCGCTCGTGCAGGTGTCGGGCGAGCCGTCGCCGACTGTGACGTCGATGTCACCGGAGCTGTCGGCGAACACAAGGCATGATTGCGTTGCCGCGCAGCCATACAGACCGTAGCTCGTGTCCCCCTGCTCGGTGATCGTCAGGTCCGACCCGCCGTCGGAGTCGATGACGCCGACGCCGCAGCCGGTCTGTCTCACCTGCACCGTGAAGCCGGTTGCGGGTATGCAGAACGAGGGCACGGTCAACCCGCCGGGGTACGGGATCACGGTGCTGGACACGCAGCCTTCACCCGGTGCGCTCACATCCTCGATGGTTGTGGCGCCGGTGGGGAATGGGAACGGCAAGAACGTCGCCACCTTCAATACGCCCCCCGTGGTAGTCTGCGTATAGCGGCCCGCGGTTCCAATGCCGCAAGTCACGCATGAGTAATTGGCGACGCCGTCGTCGAGCACATCGCAGTCCGCGTTACCGCCGGTCTCTGCGTTCATGACCTCGCAGGCCTGACAATTGACGATGCGGCCGATGCATGCGCCGCAGGCGGCCCCGCTGCCGCACGGGTTGCAGTCGCCGTCTTCCATGCCGGCAGGAGCGGAGCCACTGAAGTCGCACTTGTCGTGCATGTCGCCGACGAGCTTCGCCTCGAAGAGCGCCGCCGCGGTACCAGCGATCGCGCCGGCGACGCAGCCGTCCAGGTCGGTGATGCCGTCGATGGCCGCGAGGCTCCGTGCGCAGTCGCGCAGGCCCTTCAACTCGAGGTCGAATTTCTTGGCCGCGCGCTTGGCGACCGCGTCCTGGCACTTGCTGCCGCCCACGATCCCATCCACCGGGTTGCCGAAAACGCGGCGCAGAACGGTGTCCGCGCCCTTCTCGGTGGCATCGGCAATCGCGGCGAGGTCCGGGTTGACGCCGAACGGCGGCGTGGTCTCACATTTCCGGCCCGGATCGTCGAGGCTGAGCAGCTTCACGCGCTTCATGGCCGCCTTGGCGCTCTCCGGATCGACGCACGCGTCAACGTCGCCGGATCCGTCTCTCACGCACTTCCGGTTGGCGTTCGCCTCCTGCTTGCCGACGTTGCGTGCGGCTCTGTACACCTGGTCGGTGCACGCGCGCTCGTCGTCGGTGAGCTGCGCGATCGCCGCGCCGGCGACCACCACTGCCAGCAACGTCGAGACTGCCGCCGACACCATTCTGCAGTTGGTCGCCATTCGAGCCCCCTTCGTTGCCGGCGAAACGTGCTTCACCCGCTCGATCCGCGCGCCCCGCCCGGCGCCGCCGTTACACACAACCCTGCGTGTAATGCCGGTTGCTATATTGATCGTTACACCCGGTGGAAATGCGCCGTCAAAAGAAAACTCTCACATCGCGGTGATTCGGGACTGGTCATCGATGCTCCGGCCGGCCGTTGGCGTCCGCGGACGCATGTCGGGCGCGTTGAGCCAGTGCTCGAAAAAAAGAAACCCCCGGGGATGATCCCCGGGGGTTCCCTCGCACGACTACCTCGCGAGCTTACGGAGCGATGATGCAGCGGTGCGCCACACCGGCGAAGTTGATGACCGGCGGCGAGCCGCAGGTCGCGCCGCCAAACGCGGCGGGTCCGGTGATGTTGGCCGGCTGCACCGTCGTGAACAACAGGTCATGCAGGGGTGCGGCGCTGGAGAAGACAGTTCCGCCACCCGCCACGCTGACCGTCTGCGCGCCGAAATCGATGCACGTGCCGACCGCGCCGTTGCCGACGCAGGTACCGGTCCCGGCACCCGTGCAACACGCATACGGATCGCCCGCGGCGAAGCAGAATTGATTGGTCGTGTACGGACCGGCCGGCCCGACACCCTGCCGGCTGCAGCCGTCGGCGTTGTTGTCGTTGAACTGCGCGGTCGCCCGATCCGTCGTCAGGTCGAGCGTCTGCGGGAACTGGGTGATGATCGTGTCGTCACCCTCCGACGGGCTGGAATCGGTATCCGGGCAGCCGTTGGTCGAGAGCCAGGTGACCGTGTTCACGGGAATGCTGACCATCGCATTGCCGGTGCCGCCGCCCGAGCAGGTGTCTGCCGAGCCGTCGCCGACCGTGATGTCGATCTCACCGGAGCTGTCGACCGGGGTGGCGCACGATTGCGTGGCCGCGCACCCGAACGAGCCGTTGCTCGTGTCGCCGTTCTCGGTGGTGGTCAGGTCCGACCCGCCGTTGGAGTCGATCACGCCGACGCCGCAACCGGTCTGCGACACCTTCACCGTGTAGCCGAGGGCCGGCACGCAGAACACCGGAACGGTCAAGCCTCCCGGGTACGGGATGACGGTGTTCGATACGCAGTTCGCATCCGGCGCGCTCACATCCTGGATCGTCTGGCCGCCTGACGGGAACTGGAACGGCGAGAAGGTCGACACTTTCAGCACGCCACCGGTGGTCGTCTGCGTGTAGCGGCCGGCGCTGCTGATGCCGCAGCTGGGCCCCGGCGCCGTGCACGAGCTGTTGGCGAGCCCGTCATCGAGCAGATCGCAGTTGGCGTTGCCGCCGTCTTCGTTGTTGATCGCCTGGCAGGCCTGGCACTTCGTGATCGTCGCGACGCAGGCGCCGCAGGTCGCGCCGTCCGTGCACGCGGCGCAGGCGCCGTCTTCCATGCCCGCAGGCGCGCCACCGCTGAAGTCGCACTTCTTGTCCATGTCGCTGGCGAGCTTCGTCGGCACGAATTTGGTCGCCTTGGCATCGGACGTCGCCGTGGCAGCGCAGCCGTTCAGATCGGTGATGCTGTTGATGGCGCCGAGGCCCTTGGCGCAGCCGCGGAACGACTTCAACATCGCGTCGTACGCCTTGCCTGCGCGCTTGGCGACCGAGTCGGCGCACTTGTCGCCAGCGGCGCCGATATCCACCGGATCGCCGAATGCGCCGCGCAGGATGTTGTCCGCCCCTTCCTCGACCCCGTCGGCAACGTCGGCGAGATTCGGGTTGAGGCCGAAGGCGGGCGTGGTTGCACACTTGCCGCCCGGATCGTCGAGCTCGAGCAGCTTGGCCCGCTTGTCGGCGGCCTTGGAGCTTTCGGCGTCGACGCACCCGTCGATGTTGCCCGATCCATCCTTCACGCAGGTCCGATCGCCCTTCTGCTCCTGATTGCCGACGTTGCGCGCGGCCTTGTATGCCGCATCGGTGCACTTGCGTTCGTCGTCGGTGAGCTGCCCGAGCGCGAGCCCGCGAACGGTGATCGCCAGCGCCGCTGCTGCGGTGACCAGGATCCATCTGCCCTTGACGTTCATCGTACCCCCTCCGTTTTGATAGGCGCGGACGACGCCGCGCTATGGTTGTCGCCGCGCGAACGGCGGCAGTTCGCCCAAAGAGCCCCTGTAGCCTGTTTGCTCCAGAGCGAACGCTGCTGTCAATATAGGATAGAGGGAAAATAGCTGCACCACATAGAGGGCATGGAGAGCTAAAGATTTGACTACAGCGCAATAAAGATCCTGCTAAATTTGAACGGAAGTTCGGTTCAGTCAGCGTTCCCGCGCCCCCTTGGCGGCGGAACCGGCCGCTTGCAGGACATGGCGGCAGCCGCTACAGGCGGCCGCTGGGGTCCGGGTGCGCATCCTTCACGTTACGCCGAGCTTCTATCCGGCTTGGGCCTACGGCGGCATCCCACGCTGTGCGTACGAGCTCTGCCGATCCTTGGTACAGCTCGGCGAGTCGGTGACCGTCTGGACGACCGATGCCTTCGACGCCAATCAGCGCCTGCGCGAGCCCGAGACGGTGGTGGACGGCATCTTCGTGCGCCGCTTCCGCAACCTCCACAACGGGCTCGCCTATCACCGGCAGCTCTACCTGCCGCTCGGGATCCTCAAGGCGCCGTGGCACGACCTCATCGAGTTCGACATCGTCCACATCCATTCGCATCGCCATCTGCTCGAGGCGCTGGTCGGGGCGGCGGCGGCGCGGCGCGACATCCCGTACGTGTTCACCGGCAACGGCACCGTGCCGCCGATCGAGCGATACGTGCTGCTCAAGCGCGGCCTCGACCTGCTCGGCGCCGATGCAATCCTGGAGCACTCGGCCGCCTGCATCGCGGTCTCCGAGGCCGAGGTGCCGCAGTACGCCGCGGCCGGGGTCGACGTGGGCCGCGTGCGCGTGATTCCCAACGGTGTCCGTCTGGATGAGTTCGCCGCGCTGCCCCGGCGCGGCAGCTTCCGGCGCGCCTGGGGGCTCGGCGAAGGGCCGCTGATCGTGTTCGTCGGCAAGATCACGCCGCGCAAGGGCGTCGACGTCCTGCTGCGCGCGCTCGCGCGCTTGCCGTCTTCGGTGCAGCTCGTCGTCGCCGGCAACTTCATGATGCCTGAACAGCCGATCCGCGCGATCGTCGAGGAGCTCCATCTGCACGACCGGGTGCGCTTTCCCGGGCTGCTGCTCGGCGATGACCGCAATGCGGCGTATGCCGACGCCGACGTGGTCGCGTATCCTTCGACGGACGAGATCTTCGGCCTGGTCGCGGCCGAAGCGCTCATGTGTCACACGCCGGTCGTGGTCTGCGACGACTCCGGCTGCGGCGAGCTCGTCCGGGCCGCCGACGGCGGTCGGCTGGTGCCGTATGGCGACGCGGCGGCGCTGGCTGCGGCGCTGCAATCGCTGCTCGAAAACGCCGCGGAGCGCGGCCGCTGCGCGACGGTCGGCCGCCGCTGGGTCGAGGAGCACCTCGGCTGGACGCAGATCGCCGAGCAGACGCGCCAGCTCTATCGCGACGTGCTGGCCGCGGCGTACCGCTGATGGCGACCGCGCGGGTCGTCCTCCTCATCCTGACCTGGAACCGACGCGACGACGTGCTGCGCTGCGTCGCCAGCCTCTCGCGGCTGCGCGACCCGAACATCGTGCCGGTCGTCGTCGACAATGCGTCGCAAGACGACACGGTCGACGCGCTGGCGGCGCGCCATCCCGAGCTGCCGGTCATCCGCAACGCGGCCAACCTCGGTTACGCCGGCGGCAACAACGTGGGCATCCGTTGGGCGCTCGATCACGGCGCCGACTACGTCCAGCTCATCAATAGCGACACCGAGGTCACGCCCGACATGACCTCCGAGCTGGTGCGCGTCGCCGAGACCGATGCCCGCATCGCGGTCGTCGGCTGCCGCAACCTGCTGATGGAGGACCCGACCCGCCTCTGGGGGGCCTACAGCACCCTGACCTACGGTCCGTTTCTGGTGCGCAGCGACGGGGCGGGCGCGCCCGACGACCCGTCATGGCACGTGCAGCGGGACGTCGACGCCGTCATCGGCAACGGTTACCTCTGGCGGCGCGCCGCCTTGGAGGACATCGGACTGCTCGACGAGACGTTCTTCGGCTACCACGAGGACGTCGAATGGTGTGAGCGGGCTCGCCGCGCCGGCTGGCGGGTCGTCTACGCCGGCCGCGCCGCGATCATCCATCGCGGCGGATCGGCTTCGTCGAGCGGCCATGCCCGCGTCTTCCCGGCGCGCTATTTTCTCGGCCGCAACGGCGTGCGCTTCGTGCGCCGTTACGCGGGCACGGGCGGGCGCGCGCGCTTCGCGATCCTCTCCACCGCCGCCCTCGCAGCACGGCTCGGACGCGCGCTTGGCAGCGGTGCCGGGCTCGCCCAGGAACGTGAGTACTGGCGCGGCCTCCGCGATGGGTGGCTCGACCGGCCGGTGCCGTTCGCGGAGTTGGGACTCGACGACGCATCGGGGAGCTCTGCAGCCGTGGCGCGGGCTGCTCGCGGATGATCGATCCTGCGGCGTGCGGTCGCTCGTTGTCGCACGCAGCGGGCGAGCCGCCCTTCGCTCCCAGGCCGGCGCAATTGACTCACTTCGCGGTGCATTCAGGCGTTGTTTGACGGGGCGGTTCGCTGTAGGAATCAGAGGATCGACAATCGACACATGAGGGGGGGGCAAGCAGAACCGATCGCTCCTCCGGGTGGGCGGGCGCGCATCCGCGCGCTCGGAGCGCCGACCCGCTGGGGCCGCGGCCGCAGCAGCCACGCGTGGTTGGTGCTGCAGTTCGCCCTCAAGGATTTCAAGATCCGCTACACGCACTCGGTGCTCGGCTATGCCTGGTCGGTGCTGAACCCGCTGCTGTTCTTTCTGATCTATTTCTTCGTGTTCACGACGTTCATGCGGCTCGACGTGCCGAACTATCCCGGCTTTCTCCTGCTCGGCGTCGCGCTGTGGAACTTCTTCTCCGAGGGCACGACCAACGGCGCGAGCTCGCTGCTCGCCCGCGCCGACATGCTGACGAAGACCGTCGTGCCGCGGCAGATCATGGTGTACTCCGCGCTGGTCAGTGCGGGATTGACGTTCGTGATCAACTTGATGGTGCTGCTCGCCATCCTGCAGGTGACCGGCACGCCGCTGCACCTGCCCGCCATCTGCTTCCCGCTGCTGCTCATCGATCTCCTGCTGCTGACGCTCGGCACGGCGCTGTTCCTCGCGCCACTGTACGTGCGCTACCGCGACGTCGGCTATCTATGGAGCATCGGCCTGCAGATCGGCTTCTGGCTCACCCCGATCATCTATCTCGACATCATGGTGCCAGATCGCTGGCGATGGCTGGTGTGGGTCAATCCGGTCGGCCGCATCATCGGCGATGCGCGGCGCGCGCTCATCTACGGCTGGTGGCCGGGCGGGCGCGGGCTGGTGCTGACCACGCTGATGTCGGTGGCCGTCTGCGCGCTCGGCTACGCGGTGTTCCGCCGCATGCAGAACCGCCTCGTGGAGCACTTCTGATGCCGACGGCCATCGAGCTGCGCAACGTGCACAAGGCGTTTCGCCTGCCGCACGAGGTCCACACCACGCTCACCGAGCGCATTCTCAGCGGCTTCCGCGGCACGACGTACGAGCGCTTCGAGGCCTTGCGCGGCGTCGATCTGTCGATCGAGCGCGGCGCCTTCGTCGGTATCATCGGCGGCAACGGCTCCGGCAAGTCGACGATGCTCAAGATCATGTCCGGCCTCTTGCCTCCCGACGAGGGCGAGGTCCACGTCGACGGCTCGATGTCGGCCCTGCTCGAGCTCGGCCTCGGCTTCAGTGCCGAGCTCACCGTGCGCGAGAACGTCGAGCTCTACGCCGCCGTGCTCGGCTATCCGCGCCGCGAGGTGAAGCAGCGCGTTGAGAACGCCATCCACTTCGCCGGCCTCGAGCGCTTTCGCGACGCCAAGCTGAAGAACCTGTCGACCGGCATGCGCGCCCGGTTGGGATTCGCCACCGCGCTCCAGGCGGAGAGCGACATCCTGCTGCTCGACGAGATTCTCGCCGTCGGCGACGCGGACTTTCAGCTCAAATGCCTCGACGTGTTCGAGCGCTTCAAGCAGGAGCGCCGGACGATCGTGCTCGTCACCCACGATCTCGGCCAGGTGCAGCGGTTCTGCGATGAGTGCGTGCTGCTCGAGCACGGCCTGATCACCGAGCGCGGCGACCCGGACGCGGTGATCCCGCACTACCTGCGCTCGGTCGGCCAAGCGGCCGCGGTCCAGCCGGAGGATCTCGACACCCGGATGCACCATCGCGCCGGCGACGGGCGCCTGCGGGCCACGCAGGCGTGGGTGGAGGACGAGAGCGGCAAGCAAATCGGCCGCATTCGCTCCGGCGATCGCGCCATCGTGGTGGTGCACTTCGACGTCATCGACGACACCGACGAGCCGGTCTTCGGCATCGCCCTGTTGGCCGAGGAAGGCACCGTGCTCTATTCCGTGAACACCCATTGGGATGGCACGCGCACGCAGCAGCTGCGCGGCGGCCAGCGAGTGGAGGTGCGGGTGCCGCTGACGGCGGCGCTGCGCAACGGGCGCTACGCCATTCAGGTCGGCGCCGCCAATCGCGATTTGACCGACCTCCACGATCGGGTCGATTCGATCGCCTCGCTCGTCGTGCACGGCAGCCGCGCCCGCCAGGGCCTCACGGATCTGCAGGGACGCGTGACGTATCGGATCGTCGAGGGTGAGATCGCCGCCATGGACATGCCGAGCAGGCCTTTGAAAAGGGGAGCGCAGTGAGCGAGACCGCCATCGTGGACGCGCCCAAGCCGCGCGTCGCCGTCATCATCCTGACCTGGAACCGCGTCGAAGACATCGTGATGTGCCTCGAGAGCTTCGCCGACGTGCACTACCCGAATCTGGAGGTGGTCGTGGTCGACAACGCCTCGGCGGACGACACGGTGGCCACCGTGCGCGAGCGGTTCGGGTGGACGACGCTGATCGTCAACGACGACAACCTCGGGTACGTCGGCGGCAACAACATCGGCATCCGCCACGCCCTCGCCAACGGCGCCGAGTACGTGTTCGTGCTCAACAGCGATACGAAGATGACGCCGACCTGCCTCGACGAGCTGGTCCGCGTCATGCGCTCCGACCCGCGGATCGGCATCGTCGGCGCCAAGAACCTCTACATGCAGAATCCGGCCTTCACCTGGGGGAAGTACGGCGTGCTCAACTGGGGGCCGATGCTCGTGCGCACCCACGGCCGCTTCGTGCGCGACTACCCCGAGCCGTCGCCGCAGGACGTCGACTGGGTGATCGGCAACGGCTGCATGATGAGCCGTGAAGCGCTGGAGACCGTCGGCATCTTCGACGAGGAGTTCTTTCAGGTGAACGAGGACGTCGACTGGTGCACGCGCGCCCGCAAGCTCGGCTACCGCGTCGTGTACGTCGACACCGCCGCCATCTATCACCGCGGCGCGAGCAGTGCCGACCTCAGCAAGCCAATCGTCTTCTCGTACGGCTACTTTCTCGGCCGCAACGCGATCCTGTTCGCGCGCAAGCACGCCAACCCCCTGCAGTTCGCCTGGCTGCTGGCCATGATGGTGCTCGGCATCGTCATGCGCATCAGCGCCTTCGCGCTCAGCGCGGCGATTCGGTCCGTGATGGGACAGGAGCACTTCGTCAACGGCATGCTCGACGGCTTCTCCGGCCGCTTGCGCCGCGACAAGATCACCATCCGCATGCCCATCCCGTCCGGCGAGCCGCCGGATACGCCGGTCATCCGCATCCTGCGCTGGCTCGGCGCCTGACGCGCACGCGCCGCTCAGCCGAATTCGGCGCGGCGCCGCGGCGTGATCGAATCGCCATCGAGCGGCGGGCGGAGGTTGGCGCGCGGTTGGCGATCGCGGTGGCGCATCGCCGGGCGCTCGATCAGATAGAAGCTGCCGGCGCCGCAGACGATCGCCGCGGGAACGGCGACGATGGCGAGCGACAGGAACGGAGCGCCGGCAATCCAGCGCGCGCCGCCGGCGTGAGCCATGGCCGCCATGATCGGGTAGTGCCACAGGAAAATCCCGTACGAGATGGTGCCGAGGAATCGCACGGGAGGGCTGGCGAGGAATCGGCGCGGCAGTCCGCCCGCCGCCTCCCCGAAGACCGCCGGCAGCAACAGCACGGTTGCGAACGTCACGTTGACCAGGTGCTCGGCGGCCGCGTTGCCGGCCGTATACGCTTCCGCCCAGGCGCGATGATACGCCGGCGTGAAGCAGGCGCCGACGTAGAGGGCCGCGGCCGCGAGCCAGCACACCGACGGATGCGCGATCACAAATCGGGTGAACGGCCACCGCCCGTCGTCGCCGCCCGCCTCGGCTTTCAGCACCGCCAGCGCCATGCCGATGGAGAAGTCGAGCAGCAGACCGGGCAACGTCATGCCGACCGCCGGGAACACCGGACCGGCGGTGTGCCGCAGCGTCTCGCCGAGCACCGCAAGCGCGGCGAAGGCGAGGAGTTGCAGGCGAGCAGCGTCGTGCGGCGCGCGCTGCCTGCATATCCGCCACAGCGACCAACCCAACACAGGCAGCATCACGTAGAAGCCGACCTCGGCGGTGAGGCTCCACGTCGCGGAGATCCCGTTGAATACCAGGCTCGGAAAGTACGCCTGCGCGAGCCCGTAGTAGACCCACCAACGCGATGTGAAGACGTCCGGTAGCCCCGGCCACACGGCGAGCACCGTCAACGCGGTCCAGTACGCCGGTCCGATGCGCAGTACCCGCCGTCGCGCGTACGCCGGCAGCGATGGCCGCGAGCCGGCATGCGCGATCGCCTGCGCGTATGGCGTGTAGAGGAGAAATCCGGAGATCAGGAAGAAGACGGTGACGCCGATGTTCAGATGCGACGTCGCCACACCGTACCAGGCGCGCATGTTGGCGCCCGACAGGCTGCCGACATGGGTCGCGACCACGGCGAGCGCCGCCAGGGCGCGCAGCCCGTCGAACAGCGCAAAATGGGGGCGCGGACGCGGTTCAGTTGGCGGTGCCATCGACCGGCTCGAGGATGCGATACATCCCGACCTGGTCGCGCGCAACGAAATGGTCGTCGATCTCGCGGGCAAGCGTCGGGAACACGGCCGCGAAGCTCGCCCACAACTGAGCGGAGCCGACGCGCACGATGATGGGGCGACGGGTCGACAAGGTCCGGGCCGCGCCGGCCTGGTCGACCAGGCCGCGGGCGCTGGAGGGGGCGATGAGCCCGTAGGTACCCAGGTAAATCGCGAACTCGTCGCCCTCGAGCAGCGAGGGCTCGCCGGCGAGGTAATAGAGCAGCGGCTCCGATGGAAGCACCAGCAGGCCGCGCTGCTGCACGCCGCGGGCGCGAAGCTGGCTCAGCAGCGCCTCCGTGTCGTGCGCCTGCTGGGTCTCGACCCGGACGCTGCCCGTACGCTCGAACGCCACGCCGTTCATGTTCGCCGCACGCACCCGCGCCAGGGTCCGTGCCAAGGGCATCGCCAATACGAAGACGAGTAGCGCGACGGTGCCGGCGCTGGCCAACACGCCGACGCGATCGGCCGGCGCGTCGGCGGCGCGGCGAAACAACGGAGCCAAGCTCGCGGCGGCCAAAGGCAGGAAGATCGGCACTGCTTGCATGACATGCGCAACATCCGCGACCGGCTGCAGGACGACGAGCGAGCCACACGATAGCGCCAGAATGATCAGCCATGGTTCATCGCGGTCGCCATCGCTGAACAGGGCCGCCACCCCGACCCAGGTGATCAGAGCCGGCAACCACGTCAGGATGGGTGCGACGTCGCCGAACGTGGATCCGGTCAGAACCGCGGCGACCACCAACCCGGCCAGCACGGCGGTGAGCGTGAGCCATCGCCAGCGCGCCGTGGTGACCTGCGCCGCGGCACGGGCGAGCGCCAGCACGCATGCGGCGATGGCCAATACCGCCACGGCGCGGATCTGCGGGCTCGGCAGCGGAACGACCCAGGTGACCATCTGCGGGAGGCCGATCAGCGTGTCGCTCAGGAGCTGCCTGGCTGCGCCGTGCGCGACGAAATACGTCGCATACACTGTCGGCGCGACGAAGAAGCCCGCGACCAACCAGCACCAGCGGGCATCGGCGAGCGGTAAGCGGGCCGTCCACAGCCGCCGCGCGATCCACAGCGTGAACAGTGCCGCCGGACCGGCGAGCACGACGGTATCGCGCGCGGCGCCAAAGCGAGCCGAATACCCGACGTAGACGACGAGCACCGCGCCCGCCAACGCGACGCCCAGCCAGCGCGGCAGCTGCCACCCCGAGGTGGCGCGGCCACGCTGATCGGCGGCGACGTCCAGTGCCGCCACCGCGAGCACGACGGCCGCGAAGCAGAGGATGCCGCCCGTCTGTTTGAACGTGGTCGCGATGCCGAACACCACCCCGCTGAGCAGCGCGCTTGCCCGCCGGTGGCGGGGCAGTGCGACGAGGAGCAGTGCGCCGAGGAGACAGAGCACGTTTTGGTAGAGGCTGGCGTACGGCGCGTTCACGAACCAGAACGGCACGCCCCACGCGGCGACGCACAACGCGTAGGCGGCAAGCCCTGCGATCGGTCCGGCCAGCCGCTTGCCGGCGACGTACACCAGCAACGCCATCGTCGCCTTCAGCGCGACCAGCGACAGGCGCAGCGGCAGCACGGTCGGCCCAAACAGCCAGAACAGAGCGCCGTTGAGGAAGAACATCGATGGCGCGTAATTGTGGTGGAAGTCGCGATAGGGCAGCGCCCCTTCCGCGACGCGCCAGCTCAGGTAGAGGAATTGCCCTTCGTCGATCCACTCCAGCGTCACGCGGGCGCCGAGCAGAAAGTACGCGGCGGCCCCCGTCCACAGGGACAGTGGCGCGAGGCACCGCGACAGCAACGACGGCACGGACCTACGGCCGGCGGAGCAGCCCGCGCAAACCGAGCATGCTCACCACCCACATGCTGCCGAACACCGTGGCGATGCCGTTCTTCGATTTGCCCATGCGTCGGTCGATGAAGATGATCGGAATCTCGGCGAGACGGAAATGGCGCTGCGCGGCCAACCACTTGAGCTCGACCAGGAACGCGTAGCCGTTCGATTTGACCCGCTCGATCCCGATCTGCTCGAGTACGGCGCGGCGAAAACATTGGAAGCCGCTCGTGCAATCCTGTATCCGCATGCCCGTGACCAGCCTCGCGTAAGTGTTCCCGCCGACGCTCAACACGAGCCGGTCGAGGCTCCAATTCACCACGCTGACCTTGCCGTGCACATAGCGCGACCCGATCACGACATCGGCGCCCTGAGCTATCGCCTCGACCATCTGCGGCAGATACATCGGGTCATGCGACAGGTCGCCGTCCATGGACACGAACAACGTGTAGCCGCGGTCCAGACCCGCGCGCAGGCCGGCCCGATATGCGCTGCCGATACCCAGGCGTTCCGTCCGCCGCAGGACGTCGATGTTGCCGAGCCGCGCCCCGAGCTGCATGGCGAAGTCGGCGGTTCCGTCGGGGGAGTTGTCGTCGACGAAGAGAATGTGCGCGGCGGGCTGACTCCGGCGGATGCCATCGACCAACGTTTCGATGTTCTGCCGTTCGTTGTAGGTCGGGATCACAACCAGTAGTCGCTCCTCGTTCATCAGGAATCCCGGCCAAGGTCGTCGATCATACAATGGCTCAGACGCCGTCCGCCAGCATGATGACGCGGCACAGCGCGGCGGAAGCGCGCGCGGAGTCGAGCAGCGATGGCACGTGAAGGCCGCGCGCAACGGCACCAGGCGCAGTGTCTCGTGTGCGACGGCGGCGCGACCGACGTGCTGTACGTGTTGTCGCGCCATTCGGTCCTTCGCTGCCGCCACTGCGCACAGGTATTTCTCTGGCCGCTGTTGACCCCCGACGAGATCCGACAGCAATTCGAATCCGGATACGGAACGGGCGAGGGAGAGACGCCCGAGCTGCGCGACTACTACCAGTACGGCTACCGCGACGATCCCGACAATCCGTTGCTCCAGACGTATGAGCGCTGGCTGAACGCGCTCGAGGCACACCATGGGCCTGGACGACTGCTCGACGTCGGATGCGGAACGGGGCTGTTCCTCGCCGCTGCACGCCGGCGCGGATGGCAGGGCGTCGGCATCGAGGAGAATCGCGAGGCGATCCGTTTCGCGGTCGAACGGCTCGGCTGCGAGATCTATCCGGGCGACTTCGACCGCCTGTCGGGTGTCCAGCTGCCGGTCGGGTCCTTCGACGCGATCACCATGTTGGACGTCCTGGAGCATTCGCGCGCGCCGGTGGCGCTGCTCCAGGCGGTGCGGGCGCGCCTCGCGCCCGGCGGCATCGTCGGCGTCGCCGTGCCGAACCAGCGCAACGTCCTGGACGTGGTCGCGGCGGCGCTGTACCGCGCCTCCGGCGGCAGAATCGTGCAACCCCTCGAGCGGCAGTACGTCTCACAACATTTCTCGTACTTCACGCCCGCCACCTTGAGCGCGACCCTCGCGCGCGCCGGCCTGCAACTCGTCGAGCTGCGCAGCGAAGAGACGGACCTGCGGCGTCTGTCGCTGTCGGTGCCGACTCGAATCGTGCTGCGCGCCTTGTTCGTGCTCGGGCGGCTGACGAAGCGGCAGAACAGGCTCTTTGCCGTCGCGCAGCCGGCCGCCGGACCCGGCTCGTCGAGCTGAGCGCGATGTGGTGTACTCTGATCACCACAGCGGCCACGGACGACCCGCGGAGCACCTCCGTGATGTCTGTGCCCGCCGTGGTGAATCAGAGATGAGGAAAACTGTTGCGTCTCGGCAAGGGCTTCAATAGACCTGGCGAGGGGTTCCAAGGGTGGCCAGCGTAACGCTGATCAAACCGCCGACGGTGGTGAACATGGGTTCGCTGAGCTTCACGAACTCGCTGCCCCCGCTCGGCCTGGCCTACATCTCCGCGATCGCCAAGCAGGCGGGGCATACGGTGCAAGTCATCGATGCGCCCGGCGAGGCGATCGATACGTACCGCCCGGTTGCGCATGGTCGGATCGGCTCCCTTTTCAGCCATGGCTTGAGCATCCCGGAGATCGTCGAGCGCATCACGCCCGAATCGCGTGTCGTCGGCATCACCAACATGTTCATCCACGAATGGCCGACCGTGAAGGAGTTGGTGCGCGCCATTCGGCAACGCTTCCCCGACACGCTGATCGTGCTCGGCGGCGAGACGCCCACGGCGTTCTGGTCGCGGATGATGCAGGAGTGCCCGGACATCGACTGCTGCGTGCTCGGCGAGGGCGAGCTGACCTTCGAGGAATTGCTCGCCACGGTCGATGCCCGCGGCGAGCTCGGACAGGTCGCCTCGCTCGCCTATCGCGCTCCGGACGGCACGCCGCAGCAGTCCGACGTCACCCGCAAGCGGATCCGCGACATCGAGCAGCTCCCCTGGCCCGATTGGGACGCGTTCCGCGTCGACGCATACCTCGAGCGGCGCTACTCGAGCGGGGTGAAGCGCGGCCGCTCGCTGCCGATGATCTCGAGCCGCGGCTGTCCGTATCGGTGCACGTTCTGCTCGTCGCCGGCGATGTGGACGACGCGCTACGTCACGCGCAGCCCTCGGGACGTCGCCGACGAAATCCACCATTACGTCGAGCGGTACGGCGTCACCAACATCGATTTCCATGACCTCACCAGCATGCTGACGAAGCGCTGGATCACCGAGTTCTTTCCAGCACAGTGGGATCCGAAGCTTGGAATTCACGTGACTTGAAGTCGCGGC
>JADMIO011575604.1_pt1 | contig 48899 bp, 44 predicted proteins | sample 8958161 | NCBI WGS metagenome assembly JADMIO01 (sample SAMN16585339, study PRJNA669376) | soil metagenome | isolation source: Crop rotation soil | place: USA: Cullars Rotation, Alabama | collected 2011
CGCGACAACTTGTCCACGTGGAATTCTAAGCTTAGGATCCCAATGTGCTGGAAAGTAGCCCTGGGCCAGCTCGCAGCCGAGCTGGCGCAGCGAGGCCATCTGCTCTGCGGTTTCGACGCCCTCGGCGACGGCGCGCAGACCGAGGGCGTGGGCGAGGCTGACGACCGCGGTGCAGATCGCGGTGTCACCCGACTCCTGGCCCAGGCCGTCGACGAAGCTCCGGTCGACCTTGAGCGCCTCGACCGGGAAGCGCTTCAGGTAGGTCATCGAGGAGTAGCCGGTCCCGAAGTCGTCGACCGAGAGGTGCACGCCGAGCGAGCGGAGCTTGCCCAGGGTGACGACGGCGCTCTCGGCGTCACGCATCAGGGTGCTCTCCGTGATCTCGAGCCAGATGGAGTCGGGATCGACTCCGGCCCGGTGCAGGACCTCGGCGAACTCGTCGGTCAGCGTCGACTCGGCGAGCTGGCGGGGCGACAGGTTGACGCTGATCGTGACCTTCGCGCCGTGCGAATGCCAATGCGACGCCTGGCGGCACGCCTCCTTCAGGGCCCAGCGGCCCATCGGCACGATGAGCCCGGTCTCCTCCGCGAGCGGGATGAACTCGTCGGGCCGCACCATCCCACGCTCCGGGTGCTCCCAACGCATGAGCGCCTCGAAGCCGGTGATGCGGCCGGTCTCGAGGCTGACGATCGGCTGGTAGTGCAGCCGCAGCTCGTTGCGCTCGAGCGCGCGATGCAGCTCGTTGCCCGTCCGCAGCGTCGTGACGGCCCGGTCGTGCGAATCGGCGTCGAACAGCTCGGCGCGTGAACGGCCGTGGTCCTTCGCGCCGTACATCGCGGAGTCCGCGTTGCGCAGCAGCGTCTCGGGTGTCTCGAGCTCTCCCCCCGAAAGGGCGATGCCGATGCTCGCGGTGACGAACACCTCGCCCTCGGCGAGCTGCAGCGGACGGCAGACGGCCTTGGCGACGCGCTCCGCGAGCTCACGCGCCGCGGTCTCGTCGGGTACGTCGGTGCACAGGACGGTGAACTCGTCGCCGCCGAACCGCGCCACGGTGTCGGTCGGACGGATCGCGGCGCGGAGGCGGTCGGCCACGGCGACGAGCAGGCGGTCGCCCGCGGAGTGCCCGAGGCTGTCGTTCACGACCTTGAAGTGGTCGAGGTCGAGGAACAGCACGGCGACGCGCCCGATCGGTCCGGAATCGTTGCGGTGGTCGGTCTGGATGCTCGCGAGCGCACGTCGCAACCGGTCGACGAAGAGCAGCCGGTTCGGCAGCCCGGTGAGCGGGTCGTGGATCGCCTGGTGCGCCAGCCGCTCACCGCTGGCCTTGCGTTCGGTGATGTCCTCGGCCTGGCTCACCATGTAGAGCGGCTGGCCCGCGACGTCGCGCACGACCGACACGGAGACACCGACCCACACGGCGCGACCGTCGACGTGGAGGTAGCGCATCTCGACCTGGGACGTCGGGGTGTCGCCCGCGAGCAGCCTTTCCGTCGCTTCCACGAGCTTGGGCCGGTCATCGGGGTGCGTGAGCCCGAGCATCGACGCCCCGAGCAACTCGTCCTCGGCCCGCCCGATCATCTGCGCGAGCGCGCGGTTCACGCGGAAGAACCGGCCGTCGGTACCGCTCAACGCCATGCCGATCGGCGCGTGCTCGAACGCGCTGCGGAACCGCTCCTGCGCGTCGCGCAGCTCGCGTTCGGCCCGGTGCCGTTCGGTCGCGTCACGGGCGTTGACGACGAGCCCGGCGATCGCCGGGTTCTCGAGCAGGTTGTTGGCGACCGCCTCGAGCATGCGCCACGAGCCGTCGCCCTGCTGCACCCTGAACTCGACCGGGTCGCCCTCGCCGGGGCGGTCCTGGGCCTGGGTGAACGTCGCGATCACCGTGTCGCGGTCGTCGGGGTGGATGAAGGGGAACGGTGAACCGCCGAGCAACTCGTCCATCGGGCGGCCGAACAGGCGCTCCGCGGCGGGGCTGACGTAGGTGAACGTTCCCCGGACGTCGATGACGGCGATCATGTCGCTCGAGTTGCGGACCAGCGCCAGGAGCCGGCCCTCGCTCTGGCTCAGGCGGGTGGTGGCCTCTTCGAGCGCGCTGAGCTGACGCCGCTCGTGGCGCAACAGGAGCAGGGCGGTGAGGAAGCTCCCCATGGCCATCCCGGCTCCGAGCACCAGCAGGGTGTTCGTGCCCAGACCCACTGCTCAGAATTTCGGCCGAATCCGGACGCACCTGAGGGGCAAGAGAGGTGCATCCGCACCAGTCGGGACGGTCCGCCGACCGCCCCGGGGCCCTCAGGCCGGGCCGGGCCCGTCCCCCAGGAAGGCCCGCAGGACCCGGTCGGCGGCGGCGGTGGGCGGGAGGCGGCCCGCGCGCACCTCGACCTCGAGCTCGGCGGCGAGCTTGGCCGACCGGCCGTCGGCCCGGAGCCGCTCAAGCAGGGTGTCGGAGATCTCCGACCACATCCAGTCCCGGGCCTGATGGGCCCGCCGGCCGTCCAGCTCGCCCGCGCCGGCGAGGGCGGTCCGGAACTCGTCCACCGCGTGCCACACCTCCGAGACGCCGGTCCCCTCGAGCGCCGAGCACTCGACCACGCGGGGGCTCCAGGCGGCGGAGCGGGGCCGCACCAGGCGCAGGGCGTTGGCGTAGTCGGAGGCGGTGATGCCGGCCACGGCCTTCAGCTCGCCGTCGGCCTTGTTGACCACGACGAGGTCGGCCAGCTCCATGATCCCCCGCTTGATGCCCTGCAGCTCGTCGCCGGCCGCGGGCGCGATCAGCAGCAGGAAGCAGTCGACCATGCCGGCGACCGCCACTTCCGACTGCCCGACGCCGACCGTCTCGACGAGCACCACGTCGAACCCGGCTGCCTCGCACAGCAGCATCGCCTCCCGGGTGCGCCGGGCGACACCACCGAGCGTGCCGCCGGTCGGGGAGGGCCGCACGAACGCGGCGTCGTCCTTCACCAGCTCACCCATGCGCGTCTTGTCGCCGAGGATGGAGCCGCCGCTGCGCGTGCTCGACGGGTCGACGGCGAGGACGGCGACTCGGTGACCCTCCTCGATCACGTGCAGCCCGAGCGCCTCGATCAACGTCGACTTCCCGGAGCCGGGCGCGCCGGACACGCCGACCCGGATCGAACGACCGGTCGACGGCAGCAGCGTGGCGAGCAGCGCGTGGGCCTCGGCGCGGTGGTCGGCGCGTGTCGACTCGACGAGGGTGATGCCGCGGGCCAGCGCGCGCCGGTCACCGGCGAGGATCCCCGACGCGAGCGGGTCGGCCGCAGGCTCCGTGGGCACGAGGTGACCGTACCTGCCCGACCGGCGGGAACCCTGGCTACAGTCCGCCCGCACGGTCGCGAGCAGGGGGTCGGAGATGGCAGAGAAGTGCCGCGCCGCAGTGTTCCCGGGGGACGGGACCTACGAGGTGCGCGAGTTCGACGTCCCCGACGCGCCCGCGGGCGGCGCGCTGTTGAAGGTCGAGGCCGTCGGGCTGTGCGGGAGCGACGTCGCGCAGTACCACGGGATCGAGCTGGTGCCGGGCGGCACCGCGTTTCCCGTAGTCCCCGGGCACGAGACCGTCGGTCGCGTCGTGAAGCTGGATGCGGGCGCGCAGCTCGGCGTGGCCGAGGGCGATCGCGTCGCCGTCGACGAGATCCTCTCGCAGGCGCCGTTCCGGCTCTACGGCTACTCCGACATGACCGGCGAGGGGAAGCTCGGGCTCTGGGGCGGCTACGGCGAGTACATGCAGATCTTCCCCGGCACCCGCCTGCACAAGATGAGCGACCGTCTGCCCGCCGAACAGCTCACGCTCTTCGAACCGCTGGCCAACGCGGTCAACTGGGTCGACATCGCGGACGTGCACGAAGGTGAGACCGTCGTCGTGCAGGGGCCGGGACACCAGGGCCTCGCCGTGCTCGAGGCGGTCCTAGCGAAGAAACCGGGGACGGTCGTGGTCACCGGGACGACGGAGGATTCGCTGCGCCTCGACGCCGCGGTGAAGATCGGCGCGACCCACGTGGTCAAGGTCGACGCCGAGGACGTCAAGGCGCTCGTCGCCGACCTCACCGGCGGGCAGGGTGCCGACGTGGTCTTCGACATCGCGAGCGTCACGCAGACGGTGCCGCTCGCGATCGACCTCGTGCGCGCGCAGGGTCGGGTGCTGCTCGCGGGGCTCAAGCACTTCGAACCGGTGGCCGGTCTGATCAGCGACTTCATCGTGCTGAAGGGGCTGCGTGTGTCGGGCGGTTCCGGCTTCACGCCCGACTCGATGGCGAAGGCCGTCGCCATGCTCGAGGCGGGCGAGGTCAAGGCCGACGTCGTGGTCGGTGAGGTGTTCACCCTCGACGACATCGACGAGGCGATGGCGCTGCTCGCCCGCACCGACAAGACCCGCGACGCCGTGAGGGTCGGCCTGAAGCACTGAGGCGACGACGTCTGACGTCGACGTGCGGCGAACCCGCGAGATTCTCTGTGACTTTGGTCCCGGGCGGTTTCGGTCAAGTGGTCGATGCGATCAATGCGTCCCGTGAGTCCATGGCGCAGGCGTCGGCCCGGATCGCCGAGGAAGAGGCACGGCGCAGCCAGACGGCCGAAATGGTCTTCGAGGTCTCGAGCCAGGTCGCGGCCGCTTCGACGGAGCTGAGCGCGTCGGCCGGCTCGCTGACCGAGTCGGCCACCACCGCGGTCACCGAGGTGGAGCACGCCCTCTCCACCGTCGGCACCCTGGAACGGTCCGCCGCGGAGATCGAGCACGCGGTGACGGTCATCACGACGGTCGCGGCCCAGACCAACCTGCTCGCGCTCAACGCCACGATCGAGGCGGCGCGCGCCGGCGAGGCCGGCAAGGGCTTCGCCGTCGTCGCCAACGAGGTCAAGGAGCTCGCGCACGAGACCGAGGCGGCGTCGTCCGACATCATCCGCCAGGTCGAGGCCGCCCAGGCCGCGACCGCGGACGCGGTGTCGGTGATCACGCGCATCTCCGAGGTCACTCCGAGATGAGCCAGCAGGTCGACGGGATCGCCGAAGCCGCCGGAAACTCCTCCAACGCCGGGAACGCAGGCCTGTCCCAGATGGCCGAGCGGCTCCGCCAGGAGCTCTCCAGCCTCGTCGAGAGCCGGTAGCGCAGCCCTACGCCGCGGAACGGCGCGTGAGGAGGTCGAGGATCTCGCTGGCGGCCTTGGGGATGTTGGTTCCCGGGCCGAAGACGGCGGCGACGCCCGCGTCGTGGAGGAAGTCGTAGTCCTGGGCCGGGATGACGCCGCCGCAGACGACGAGGATCTCCTCGCCGCCCTGCTTGCGCAGCTGCTCGATCAGCTCGGGGACGAGTGTCTTGTGGCCGGCGGCCTGGCTGCTGACGCCGACGATGTGCACGTCGTTCTCGATGGCGTCGCGCGCCGCCTCCTCGGGCGTCTGGAACAGCGGGCCCACGTCGACGTCGAAGCCGAGGTCGGCGAACGCCGTGGCGATCACCTTGGCGCCGCGGTCGTGGCCGTCCTGGCCCATCTTCACGACCAGGATGCGCGGGCGCCGACCCTCGGCGCGGGCGAACTCCTCGACCTCGTGGTGGATCCGGTCGTAGGCCTCGTCGCCCTCGTAGGCGCCGCCGTACACGCCGGCGATCGTGCGGATGGTCGCCCGGTGCCGTGAGAACACCTGCTCCATGGCGTCGGAGATCTCCCCGACGGTGGCACGGGCCCGCGTCGCCTCGATCGAGAGCTCGAGCAGGTTGCCGTTCCCGGCCGCGCCCTCCGTGAGCCGGCGCAGCGCCTCCTGGCACTTCGCCTCGTCGCGCGTCTCGCGGACGTGGCGGAGCCGCTCGATCTGCTGCTCCCGCACGACGGTGTTGTCGACGTCGCGGACCTCGACCTCCGGTTCGTCGTCGATCCGGTACTTGTTGACGCCGACGATGACGTCCTCGCCCCGGTCGACGCGGGCCTGGCGCCGGGCTGCGGCCTCTTCGATGCGCATCTTCGGCATGCCCGACTCCACGGCCTTGGTCATGCCGCCGAGCGACTCGACCTCCTGGATCAGGTCCCACGCGTGCTTGGCCAGGGAGTCGGTCAGCGCCTCGACGTAGTAGCTGCCGCCGAGCGGGTCGACGACGTGCGTGATCGCCGTCTCCTCGGCCAGGATCAGCTGGGTGTTGCGGGCGATGCGGGCCGCGAAGTCGCTCGGGAGCGCGATCGCCTCGTCGAAGCTGTTGGTGTGGAGGCTCTGCGTGCCGCCGAGCACCGCGGCCATCGCCTCGACCGTCGTACGCACGATGTTGTTGTACGGGTCCTGCTCGGTGAGGGAGACGCCCGACGTCTGGCAGTGCGTCCGCAGCATCATCGAGCCCGGCTTCTTCGGGTCGAACTGGCGCATGATGCGCGCCCACAGCAGTCGCGCGGCGCGCAGCTTCGCGACCTCCATGAAGAAGTTCATGCCGATGGCGAAGAAGAACGACAGGCGGCCGGCGAACGCGTCGACGTCGAGACCGCGCGCCAGCGCGTACCGCACGTACTCGAGACCGTCGGCGAGCGTGAACGCGAGCTCCTGCACCGCGGTCGCGCCCGCCTCCTGCATGTGGTAGCCGGAGATCGAGATCGAGTTGAACTTCGGCATGTGCTTCGCCGTGTACTCGATGATGTCGGACACGATCCGCATGCTCGGCTCGGGCGGGTAGATGTAGGTGTTGCGGACCATGAACTCCTTGAGGATGTCGTTCTGGATGGTCCCGCCGAGCTGGTCCTGGGCGACGCCCTGCTCCTCCGCGGCGACCACGTAGCCCGCGAGCACCGGGAGCACCGCGCCGTTCATCGTCATGGAGACGGTCATCTTGTCGAGGGGGATGCCGTCGAAGAGGACCTTCATGTCCTCCACCGAGTCGATCGCGACGCCCGCCTTGCCCACGTCGCCGACGACGCGGGGGTGATCGCTGTCGTAGCCCCGGTGCGTCGCGAGGTCGAACGCGACCGACAGGCCCATCTGCCCGGCGGCGAGGTTGGCGCGGTAGAACGCGTTGGACTCCTCGGCCGTCGAGAAGCCTGCGTACTGCCGGATGGTCCAGGGGCGGTTCGAGTACATGGTCGCCCGCACGCCGCGCACGAACGGGTCGAAGCCGGGGAGCGTGCCCACCGCCTCGAGGCCCTCGAGGTCGGCCTCGGTGTAGAGCGGCTTCACCGTGATGCCCTCGGGCGTCTCACGGATCAACCGGTCGGGGTCGCCCTTCAGCTCCTTCTCGGCGAGGCCGCGCCAGTCGTCGACCGTCCGGTGCGGTGCCGCAGCAGCGTCGGCGGGGGAAGAGTTCTCAGAATCGGCCACGCTGGAAAGGGTACGCGCAGCCTGCGGACGACGTCCGAAGCGAGGCCAACGGGCGTGAACCGGACAAAGCCTGTGGGCTACTACTTCAGTGTCCTGGGCCGTCCGTCGATACGCGTCACACGTCCGCTGGTCATCGGGGCAGAACGGGCGCGAGACTCGCGGCCGGGTGGAGCCCCTCGACCGACCTGGAGTGTGCGTGCCCACCCCGATGCGCCCGATGCCCCGACCGAGCGACTCCCCGAGCAGCGCCACCGCCGCGACGTCCGCGTCGCGCGGGCGGCCGCGCTCGCCGCGCGGTCGGTGGGCCCGCCGGCTGCTGCTCGTGCCGGCGACCGCGCTCGTCCTCGTCGGCGGGTCCGCGATCGCGCTGGACCAGCCCGCGTCGAGCAACCCGACCCCGACCCAGCAGCAGGTCCCGGTCGCGGCCGCGGGCCAGACCGTCGGCGCCGGATACCAGAGCGACGTTCCGGTCAACTCCGCCGAGGTGCTCGGCGTGAAGTGGAGAGGCGACCCGAACGCGCAGTTCACGGTCGAGGCGCGCCAGGGCAACGGTCAGTGGGCGACGGTCAGAGACGTGAAGGCGGCCGACACGGGCGCGGACTCCGGCTCGCCCGACGCGCGCAAGGTCGCGGCCACCGGGCAGGCGGCCACCGACCCGGTGGCGGTCGACAGCGCGAGCGAGGTGCGCGTCACGGTGCAGAGCGGCACGGTGAGCGACGTTTCGCTGACCGCCATCGACTCCAACCCCGGGAGCGCGCCGTCGGGTTCGGCGGGCGCGCTCGACAGCGTGCTGCCGCGTGTCGACGGACCGGCGCGCTACGCCTACGCGGTCGCGATCGGCGCGCTCGTCGTGCTGCTGGTCGCGATGGCGTTCGGCTGGTCGCCGCGGCGCGTGCGCCGACGCACGCTCCGCAACGCCCTGCTGGTCGCAGTCGCCGGCGCGTTGCTCGCCAGCTGTATCCCGCCGCCCCCGCCCGTACCCGACGGCCGCACGATGCCCGGGATCATGACGCGGGCGCAGTGGGGTGCCCTCCCGTACGACACCGCGCACTGCGGCGCGCCGCAATACGCGTCGCAGCTGAAGTTCGCGGTGGTCCACCACAGCGACACGCCGAACACGGACAGCGCCGCCTCTGGGCCGGCACGGGTTCGGAGCATCCAGCTGTACCACATGGGGACGCTGGGCTACTGCGACATCGCGTACAACTTCCTCATCGACCGGTACGGCGTGATCTACGAGGGGCGCGACGGCGGGATGGACAAGCCGGTGATCGCCGCGCACGCCGGTGGTTTCAACACCGGATCGGTCGGAGTCGCGTTGCTCGGGACGTTCTCGAGCGTCGGACCGACCGCCGCCCAGTACAACTCGCTGGTTCATCTGCTGCGTTGGCGGCTCAGCGTCGGGAGGGTGGATCCGGCAGCCGGCTTCGGGACCATCGCCGGCGATTTCTCGGGATCCCGCTTCCCGGCCGGGTTCTCGACGGTGTTCCTGAACGCGATCATCGGACACCGGGACGTCGATCTGACGGACTGCCCCGGCAACTCGATGTACGGGATGCTGACGCGGTTACGAAGCGACGTGCAGGCCGGGATCGTGATCCCACCCGTCACGACCGCGGCGACGACGACGGAACCGGCGACGACGACCACGACGATGTGATCCGCGGCCCGCGCCGGAGCGGGTCGCGGTGGGGTGGTCAGCTGGCCTTGGGGACCGCCTGCTCGAGCGCAGCGCGGGCGGCGGCGACGCCGGCCCGGCCGACCCGACGGGTCCGGGCGTCGAGGTGCCAGTCGGCCCAGTGGACGGTGCGGCCCTTCGCGGCTGCGGTGGTGCGGGCCCGGACCGGACGGCCCTTGGTCGTGGCGGCGCCCTTCGTGGCCGCGTCGCGGGCGGCCCGCGCCTTGGCGGCGGCCCGGCCGGTGATGCGGGTGGCCGACGCCCCCGGGGCGATCGCGTCGGGCTGGCGGCGGACGGCTTCCCGGGTCGGGCTCTCGACGAGGCGCAACTGCATGCTCACACCGTCAGTATCCGCGAGGGTGTGACAGTTATTCCCGGGGCCAAGGTCCCGAATCTCGGACCCATTCCGATCATCCGGCTGCTGGCGCTCCGCCATGCCCCGTACAACGCCGGCGCCACCCGGCCAGGTTCCCCACTCCGGTCCCATCATCGGGCCCACTCCTCGCTCCGACTGCTGCGATACCCGATGCCGGAAGTCCGTACACGGAGCGGGGCGACCTCTCCTTACACTTGGTCGCCGTGTCCGCGAACCGGCCGCCGGCCGTCCCGACCTATCTCGACCACGCCGCCACGACGCCGTTGCGGCCGGAGGCCGCCGGGGTGCTCCGGTCCTTCCTGGGCGAGGGCGGACCCTTCGGCAACCCGTCGGGTGGCCACGCCGTCGCGCGGCGCGCGAAGACGCGGCTCGAAGAGGCGCGTGAGGAGGCCTCGGCGGCACTCGGGTGCGCTCCCGCCGAGGTGGTGCTGACCGGCGGCGGTACCGAGGCCGACAACCTCGCGGTCAAGGGCGCCGCCCGGGCGGCACGGGCGCGGGGCGTCGGGGACGGCGTGGTGACCACGGCCTTCGAGCACAAGGCGGTCCTGGCCTCGTGCGACCGCCTCGCGGCCGACGGCTTCCGGGTGAGCCGCACCCGGGTCGGGGCCGACGGGATCGTCGACCTGGACGCGCTCGCGGACGCGCTCGACGACCGGACCGTCGTCGTCTCGGTGATGCTCGTCAACAACGAGGTCGGCACCGTCCAGCCGCTGGCGGAGGTGGCGGCGCTCGTCCGGGCGCGGGCCCCACGCGCCGTCCTCCACACCGACGCGGTCCAGGCGGTGCCGTGGATCGACGTGGCGACCGCCGCCGGCGCCGCCGACCTCGTCTCGATCTCGGCCCACAAGTTCGGCGGTCCGAAGGGCACGGGAGCGCTCGTCGTGCGCAACGGCATCCGGCTCGAGCCGATCGTCGAGGGCGGCGGGCAGGAGGGTGGTCGCCGTTCGGGCACCTCCGACGTGGCCGGGGCGGTCGCGATGGCCGCGGCGCTAAGGGCCACGACGGCGGCCCGACCCGCCGACGTCGTGCGGATCGGCGCGCTGCGCGACCGTCTGCTCGACGGCCTGCGGGCACGCGTCCCCGACCAGTTCGAGAACGGCGACCGGAGCCGGAAGGTCGCCGGCAACGGCCACGTCGGGTTCCCGGGCGTCGAGGCCGAGGCGCTGCTCGTCGCTCTGGACCGGGCCGGTGTGTGCGCGGCGGCCGGCTCGTCCTGCTCCTCCGGCGCGACCGAGGTCTCCCACGTGCTCGCGGCCATGGGCCTCGCACACGCCGACGCGCTCGCGTCGGTGCGCTTCAGCCTCGGCTTCGCGTCGACGGACGGTGACGTGGACCGAGCGCTCGACGTGATCCCCGACGCCGTGGAGCGGCTGCGCGCCGCGCCGGTCGGCGTCCGCTGACGAGCGGGCGATGAAGGCCACGGTGCCGCGCAACGTCCTGGTCGCGATGAGCGGCGGTGTCGATTCGTCGGTCGCGGCCGCGTTGCTGCGGGACGCGGGGCACGACGTCACCGGCGTCACGCTCAGACTCTGGGGCGGCGATTCCGACTCGGGGTGCTGCAGCGTGAGCGACGTCGAGGACGCGCGCCGCGTCGCCGCGCAGCTCGACATCCCGCACTACGTGTTCAACTTCGCCGACCACTTCCACGCGTCGGTCGTCGACCCGTACGTCGATGCGTACGGCGCGGGCCGGACGCCGAATCCGTGCGTCGAGTGCAACCGCTCGATCAAGTTCGGGCGGCTCCTGGCGCGCGCGCGGGCACTCGGGTTCGACGCCGTGGCCACTGGCCATCACGCGCGAGTCGGCGCGGCTGCCGGTGGCCGGCTGGAGCTGCTCCGGGGCGTCGATGCGGCCAAGGACCAGAGCTACGTGCTCTACATGCTCGGGCCGGACGAGCTGGCGGCCACGCTGCTGCCGGTGGGTGAGCTCACCAAGACCGAGGTGCGGGCCCACGCGGGCCGGTTGGGCCTGCGGACGGCGGCGAAGCCCGAGAGCATGGACGTCTGCTTCATCACCCGGGGTGGGCGGCACTCGTTCCTCGACGCGCGGGCACCGGCCCGGCCCGGTCCCGTCGTCGACGTCGACGGGCGGGTCGTCGGGCGCCACGAGGGGGTCGGCCGGTTCACGGTGGGGCAGCGGCGGGGGACGGGCGTGGCGACGGGCGAGCGCCGCTACGTCGTCGCCGTCGACGCCCCGACGGCGACGGTGACCATCGGGACACGCGCCGATCTCCTCCGCGACCAGGTCGTCGTGCGCGACTGGTCCTTCGTTGCCGGCGCGCCGCCCGCGGGCGGTGCGGCGCGGCTCACCGCGCAGGTGCGCGCGCACGGCGCGCCGATCCCGGCCCGCCTCGACGGCGAGGTCGTCCGCTTCGAACGGCCCGAGCCGCGCGTGGCGCCGGGCCAGGTCGTCGCGCTCTACGACGGCGACGTGCTGCTCGGCGGCGGCATCGCGACCTGACCGGAGGGCGACGCGGGTTCAGCCGCGGTTGGTGATGCCGTGGGGCTCCAGGCGCGCACCGCACGAGTGCTCGGCCGCGGTGACCTCGGCCGCGACCGCGGCGCGCAATCGGGTCGTCGTCACGAGCCCGTCCTGGGACGGAGCTGCGGCCGCGGCGGCGACCGCCGGATCCTGGAGGAGATGGTCGGCCGCGCACGCGAGCGTCGATCGCGGAACGTGGGCACGCAGGCCCGCGTTCGCCACTTCGCTGCGGAGCATGAGCAGCGTCGCCGCGCTCGTGAAATCGGGCGGTGCGGGCGAGCCCGGCTGGTCGCACGAGTCGAAGGCGATCGACTCGGGTTCCAGACCGTTCCCGACGGTGGCCGCGCCCGGGGAGCCCTTGGCGACCCATGCCCGCAGCGCGGCATCGAGACGGGCGCGGCCCGCGGTGTTTCGCGCCGCGATGGTCGAGTGCACACAGGCCACGCCGTCGGCGCGGCGGGTGACGACCATGCGGTCGTCGAGCCGGTCACCAGCAGCGCGCAGGGCGGTGTCCGCGTCGAGGCGGCTCGCGAGGACGTGGTACAGGCCGACCGATCCGAGGCGATCCGGGCCCATGATCCGACGTTCGCCCGCGGGCGCCACGGGCGGGGCCATGTCGGCGCCGTGCGCGACCGGGGCCTCCACGAGGAGGACGGAGCGGTCGTCCGTCGCGGGGTGGCGGAACCGCTCGTCGAGCGCGCGCCGCCCGCCGCGGGCGCGCACGCCGTCGATCATCAGCGCGCCGTACGAGTAGGGCGCCGACCCGTCCACGTCCAGGATCGACGGGATGCCGGCCCCTGCGAGACGGTCCGAGATCGATGCGCGCACCGCCCGGTCCGCGGCGACATAGCGCCGGTGGTCGGTGGTGGTCAGGCTGCCGAGGTAGCGCAGCATCACCCATTCGGCGTCGCCCTCGACGAGGGACCGGATCGCCAGCTCGGACGTCCGGTCGTGGATCTTCGACTCGTCGTGATCGAGCCGGAGGTTCTGGTCGTCGAGCGCGTGCGTCATCTCGTGCGCGACCGTCACGCGACTGAACACGTCGAGCTTCGTGCCCTTGACGAAGATCTCCTGGACCGAGGGGTCGTAGTAGGCGAGCACCGAGGTCGTCGAGAGCTTCGTCAACGCCTCGGCCAGGTCGACACCCGCGGGGAGGAGGCCGAGCGCCCGCAGCCGGGCCGCCTCGTTGCGGAACCACCGCTGCGCAGCCTTCGACGAGGTTCCCATGTCTCGGGCGGTCCGGGCCTCGAAACGGCGCGGGGCGACGAAGTTCACCGGGATTGGGTGCGTGAAGCTCAAGCCCCGGATCCGCGAGACGGCCGACGCGATCGACGCGACCCGCGGGTCCCAGACGCGGGTGGTCGGACGCTCCTTGGCGCCCGCGACCGCGCCGGGGGCGAACGCGAGCGCGACGAAGGCGCACAGTGACGCGAGAACGAGCCTTCGAAACCTGCCCAACGCCCGGGGGCGGTGACGTTTCACCCTGCCTCTTTCTGCCCCCACCAGCGTACCGGCTCCGGGAGGCGCCGAGATCGCCGGGTCCGCGAGGTCGCGCACGCCGGTCGGTACCGTCGTGCGCAGAGCATTCCGGAAAGGCCCCGATGTTCAGCAACGTCTTCGGGCTCGGGGGCGGCGGGAACTTCCCGACCGATCTCGAGGTCTTCGTCACCGCCGCGGTGCTGGTCGCGGTCGGCGCGGTGCTCGTGGCCGGCCGCCGGGCCGACGATCCCCGCGCCCTGCGGCCGGCGGCGCGCTACCTCTCGGCGATCTGCGTCCTGACCCTGTTCGTGACGCTCTACGCCGGGTTCGGCACGATGCAGGCCCTGAGCGACCTCGTGGTCGACCACACGGCCCGCCTGAAGCAGACCAAGGCCGAGGCGAACTCGGAGTTCAACGACAACAACTTGTCGGACTTCACCGGTGGGGTGTTCCTGCCGGTCGGGAACACGATCTTCGACTTCTCGGCCGAGCCGAACAACGACAGCAACTACGCCGCCGCGATGGCGAGCGGGCTCGTCGCCATCACTGCCGGTGGTGTCTTCCTGTTGCACGCGAGGTGGCGCAAGCGGCTGGCCCGCGCCGACGACGTTCCGGGCGGCGCGGTCACGCGCGTCGACCGGGGGTACAACTACGGCGTCTGCTTCGTCGCCGCGATCACCGCCGCCATCGGGTTGGCGAGCGCCGCTTTCGGGATCTTCGAGGTCGTCGCGCCCGGGGTCGCGCTCGGCGGCAACGCGCGAGTGGCGCGCGGCGAGGGCCTGGCCGAGCTGGCCGCGTTCGGCGCGCTTGCGTTGGTCGCGCTCGGCATCTTCGTCGTGAGCTGGCGGCGGGGTGGCCGCAAGGACTTCCGCACGCTCCGCGCCGCGATCGGCCGGCCCGGTTCACCGGCGGGCGCCGCGCCCGACGGCCCGGAGACGCCGGCGGGCCCGTCACCGGAGCCACCCGAGCCGTCCCCGTCGACCGAGCCGCCCGCGCCCGCCCCGGCGAGCGTGGAGAGCTCGGACCGCCCCGAGGAGACAGAGAGCGCCGAGCCGGACGGGAGTGACGACCCGGCCGACGGCACCGGCGAGCCCGGCGAGGCGGGCGACGCCGACGACGCCGACCGCGTCCCCGCCGTCCACTGGAACGGCAGCGAGCACGAGTCCGAGCTCAGCGTCAACTGACGCGCCGCGTGGCGCGCGCCGCTCAGGTCGGGAGCTGGTCGATGCGGACGAGGTTGCCGGACGGGTCGCGGACGGCACCGTCGCGGGCACCCCAGGGCTGGTCGGTCGGCTGCTGCACGATCTCGACGTCCGACGTCCGAAGCTTGTCGAAGACGCCGTCGAGATCCTCGGTGTGGAAGTGCACGCCGTTCATCGCGCCCTTGGCGACGAGCGCGGCGATGGTCTCGTTGTCGGCCGGGCTTCCGGCCAGGTAGTTGGTGAGGACGATCTCGACGTCGGGCTGGGACGGGGCGCCGACGGTGATCCACCGGAAGCCCTCGCGCTCGACGTCGTTGCGGACTTCGAGGCCCAGGGCGTCGCGGTAGAAGCTCAGCGCGGCGTCGGGGTCGGTGATCTGGATGAAGCAGCGGGCGAGTGTGAGGTTCATGCCGGCAACGTTAAGGAGCCGCGCCCGCCATGGCTTCTCCGATCCTGCTCGACCTTCGGCCGGGACGGGTGACGTCCTTCGCCACGCAGCCCGGCATTCCCGCGAACGCGCTGTGGTCGCGGGCCCGGTAGGCCGTGGGCGTCGCGCCGACCAGCTCGGTGAAGCGCGCGCTGAACGAGCCGAGTGACGTACAGCCGACCGCCATGCAGACGTCGGTGACCGACAGCTCGCCCCGCCGGAGCAGCGCTTTGGCCCGTTCGATGCGGCGCGTCATCAGGTAGGAGTAGGGCGTCTCTCCGTAGGCCGCCCGGAACCGGCGCGAGAAGTGCGCCGGTGACATGCACGCGGCCCGGGCGATCTCGGCGACGTCGAGCGGGCTCGCGTACTCGCGGTCCATCAGGTCACGCGCGCGACGGAGGAGCGCGAGGTTCTCGAGCTCCTCCGCGGTCATGAACCCAGCGTACGGCTCAGCCCGCAGGGACCTCGACGCGGATCCGGCGCCGGGCGGCGGTCGCGAGCAGCTCGTCGCGCCGGACGGCCGCGACCGCGATGCCGGGGACCGAGACGAGCGCGCCGCCGCGGCGGGCCCGGGTGGAGCGCATGAGCTCGACCTCCTCGTCGAACGCGAGGAGGACGGTGCCGGCCGTCGCGCCCAGGCGGAGGTCGAGCGCCTCGCTCGGGACCGCGGTCGTCGCGGCCAGCGCCCGCACCGCGACGATGTGCTCGCGGATGAACAGGACCGGGTCGGCCAGGGTGAGTGGGTCCGCGACGACGAGCCCCGCGGGCACCAGGACGACCCAGCGTCGCGACAGGCTGTGCAACGCGCGCGCCAGGAACAGCGCGGCGGGGTACCCGACCACGACGGCCACGATCCCGAGCAGGACCTCGCCGTCCGCGAGGAGGAGCGGACCGCCCGCGATCCCGGCCACCACCAACGCACGGGCGAGCGGCAGAGGGCCGGCGTAGAGGCCCGGTGGCGTGCGCAGCGGGAAGCGCTGCTCGTCGCCGTACGCGACCGCGTTGGCGGCGGCGACGGCGAGATCGCTGCCCGCGACGAGCACCGCGGCGACGGCGGTGGCGGCGACGGCGCCGGCGGCGGCGAGCGCATCGACGTCGGCGCCGATCGCGGCCGCGACCGCGAGCACGAGGAACGCGGGGGCGACGGTCCGCACCGTCGTGAGGAGGGGCGGGCGGGGGGCGACCACGGCGAGCAGCCCGACCGCCCACGCCCCCCACAACAGGACCTCGGCGACGACCCGGGGGGCGCCCGCCCACGACCCCAGCGCGTCGGACGCGGCCGGCCCCGCCGTGACGGGCAGCGTCACCCACACCGCCACCAGGAGCCACCGCTGCACAGGCACAGTCTGTTCTGCCTCGCCAATCGGCGAGGAACTCGGCTCACTGCGGCGCCGCGCCGAGCGTCCCCCGAGGCGGCGCCGGGTATCCCGGCGTCGAGCGAGGCTTGCCGAGTGGAGCAGGGTCCCTGCGCCGCGGGTGTTCGCCTCGGGTACCGCGGCCGGGATTCGGCGTCACAGGGGGCCGGTAGATTCGGCGGCGATGGCCCCGAAGGACGAGCTGGCGGCCGACCCGCCGAACCCGCCGAACCCGCCGAACCCGGCGGACGCGGCGGAGCGGATCGCCGAGCTGCGCGCGCTGGTCCAGGAGGCCGACTACCGGTACTACACGCTCGACGACCCGAGCGTCGCCGATGCCGAGTACGACGCGTGGATGCGCGAGCTGCGGATGCTCGAGGAGGCCCACCCCGACCTCGTCACGCCCGACTCGCCGACGCAGGCGCCGCGCGGTGCCGCGTCACCGACGTTCGCCCCCGTCCGGCACGAGAGCCGGATGTTCTCCCTCGACAACGCCTTCGACCGCGGCGAGCTGATGGCCTGGTACGAGCGCATCAGCCGGATCGTCACCGATCCGATCCGATTCGTCGGCGAGCCCAAGCTCGACGGGCTGGCCATGTCGCTGCTCTACGTCGACGGCCGGCTGACCCGGGCCGCCACCCGGGGCGACGGCGTAACGGGCGAGGACGTCACCGCCAACGTGCTCACGATCGCGTCGATCCCCAAGCAGATGGACGGGGGCAGGCCGAACGGCAAGGTGCCGGCGCGCGTCGAGGTGCGGGGCGAGGTGTTCATGCCGCTGGCCTCGTTCGAGGAGCTCAACCGCCGCCAGGGCGACGCGGGAGAGCGGCTCTTCGCCAACCCGCGCAACGCGGCGGCGGGCAGTCTCCGCCAGAAGGACCCGCGCATCACGGCGTCACGCGACCTCGACTTCTTCGCCTACCAGCTCGGAGTGAAGGAGGGCGGACCGGCGCTCCGCTCACACCACGAGACGCTGGCGTGGCTCGCTGACGTCGGCCTGCCCGTGAACCCCAACATCGAGGAGCTCGCCGAGATCGACGCCGTCGCCGCGTTCTGTGAGCGCATGCTCCAGCAGCGGCACTCGCTCGGCTACGAGATCGACGGGGCAGTGGTGAAGGTCGACGACCTCGTGCAGCGCGACGAGATGGGCTTCACCAGCAAGGCGCCGCGCTGGGCCATCGCGTTCAAGTTCCCGCCCGAGGAGCGGACGACGCTCCTGAAGAACATCATGGTGAGCATCGGGCGAACCGGGCGCGCGACACCGTTCGCGATGCTCGAGCCCGTGTTCGTCGGCGGCTCGACCGTCGGGCTGGCGACGCTGCACAACGAGGACGAGGTCGCGCGCAAGGACGTCCGCGTCGGTGACACGGTCATCGTCCGCAAGGCGGGCGACGTGATCCCCGAGGTCGTCGGCCCGGTCATCGCCAAGCGCAAGAAGGGCGCGCGCCGGTGGAAGTTTCCGCCGAACTGCCCGGCCTGCGGCTCGCCCTTCGTGCGGCTCGAGGGCGAGGCGGACACGCACTGCGTGAACGTCGAGTGCCCGGAGCAACGCGTCCAGCGCATCGTGCACTTCGCGAGCCGGGGCGCGATGGACATCGAGGGCCTGGGCGAGGAGCGGGTCCGCCAGTTCGTCGACGCCGGCCTCCTCGCCGACGCGGGCGACATCTACTCACTCACCGTCGACCGCCTGCTGCCACTCGAGCGCATGGCGCAGAAGTCGGCCGAGAACCTGGTCAAGGGCATCGACGCGTCCCGGAGCCGGGGGCTGGCGCGAGTCCTCGTCGGCCTGGGGGTCCGCCACCTCGGCCCGACCGCCGCGTTGGCCGTCTCCCGGGCGCTCGGGAGCCTCGACGCCATCGAAGCCGCGTCGGTGGAGGAGCTCACCGCCGTCGACGGCGTCGGGCGCGTCATCGCCGAGAGCGTGGAGCGCTTCTTCTCGATCGACGGCAACCGGGTCGTGGTGGACAAGCTGCGCGACGCCGGCGTGGACCTCACCGCCCCCGCGGCCGCGGCCGTCCGTGCCCCGGGTGGCGTCTCCTTCGAGGGGCTGACCTTCGTGCTCACCGGCGGGCTGGAGGCGTACAGCCGCGAGCAGGCCCAGGCCGAGATCGAGGCCCGGGGCGGGAAGGTGACGAACAGCGTCTCGAAGAAGACGAGCTACGTCGTGGTCGGCGAGAGCCCGGGGTCCAAGCTGGCCAAGGCGGAGCAGCTCGGCGTGGCGATCCTGGACGAGGCCGGCTTCGTCGACCTGCTGGAACACGGCCCGGGGCAATAGATTCCGCCGGAGCGTTCGAGAGGCGGAGGAACGATGGTCGACAAGAGCAAGGTCGGGCTGACCGACGAGCCGCGCGAGATGCCGATCGAGCGCGGCAAGATCCGCGAGTTCGCCATGGCGTGCATGACCAAGAACCCGGAGTACGTCGAGAACAAGACGCCGGTGATCGAACCGACGTTCCTCACCACCTCGAACTTCTGGCTGACCGGCGGCACGTCGCCGATGGCCCAGGTCGGCATCGACCTCAAGCGACTCCTGCACGGCGGGCAGGAGTACGTGTTCCACGGTGTCCCGCCGCGGGCGGGTACCGAGCTCACGATGCAGACCCGCATCGACAAGATCTACGAGAAGGAAGGCAAGCGCGGCGGCACGATGACGTTCGTGGAGACCGTCACCGAGTTCCGCGACGCCGACGGCAAGCTCGTCGCCGAGGCTCGCTCCACGGCGATCGAGACCGGCCAGGCTCCGACGGAGGCGAAGTGACATGGGCGTGACCTGGGACTCGTTGACCGAGGGCGAGGGTCCGGAGCCGAAGGAGGTCGGGCCGCTCACGCGCACCGACTTCGTCCGCTACCAGGGCGCGTCCGGCGACATGAACCCGATCCACCACGACGAGGAGTTCGCCAAGGCGGCCGGGTTCCCGTCGGTGTTCTCCGTCGGCATGCTGCAGGCGGGCATCCTCGGGACGTACTGCACGGAGTGGCTGGGCGCCGAGAACGTGCGCCGGTATTCGGTCCAGTTCCGCGAGCAGGTCTGGCCCGGCGACCACCTGCGCTTCACCGCGACGGTCGCGCGCAAGTACGACGAGGGCGGGGAGCGCCGGGTCGACCTCGATCTGCTCGCGACCCGCGTCGAGAGCGGCGGCGCGGCGATCAAGGGCGAAGCGACGTTCGTCGTCCCGTAACGGCGCAACGCCGAGGAGCGGGAGGCCGGCCGTGCGGGCGCAGGTGCTGCGGGCGCCGGCGCCCGTCGCGACCCGCCCGCTCGAGCTCGTCGAACGTGGCGATCCCGAACCCGGCGTCCGCGAGGTGCGCGTCCGCGTGCACGCGTGCGGGTGTTGCCGGACCGACCTGCACGTCGTCGAGGGCGACCTCGAGCTGACGCATCTGCCGGTCGTGCCCGGCCATCAGGTCGTCGGCACGGTCGACGCGCTCGGCCCCGACTGCTCGCGGCTGCGGATCGGTGACCGGGTCGGCGTCGCATGGCTGCACTGGACCGACGGGACGTGCGGGTACTGCCGGCGCGGTGAGGAGAACCTCTGCGAGCACGCGACGTTCACGGGATGGACGGTCGACGGCGGGTACGCCGACGCGCTCACGGTGCCCGAGGACTTCGCGGTCACGCTGCCGGAGCAGCTCGACGACCTCGAGGCGGCGCCGCTGCTCTGCGCAGGGGTGATCGGTTACCGCGCATTGCGCCGGGCCGAGGTGCAGCCCGGGGAGCGCGTCGCCCTGTTCGGCTTCGGCGCGTCCGCGCACCTCTCGATCCAGGTCCTGCACCACTGGGACTGCGAGGTCGTCGTGCTCACGCGCGGCGAGACGCACCGGGCGCTCGCGCGGGAGCTGGGCGCGTCGTTCGTCGGGGATGCCGCCGAGCTCCCCCCGGAGCCGTGCGACCGCGCGGTCGTGTTCGCACCGGCGGGCGAGCTCGTTCCCGTCGCGCTCGACGCGGTGCGTCCCGGTGGCGTCGTGAGCCTCGCCGGCATCCACATGTCCGACATCCCGTCGTTCGAGTACCGGCGGTTGTGGCGCGAGCGAACGCTGCGTTCGGTCGCGAACATGACACGCCGCGACGCCGAGGAGTTCATGGCGATCGCGGCCGAGGCCGGCGTCCGCAGCGAGTACGCCCTCTACCCGCTCGAGTCGGCCAACGATGCGCTCGCCGCCATCAGAGGCGACGAAGTGCGCGGCGCCGCGGTTCTGCAGGTCGACGCTTAGCGCCTCACGCGCTGACGCGGAACGTCCAGCTGAACGAGCGCGGGTGCGCCGGCTCGCCCTTGCCCTCGTTCCAGTACAGGACCGCCGCCGACCAGGTGCCGGGCGCGAACTGGCGGATGTCCTGGCCCGGGCCGGGCCGGAAGCTGACCTGGCCGAGGGGCTCGACCCGCTCGAGCTGGTCCTCGGGGAGCCGCTCGTTGAAGCCGGGACCGGACAACACGAGGACGCCGGTCAAGCCGGACTCGAGGTCCGCCATGACGGTGTCCTGCGGACGGATGATCTCACCCGGCTCCGGCGACACGTCCTGGACCGCCACCGGGAACGTCAACCCCCCGCGGGAGGTGTCCGACTGGTGCAGGCCCCAGATCCCGAGGTTGATCACCGCGAGCAGCGCCACGGCCACGATCGCGATCCGCCACGGATGCTTGAACAGCCGCGAGGGGGGCCGGGCGCCGGGTACCGGTGTCAGCGCCGGGCCCGACGCCTTCCGGGGCCGCTGCGTCGTCGCCACGGGGTCAACGCTACCGGCGCGATGGCCGTCCCCCGCATTCGGCTCCCGATTCGCGGTCGCCGGGCGCTGCCACGGATGGTGACGGGCCTCCCGGTACCGTGGTCGGAATGGCAGTGAGCGGCGTCGCCGACCTGGTCGGGCGCGTGCTCGCCGGCCGCTACCGCCTGCTCGCCCCGATCGGCGCCGGCGCGAGCGGTCGCGTGTACGTGGCCGACGACGTGCGCCTGCGCCGCCGCGTCGCGGTCAAGGTGCTGCACGGCGCCCTCGCCGAGGACGTCGGCTTCCTGCGCCGCTTCCGCACCGAGGCCCAGCTCGCGGCGTCGCTGCACCACCCGCACATCGTCGCCGTCTACGACTGGGGCGAGGACGGCGGCCTGCCGTTCATGGTCCTCGAGCTGCTCACCGGCGGATCGCTGCGGGCGCTGCTCGACCGGGGTGGCCGGCTCACGCCGGCCCAGGCCGCGTACGTCGGGCGCCAGGTGGCCCAGGGCCTCCAGTACGCCCACGCCCGCGGGCTCGTCCATCGCGACATCAAGTCGTCGAACCTCCTCTTCGACGAGCACGCGATCGCCCGGGTGGCCGACTTCGGCCTGGCCCGGGCGCTGGCCGAGGCGAGCTGGACCGAGCCCAGCGGCACACTCGTCGGCACCGCCCGCTACGCGGCGCCGGAGCAGGCGAGCGGGGCGCCGCTCGACGGCCGGGCCGACCTCTACTCGCTGGCGGTGGTGCTCGTGGAGGCCGTCACCGGGACGGTGCCGAACCTGGGCGAGACGCCGATCGCGACCCTCGCGGCCCGGACGTCCAAGGCGCTCGTCGTGCCGCCCGAGCTCGGCCGACTCGGTGCGGTGCTCGAGCGGGCCGGCAAGCCGAAGCCCGAGGAGCGCTACCCGGACGCGGCGACGATGGTCGCCGCCCTGTCCGACGTCGGCCGCCAGCTCCCCCCGCCCCAGCCGCTCAACCTGCCCGGCCTCGGTGACGGGCTCGAGGATCCCGAACCGACCCGGGTCGGAATCGCGGTCCCGAAGGGCGGCGAGGGGCCGGGCGACGTGACCGTCACCGACGACGCCGTGCCCCTCGAGGTGTTCGACTTCGAACCGGCGTCCCCCGCGAGCCGGCCCCGCCGGACGTTCGTTCCCGGCACCAACCGGCTGGTGCCGTGGATCGCGGGCGGGGCGATCGTGCTCGCGCTCGTCATCGGGATCGCGGTCCTCGCCGGGACCGGCGGGTTCGGCGGCGGAGGCGCAGGCTCCGTGTCGGTGCCCAGCCTCGTCGGGTTCTCGCAGCAGGACGCGGCGGCGCGCGCCACCGACGCCGGGGTGCTGATGCACGTCGTCCGCCGGACCTCGGACGACCCGGCGACCGTCGTCATCTCCCAGGACCCCGCACCGGGTGCCTTCGCCCACGACGGCGACCGGGTCACCGTCGTCGTGTCGCGCGGGCCGCCGAAGGTCGCGCTGCCCAAGGTCGCGGGCGTGCCCGCGCTCGAGGCGCAGCTCGCGCTCGCGAACAAGGGTTTCGTCGTGACGACCGCGGAGGTCTACAACGACACGATCGCCGCGGGGAACGTGGTCAGCACCGATCCGGCCGGAGTGACCAAGGCACCCCGCGAGTCGACGATCAAGCTGCTCATCAGCAAGGGACCCACGCCGGTGCCCGTACCCGACGTCGCCGGGGGCACGTGCGACAGCGCGACCCAGGCCCTGACCCAGGCCGGGTTCAAGGCCACGTGCGACCAGGTGTTCAGCGAGACGGTCGCGGCCGGGAAGGTCGTCAACACCGACCCGCCGGCGAACACCGCACTGCAGCGGGACACGGCCGTCGCCGTCCACGTGAGCAAGGGACCCGAGCGGATCCAGGTGCCCAACGTCGTGGGCATGCCGCTCGAGGCCGCGAGCCAGCGGCTCGAGTCGGCGGGCTTCCAGGTCGCGGTGCCGAACTACCGACCGGGCGGCAAGGTCAAAGCGATGGCGCCCGCGGCGGGCAATCTGGCCAAACGCGGCGACACCGTCACGCTCTATCTCTAACCCGCGATCTCGCGGTCGGCTGCGCTCGCTCGCGCGCGTTTTGACGAATACGATGCCCGCCGATCCGGTAACGGCAAGGCGGAAAGGCGGGGCATGGGGACGCTGGACGGACGCGTCGCGATCATCACGGGCGCGGGGCGCGGGTTGGGACGTGAGCACGCCCTGCTGTTCGCGAGCGAGGGCGCCAAGGTCGTCGTGAACGACCTCGGCGGCGACCCGCACGGGGAAGGCGCCGATCGGGCTCCCGCGCAGCAGGTCGTCGACGAGATCGTGGCCATGGGAGGCGAGGCGGTCGCCAACGTCGACAGCGTCTCGGACTGGGAAGGGGCCAAGCGGCTCGTCGACCTCGCCATCGAGACCTTCGGCGACCTCCACGTCCTGGTCAACAACGCCGGCATTTTGCGCGACCGCGTCCTGGTCAACATGACCGAACAGGAGTGGGACGCCGTCATCAACGTGCACCTCAAGGGTCATTTCTGCCCGACGCACCACGCGGCCGTGTACTGGCGTGAGCAGGCGAAGGCGGGCAAAGAGGTGAACGCGGCGATCGTCCACACGTCCTCGACGTCGGGCCTCTTCTCGAATCCCGGGCAGGCCAACTACGGCGCCGCCAAGTCGGGGATCGCGACGTTCTCCCAGACCTGCGCCAAGGAGCTGAGCCGCTACGGCGTGCGTTCCAACGCCATCGCCCCGGCGGCCCGCACCCGCCTCACGGAGCAGACGCCCGGCCTCGGTGACGCGGTGAGGGCCCCGGAGGACGCGAGCGTCTTCGACAAGTGGGACCCGGCGAACGTCTCGCCGATGGTCGCCTACCTCTCCACGGCCGGCTGCCCGTTCAACGGCGAGACGTTCTACGTGTACGGCTCGACGGTGCAGCGCTTCCAGTCCTGGACCCTGATGGAGCAGGTGGACGCCGGCGACCACCGCTGGTCGGTGCAGGAGCTGATCGACCAGGGCCCGAACCTCGCGGCCAAGGGTGACGGGCCCAAGAACCCGATCGACGTGTAGGCGACGGCGCAGCCGCGGTTTCGGGGGTTCCGCGTGACGCATCCGCAGTTCGGCTGTCTGGTTCGCGTGAGGACGAGCACGAGGACCGGAACATGAACGTCATCCACAGGTTCCCGCACGGCGGGACGCGCGGCCCGGGACCGTCGCGTCCGCTCAGCGGCTACGGGCGACCGGTCGGACGGCCGGGTCCGCGCGGCGCGCTGCGCCGGATGCGCCCGGCGCCGTTGGACCACCAGGAGCTGCTGCGTGCACCGGTCGATCCCGTGGTCGGGATCCTGGCCGTGCTGCTCGAGCTGCGTGAACGGTCGAGGTCGCTCAGCTCGTGATGCCCTGGACGGCCTCGGCCAGCGCGCCGAGGCCGCCCGGCCCCACGCCCGCGGCCTGCGCGGCCATGAGCTTCGCCAGGTCGCCCTGGATCTTCACCTTGCCGGCGAAGAACGCGGCCATGCCCGTCTGCGGGTCACCCGAGACGAAGATCTCCTTGGCGGTCGCGTAGTCGGTGGTGAGCGTGATGTCCGCGTCGGCCTGGTGGCCGATGCCGTAGTGCGCCCGGCCGTCGCGCGCGCCGACGTGCATGTGACGCTCCGGCCCGAACGGCGTGTCGACCACGACGAGGTTCATCAGGATGTCGGCGCCGGTCGGCGCCTCGGCGCCGACCTCGGCGACCAGTTGGTCGACGATCGCGAACCATTCGTCCGACAGGAACTCGTGCTTCGCCACGGAGCGAGTCTCGCACATTCGTCCCAAAGCGGCGGCTCGTAGACTCCTCGCATGCCTTCCGACCGCCTGACGCGCGCGGACGTCGAGCACGTCGCCCGGCTGGCCCGGCTCGCGCTCGCCGAGGACGAGATCGAGCGGTTCACCGGTCAGCTCGCGACCATCCTCGACCACGCCGCCGACGTCGCCGCGCTGGACCTCGCCGACGTGCCGCCGACCGCGCACCCGCTGCCCGTCGTCAACGTGCTGCGGCCGGACGAGGTCGTCCCGGGCGTGGACCGGGCGGAGGTGCTGGCCCAGGCACCCTCGGTCGAGGACGACCGGTTCCGCGTCCCGCGCATCATGGACAACCCGTGACCGACTCCGCCACCGCCCGGATGATCGCGGCGGACGTCCGGGGTGGCCGCCGCTCGGCCCGCGACGTGCTCGAGGAGCATCTCGAGGCCGTGTCGGCGCGCGAGCCGGAGCTCCACGCCTGTAACGAGGTGCTCGCCGACGAGGCCCGGGCCGCGGCCGACGCGGTCGATGCCGCCGTCGCGGCCGGCGACGATCCCGGGCCGCTGGCCGGTGTGCCGATCGCGCTGAAGGACAACCTCTGCACGCGCGGCATCCCGACGACGTGCTCGTCGCGCATCCTGGAGGGCTGGCGTCCTCCGTATACGGCGACGTCGATCTGCCGGGTCCAGGCCGCGGGCGGCGTCGGAATGGCGAAGACCAATCTCGACGAGTTCGCCATGGGGTCGTCGACGGAGAACTCGGCGTTCGGCCCGACCCGCAATCCCCGGGACCCGTCACGCGTCCCCGGCGGCTCGAGCGGTGGCTCGGCGGCCGCGGTGGGCGCCGGGTACGCCCCGCTCGCGCTCGGGTCGGACACGGGCGGGTCGATCCGTCAGCCGGCGGCGCTGTGCGGTGTCGTCGGCGTCAAACCGACCTACGGGCGCGTGTCGCGCTACGGCCTCATCGCGTTCGCGAGCTCCCTCGACCAGGTCGGGCCCTTCGCCAACGACGTCGCCGACGCGGCGCTGCTGCTCGACGTGATCGCGGGGCACGATCCGATGGACTCCACCTCGATCACCGAGGCATACGAACCAGTGACGTCGCACCTCGACCGAGGGGTCGCGGGATTGCGCGTCGGGATCGTGGAGGAGCTGACCGACGCCGACGGCGTACAGCCCGAGGTCCACGCCGCGGTGGAGCGGGCGGCCGGCGTGCTCGAGGCGGCGGGCGCAACCGTCGAACGGGTCAAGGTGCCGAGCGCCGTCTACGGGCTGTCGGCCTACTACCTGATCGCGCCGGCCGAGGCGTCGTCGAACCTCGCCCGGTACGACGGCGTCCGCTACGGGCTCCGGGTCGACGGCGAGGACGTCGCGACGATGAACGCGCGCACTCGTGACGCGGGCTTCGGGCCCGAGGTGAAGCGCCGGATCATGCTCGGCACCTACGCGCTGTCCGCCGGGTACTACGACGCGTATTACGGCAAGGCGCAGCGGGTGCGCACGCTGATCATCCGCGACTTCGCCCGGGTCTACGAGCGGTGCGACGCGCTGATCTCGCCCACGTCGCCGACCGTCGCCTTCGAGCTCGGAGCGAAGACCACGGACCCGCTCGCGATGTACCTGTCCGACATCTGCACGATCCCGACTAACCTCGCCGGTCACCCCGCGATGAGCCTGCCCTTCGGCACCGGCGGCGGGGGCCTGCCGATCGGCGTCCAGGTGCTCGCTCCCGCGCTGGGCGAGCCCGTGATGTTCCGTGTGGCCAAGGTGCTGGAGGAGTCCAATGGCGGTTGAGACCCACGACGTCAGCATCGGCGTCGCCGCCGACGTCGAGGCCGTGATCGGTCTCGAGACGCACGTCGAGCTGGCGACCGCGACGAAGCTGTTCTGCGGCTGCCCCAACGAGTTCGGCGCCGAGCCCAACACGAACATCTGCCCGGTGTGCCTCGGGCTGCCCGGCTCGCTGCCCGTGCTCAACCAGCAGGCCGTCGACTTCGCGTTGCGGCTCGCGGCGGCGCTCGGCTTCGACGTGCCCGACCAGTCGATCTTCGCCCGGAAGAACTACTTCTATCCGGACATGCCGAAGGACTACCAGGTCAGTCAGTACGAGGAGCCGATCCTGGCCGACGGTCAGCTCGAGGTGGACGGCGCGGTGGTGCGCATCGAGCGCGCGCACCTCGAGGAGGACACCGGCAAGACCATCCACGTCGGTGGTGGCGGCCGCATCCACGAGGCCGACTACTCGCTGGTCGACTACAACCGCGCCGGCGTCCCGCTCATGGAGATCGTGACCCGCCCGGACATCCGCTCGGCCGAGCAGGCGCGCGCGTACGTGTCGGAGCTGCGGGCCGTCCTGCGTGCGATCGGCATCTCCGACGTGAAGATGGAAGAGGGCTCGATGCGGGTCGACGCCAACGTGTCGGTGCGGCCGCGCGGGGCGACCGAGCTCGGCACCAAGGTCGAGATCAAGAACATGAACTCGTTGCGGTCGCTCGGGCGCGCGATCGAATACGAGATCGAGCGCCAGGCGGGGATGCTGGCGACGGGTGAGCGCATCGTGCAGGAGACCCGCCACTGGGACGAAGCCGACGGGCGCACGCACGGCATGCGCACGAAGGAGGGCTCGAGCGACTACCGCTACTTCCCCGAACCCGACCTCGTGCCGGTCGCTCCGACCGACGACATGCGCCGGCGCGCGGCCGACGGCCTGCCCGAGCTCCCCGCGGCCCGCCGGGCCCGCCTGGTCCACGAGTGGGGCATCGGGGAGCAGGACGCCCGGGTGCTGATCGACGTACCCGGCCTCGCCGAGTACGCCGAGGCCGCGGTGATCGCGCTCGCACCCGGCGGCGCGACGGCGCGCGACGTCGTCAACTGGTGCACCGGCGACGTCCTCGCCTACCTCAACGAGAGCGGGCTGTCGCCCGAGGTGCTGCCGCTCGCGCCCGACGGGCTGGCCGAGCTCGTCGGTCTGGTCGCCGACGGCACGCTGTCGCGCAGCCTGGCCAAGGACGTCCTCGGCGAATGCCTCCGCGAGCCGAAGCGGCCCGAGCAGGTCGTCGCCGAGCGCGGGCTGGCGCAGGTCAGCGACGAGGGCGAGCTGGGCGCGATCGTCGACCGTGTGCTCGCCGAGAACGCCGCCGCGGTCGAGGAGTACCGCGCCGGCGACGACAAGGAGCGCAAGAAGAAGCGCGGCTTCCTGTTCGGTCAGGTGATGAGCGCGACCGACCGCAAGGGCAACCCCCAGCTGATCAACCAGCTCCTGGACTCTCGACTCGGTTGATGCGCGCTCCGGCCACACCGAGAGGCGAGCGCCCGCGCCGCAGGTATCCTGCGGCGCAGCGAGCCGACGATCCTCGCCGATAGGCGAGGCATTCAGTCCATGGGGACGGCGCGGACGAGCTTCCCGTCGACCCGGGCGAAGATCTCGTCGAGGCTGTGGCCGGTGATCGTGAGGCCGTGGTTGCGCTGCCCGACGACCGCCCGTGACGGATCGGGAGCGGCGCGCACCAGGTCGGCGACCGACTCGGCGAGCTCCAGGGTGCCGCACGGGTAGTTGATCTCGGTGGCCGGCGTGCCCTCGATCCACGCGTGGACGTGGACGATCGCACCGACCTCCGGATGCTCGCGGTAGATCATCCAGTGCTCGATGGCGTCCACCGAGACCCGGTTCGGCTTCACGTCGGGCGGCACCGACAGCACGATCGAGTCGCGCTCGGCGTCGTAGCCCCGTACGAGCAGGACGTCGCGGCCGACCTCGCGCAGGTTCGACTTGTCGACGCCGCTCGCGCTCATCCAGAACTCGGGCCCGAGATCGGTCTCGACCGGCGGTTGGCGCCGGGCGCTGACGTTGCCGTACGACAGGCCACCGATGCCGAACAGCAGCCGGACGTGCCGGAGGTCGCGCTCGGAGAGGATCTCCTCGATCGGGAACGCCGCGGGGAGGAGATCGAGGGCGTCGAGGTGCTCGCCGGCCCGGGCGATCTGGCGCGTCTGCTCGTCGCCGTTCCACAGGTTCCGCGGAAGGTCGACGCGGAACTCGTTGGCGATCACGAGCCGCGACGACGCGAGGGGTTCGACGCGCGCGAACACCTGGGCGAAGAACTTCGCGTCGTCGCCCGCGTGGTCGATGGTGTAGGTGCCCTGCTCGAGGGTCACGAAGTGCGCGGCCGGACCTTCGGGTCCGTCGCTCACGATCACCGCCAGGTTGGCGAGGCCCCGGACGAGGAGCGGGTATCCGGTGCGTAGCAGGTCGGTGGGGCGCTGGCGGAGGTGGGCGATGGCGACGACGAAGGTGGGCGCGTTCTTGCGCCGGTACGGGCGGGCGTGGTCGGCGTCGACCGCGTGGAGGACGACCTGGACGTCCGGCCCCGCCTGCGACCGCTCGAGGTAACCCTCGTCCGCCATCACCTCGCGCAGGCCGTCGACGAACCAGGCGAGCCGCGCGTCAGAGACGTCGCCATGGCGCGCGAAGGTACGGGCGACGACGGCATCTCGCCGCGAAAGCGCAACGGGCGGGGGCTGGGCCTGTGTGCTGGTCAAGGTCGTGGTGGGGTGTTACCCGGGCCGACGGCACTGGAACCCCAACGACCGCGGCCCGAGCGATCGGATTCCGGGGCCAGGCTAGGCGCGAATCGCCACCGGGGCGGGCCGAATGCCGACGGTACGCTGCCTCCCATGAGCACCAGCGACATGAAGCCCCGCAGCCACGAGGTGACCGACGGGATGGAGCGGGCGCCGGCCCGGGCCATGCTGCGGGCCGTCGGCATGACCGACGCGGACTGGGGCAAGGCGCAGGTCGGCGTCGCCTCGAGCTGGAACGAGGTCACGCCCTGCAACCTGCCGCTCGACCGCCTGGCCAAGCGCTGCAAGGAGGGCGTCCGGGAGGCGGGTGCCTTCCCGATGGAGTTCGTCACCATCGCCATCAGCGACGGCATCTCCATGGGCCACGAGGGGATGCGGGGCTCGCTCGTGAGCCGCGAGATCATCGCCGACTCGATCGAGTGCGTGATGCACTCCGAACGGCTCGACGGGATGGTCACCTTCGCCGGCTGCGACAAGAGCCTCCCGGGGATGCTCATGGCCGCCGCCCGCCTCAACCTGCCGTCGGTCTTCCTCTACGGCGGGTCGATCCTGCCCGGCCGCTGGAAGGACCAGGCCCTCGACATCGTGAGCGTCTTCGAGGCGGTCGGCGCCTGCGCCGCGGGCACGCTCACCGAGAACGAGCTGGGCGAGATCGAGAAGCGGGCGTGCCCGACCGAGGGCTCGTGCGCGGGGATGTTCACCGCCAACACCATGGCCTCGGCGGCCGAGGCGCTCGGGATGTCGCTGCCGGGCAGCTCGTCGCCCGCGGCCGTGGACCGGCGGCGCGACGACTTCGCGTTCGAGAGCGGCCGGGCCGTGGTCGACCTCATCGCCGCCAACATCCGGCCCCGCCAGATCATGACCAAGGAGGCGTTCGAGAACGCGATCGCCGTCGGCATGGCGGTGGGCGGCTCCACCAACCTCGTGCTGCACCTGCTGGCCATCGCCAACGAGGCCGGCGTCGAGCTCGAGCTCGAGGACTTCAACCGCATCGGCGCCAAGGTGCCCCACATCGCCGACATGAAGCCCCACGGCAAGTACCACATGTTCGACCTCGACCGTATCGGTGGCGTGCCGGTCGTCATGCAGGAGCTGCTCGACGCGGGACTGCTGCACGGCGACTGCATGACCGTGACGGGCAGGACGGTCGCGGAGAACCTCGCCGAACTCGACGCGCCGAAGCCCGATGGCGACGTGGTGCACCCACTGAGCGACCCGATCCACACCCAGGGCGGGCTCGCGATCCTCACGGGCTCGCTGGCGCCGAAGGGCAGCGTCGTGAAGGTGGCGGGCATCGACGAGCTGCGCTTCGACGGCGTCGCCCGGGTGTTCGACGGCGAGGAGCTGGCGATGGAGGCGATCCTCGCCGGCCGCATCAACCCCGGCGACATCGTCGTCATCCGCTACGAGGGCCCGAAGGGCGGTCCCGGCATGCGCGAGATGCTCGCCATCACCGGCGCGATGAAGGGTGCGGGGCGGGGTGCCGACGCCGCGCTCATCACCGACGGCCGGTTCTCCGGCGGCACCCACGGCTTCTGCGTCGGCCACGTGGCACCCGAGGCCGTCGACGGCGGCCCGATCGCCCTGGTCGAGGAGGGCGACCGCATCGTCATCGACGCGGCGGCCCACACGATCGAGCTCATGGTCGACGCCGCCGAGCTCGAACGCCGCCGCGCCAACTGGAAGCCGATCGAGCCGCGGTACACGAGCGGGTTCCTCGCCAAGTACGCCCGGCTCGCGCAGGGCGCCGAGCGCGGCGCCATCACGAACCTGCTCGGCTGAACCGGCTCCTTGCCCGAGCTCATCGAGGTCGAGGCGGCCCGGCAGCTGATCGAGGCGCGCGGCCTGGGCCGGACGATCGCGTCGGTGTACGCGCCCGATCCGTGGTTCCTCAAGCGCGGGCTCACCCCCGACGTGGTCGAGCGCGTCCTCCCCGGGCTCCAGCTCGTCACGGCGCGGCGGCGGGGCAAGCTGCTGATGGTCGACACGGCCGGGGTCGACGACGACGGCCCGGTGCTGGCGTTGCATCTCGGGATGAGCGGCCGGGTGCTGATCGACGGGGACGCGGCCGGCGATCCCCTCCTGTACGCCAGCAACGCCGAGAACCCGGCCTGGCACCGCTTCGGCCTCCGGTTCGAGGACGGCGGGACGCTGTTCCTCCGCGATCCCCGCCGGCTCGGCGCGGTCGAGCTCGATCCCGACGAGGACCGACTCGGCCCCGACGCCCTCGACCTGCGCCTTCCCGAGCTGCGCCGGATCGTCTCCCGGTCGCGAGCTCCGATCAAGGCGGTGCTCATGGACCAGGCCCGCATCGCCGGGCTCGGCAACCTGCTGGTCGACGAGATCCTGTGGCGGGCCGGTCTCGACCCGGCGCGCAACGCCGACTCGCTCGACGCGGACGAGCAGGCCCGCCTCCAGCGGTCGATCCGCACCGCCCTCCGGGTGATGATCCGGAGGGGCGGCTCCCACACCGGCGACCTCATGGCCGCCCGGGTGCCCGGCGGGCACTGTCCCCGGGACGGCGCCCCCCTCCTCCGGCGCCGGATCGGCGGCCGCACCACCTTCTCCTGTCCCGTCCACCAGGTGTAACCGCTCGTTCTTGGCACGGAGCGCTGGGATAATCCCAGCGCAGCGTGCCAAGAACGGTCCTCATGTGGTTCTCATCTGAGGTTCATACGCTGTCTTCGTGAGGGTCCTGGTGGTCGAGGACGAGACGAAGATGGCGTCGCTGCTCCGGCGGGCCCTCGAGCGCGAGGGCTACGCCGTCGACGTGGCCGGCACCGGCGAGGACGCGCTGTGGCTGGGCAGCGAGAACGACTACGACGCCGTCGTGCTCGACGTGATGCTGCCGCCCCCCGACGGCTTCGAGGTCTGCCGGAAGCTCCGGGCCCGGGGCCGCTGGGCGCCGGTGCTGCTGCTCACCGCCCGGGACGCGGTCGAGGACCGGGTCACCGGGCTCGACGCGGGCGCCGACGACTACCTGGCGAAGCCCTTCTCGTTCGCCGAGCTCTACGCGCGGCTGCGCGCGCTGACGCGCCGGGGCGCTCGCGAGCGCCCGGCGACGCTGACGGTCGGCGACCTGGTCCTCGATCCCGCGGCGCACCTCGTGTGCCGGGACGGACGGCCGGTCGAGCTGAGCCCGAAGGAGTTCGCGCTGCTCGAGCTGTTCATGCGCCACCCGGGGGAGGTGCTCACCCGGACGCAGATGCTCGAGCACGTGTGGGACTTCGCGTACGACGGCCGGTCCAACGTCGTCGACGTGTACGTCCGCTACCTGCGCGAGAAGGTCGACCGTCCCTTCGGGCGCGACAGCATCGAGACGGTGCGCGGTGTCGGATACCGGCTCCGCTCCGGCTGACGAGCGGGCCGAGAGGGCGCACGGGGTGAACCGTCGGCATGTCCCGCAGTGGCGGTTCGGGCCCCGCACTCTGCGCGGGCGCCTGGCGCTCGTCTTCGGACTCGTCACGATCGCGGTGTCGTTGCTCATCGGAGGGTTCGTGCTGCTCCGCTACCGGAGCGGGCTGAGCAGCCAGGTCGACGAGAACCTCGAGACCCGTTACCAGGACGTGCGCGCCGCCGTCGCGCAGGCGGCGACGCCGGTCGCCGGGCGCGACCTGCCGATCATCCCGCGCGCCGAGGTGTTCGCCCAGGTCATCGACCAGCGGGGAGACGTCGTGGCCGCGTCGCCGAAGGCGCTGCTCGACGATCCACTCGTGTCGCGACACGTGCTCGCGGGTGCGTCGTCGAAGCCGCACACGATCGAACAGCGGGTGCCGCCCCGTGCGCGCGAGGCGCGCCTGCTCGTCGGGGCCCAGACGGTGGGCTCGCAACGGCTGGTGGTGGTCGTCGGCGCGTCGTTGGATCCGATGGAGCGTTCGCAACGTCAACTCGAGACCGACCTCGCCATCGGCATGTCCATCCTCGCCGCCGTCGTCATCGCCGCCGGATGGATGCTGGCCGGCGCCGCGCTGCGGCCGGTCCGGGCGATGGTGGGGGAGGCCGACGCGTACTCCGCGCAGCGCCGCGGGCAGCGACTGTCGGTCCCACCCGGCGAGGAGCTGGCCGAGCTCGCGCGCCGACTGAACGCGATGCTGGCCCGGATCGAGGAGGCGATCGACCACGAGCACGCGTTCCTCGACGACGCCAGCCACGAGCTCCGCACCCCGATCGCGATCGCGCGCGCCGAGATCGAGCTCGCGTCGATGCAGGTACGCGACGCCACCGGCGCCGGCGCGCTGGAGTCGGCGCTCGAGGAGGTCGAGCGCCTCGACCACCTCGCGACCAACCTTCTCGTGCTCGCCCGGGTCCGGGCGGCGGGCCCGCCCGTCGGTGAGCCGGTCGACCTCGGCGAGGTGGCCGGCCGCGCCGTCGACGACGTGGCCCGGGCCCGCGGCCGCGACGGGATCGAGCTCCGCGTCGAGGGCGCGGCCGACACCACTGGCGACGCGGTCGCGCTGGAGCGCGCGGTCACCAATCTGGTCGACAACGCGGTCCGTCACGCCCGCTCCCGGGTCGACGTGACGCTGGCGGCGGGGAGCGGCCGGGCGACGGTCGAGGTGCACGACGACGGCCCCGGGTTCCCGGGCGAGCTCCTCGAGCACGCCGTCGACCGGTTCGTGCGCGGGACCGCGGGCGGGAGCGCCGGCCTCGGCCTCGCCATCGTGGACGCCATCGCGGGCGCCCACGGCGGGGGGATCGAGATCTCGAACGACGCTGCCGGCGGCGCGCGGGTGCGGTTGTGGATCCCGGAGCCGGCACCGTCCGACGACGGGCTCAGCCGGTCGGTGACCCCGACGTCGTGACCAGGTCGGCGCCGGCTCGGGCCGTCGCGACGATCTCGGAACGACCGTCCACCGCGGTCGCCCCGGAGGCGGCGGCCTCGGCCCCGGCCTGAGTCACGTCCTCGCCGTGGATGCCGAACGTGCGGCCGCCCTCGTGCACCGCAACCCGGTCGCGACCGGCGTGCTTGGCGGTGAACAGCGCCCGGTCCGCGATCGACACGAGCTCGTCGAAGGTCTCGGCGTCGCCCGAATGCACGATCCCGAAGCTGGCGGTGAAGCGGGGCGCGTCGCCGCGCCCGACCGCGACGGCGAGATCGGTGCGCACCCGCTCCATCAGGTCGGCGGCGTCGGCCGTCATCGTCTCCGGGAGCACCAGGGTGAACTCCTCGCCGCCGAACCGGCACGCGACGTCACCCGCGCGCAGCGTCTGGCGCAGGGTCTGGGCGAAGATGCGGAGCGCGCGATCGCCCGCCTCGTGACCGTGCGTGTCGTTGAGCTCCTTGAAGCGGTCGAGGTCGGCCATGACGAGCGCGAACGGTCGATGCGAGGCGCGCAGCGTGCGCACGGTGTTCTCGAGGGTGCGCCGGTTGATCAGCCCGGTGAGCCCGTCGGTCGACGCCTGGAGCTGCGTCTCGGCCATCACGCGCAGCATGCCGAGCCGGGCGCCGGCCTGGTTGGCGAGCGTCTCGAGGTCGTCGATGCGGGCGTCGTCGAGCGGCGCTCCGTGCGCGCCCGTCGTGTGGATCACGCCGACGGTCCGTCCCATGATCGACATCGGGACGCACACCGCGGAGCAGCGGCCCTGCGCGCGACCGCGCAGCTTCGGGCACGCATCGAGCGCGTCGCTGTCCGTAAAGCGCTGGGTCTGGGCGCGGCGCGCCGCGGGACAGTGCTCAGGGGAGTCGACCGGGCAGCCCGGTGCGTCGTCACCGGCGACGCTCGAAACCACCACGCGGTCGAGATGGGCGTGGCTGTTGTCGGCCAGCAGCAGCTCCACGGGCGACTCGGGGACGACGCTCGCGAACGCGCGCTCGATCGCGTCGTGCGCCTCGGGCTCGCCTTCGGCCATCTCGAGCGCGTTGGCGAGGCGCGTTTCGAACTCGCGCCGCCGCGCCTCCGTCGCCATCTGGCGTTCGTGCGCCGCGCTCTTCGCGCCCTCGCGGATCGCCTGGTTCTTGGCCATTCGGGCCACGCCCCAGAGGAGCGGGCCGGCGAAGACCATCGCGACGGCGGCGACGACCAGGGCCCGGGTGATCCCTTCCGCGTCCGGTACGACGACATCGGCGAGGAGGACCGCGAGCAGGTTCGTGATCGCGACCATCGAGATACCGCCGACGGTGGTACCCCGAGAGCTGCGCTCGACGTCGAGCCGGGCCGTCTCCCGGTCCTGCTCGGTCACCAGCACGTCGGGCTGCACGGACACGCCCATCACCGCCCGGTCTCGGCGTGGCGCGGCGGGGCGCTCGGCCGCCGCTGCATGCTCGGCGGGATTCCCGCTCCGCGACGCTCGCTCATCCTGCTTCTCCCAACCAGGGGGTACCCGTGCGTCGGGCTTGACCCCGACGCGCGACCCTCGGCCCTCCCTGGGGGCTTCCATCGGCACCGGAGCCGACGACCTGAAGCGTCCTCCGCACCTTCCGTCGGGAATGTCCGGATTCCGGAGGGTCCCGAACCGGGCGAACCGGTCCTCAGTCGAGGAACTGCTCGATGGCCTCGCGCTCGGGCGGCCCGGAGTAGGCGAGTGCACCGTCGCGCAGCGCCAGGCAGCGGGTGGCGTGGGCGAGGAAGGTCAGCTGGTGCGTGGCGACGAGGACCGCCGCACCCGCGTCCGCTGCCGCGCACAGCAGGTCGACCAGCGCCTCCTGCCCCGCCGGGTCGAGCCCGACGAAGGGCTCGTCGACGAGGAGGACCGAGAACGGGCGGACGAGCCCGAGCACCAGCGCGGTCTTCTGGCGCAGCCCGCGGCTGAAGCGCGCCGGGAGGTCGTCGGCGCGGTCCGTGAGGTTGAGCACGTCGAGCAACTGGTCGGCGGACGGCGGCCGCCCCTCGACGCCGTGCAGCGCCGCCAGGTAGTCGATGTGCTCGTTGACGCTCAGGTCGTCGTAGAGCGTGGGCTGGTCGCCGATGTAGGACAGCGCGGCGCGCGCCTCGATCGAGCCCGCCCGGCGGCCCTCGACCAGGAGGATGCCGTCGCTCGGCTCGAGCAGGCCCGTGGCGCAACGCAGGAATGTCGACTTGCCGGCGCCGTTCGCGCCGACGAGCGCGACCAGCTCGCCGCGCGCGACCTCGAGGCGCAGGTCGTGCAGCGCGACGACGTCGCCGTACTCCTTGCGCACGTCGTTCGCGAAGAGCGCCGCGTGCGACGTGGTCTCACTCATGCGCGGCCGCGACACGAGAACCCGCTCCGCACGGAGCGGCGAGCGTCCCGCAGGGCGGCGTCGGGTATCCCGGCGCCCAGCGAGTGCGACCTTGGAGAATGTTCACTCATTCGAACCTGAGCTTTCGGCTGTGGATCCAGATCACGACGCCGACGACGGCGACGAGCGGTAGTGCGACGGCGGCCGCGCCGGCCGCCAACGCGTCCTTCGTCGCGCCCTGCGCGATCGCGACCGGCGCGACCGCGAGGATCGCGATCGCCGGAGGGAACGTCTGGCGCAACAGGACGAGGATGGTCGAGATCTCGGGGAAGCCCATCTGGGATCCGAAGGCGAGCAGGGTCGCCGACGGTGTGCCCAGCACGACGGCCGCCGCCGCGCCGACCGTCGCCGCCGCCGCGGCCGGGACCAGGATCAGCGCGGTGACCTCGAGCGCCAGGGTCGTCCCGCTCGCGACCGCCACGACCACGAAGCCCGCGACGGCGCCCAGCAGCACCAGCACCGTCGGCGCGAGCAGGTGGCGTACCAGCAGCGGGCCCCACGAGATTGGGTAGGCCGCGGGCAGGAGCGGGTGGTCCGTCTCCTGCGCGAGCCCCTCGGTGGCGTCCATGCCGGCGAGGAACAGCGCGATCCCGGCCACGACCACCAGGGCGGGGGTGCCGTCCCAGACCGCGGCGAGCGCCGCGCCGGCGACGAGTCCGAGCACGGTCTGGCGCAGCAGCCGGTTGCCGGGCCAGCGCGCGATGCCCTGCCAGTCGCGTCGCCAGCAGGCGCGCAGCGCGCCCGCGGGAGTGCCGTCACGACGCGAACCGACGCGGAACCACGGGCGCGAGCGCGGGAGCTGCAACGCGAGCTGGCGGTGCAGCACGATCACCGTGCGGACGTCCTGCAGCGTCGCCGCGAACCGGAGCTCGCCGACGAGGCGGGCGCGCCGTTCCGCGGCCTCGACCGACGCGCCCCCGATCGTGGCGAGGCCGACGGTGACGACGACGAGCACCGCGACCGTGGCGGCGACGGCCGAGACGACCGCGGCGGCGTCGGACGCGATGGGCAGCAGCGCGATCCGGGCGAGGGCCGTCCCGAACGACGTGCGGGTGTCGGTGACGAGGTCGAGGGCCGACCACGCGATCAGTACCACGCCGAGCGCGGTCGCCACCCGGGGCCCGATCCGGTTCCCCGACGTGACCAGCGCCGCAGCCCAGGCCGCCACCGTCGCCAGCGCGCCGAAGGCCACGCCGGCCGCGATCCACGCCGCCCGGTCGCCCGGCAGCCGGAAGGCGGCGAGGTTGCCGCCGATCGCGCCCAGGACGGCGCCGACCAGGAGCACGCCCCGGGCCTGGCTCGTCGCGGCCCGCCGCAGCACGGTCGAGCGCGGCACGGGTGCGAGCAGGACGTTGGTGACGTCGGGCGGCTCGAGCGCCAGCGGGCCGCCCCGGCTGCCCGAGCGCAGCCCGGCCGCGACCGCGAGCGCGACGACCAGACCGAGGGCCGCGGGCCCGTACCGGCGCACGTCGGCGAGCTCGGCCGGCGACACCCGGTCGGTGCCGAAGACCCTCGAGCCGAAGAAGACGGCGAACGCGGCGACGATCGCCGTGATGTAGGCCTTGTACAGCGAGTCGACCCAGTCGACGTCGAGGAGGTACCGCTGGCGGCGCGCGCGATGCAGGTCGCGCAGTGCCGCCCGCCCTGCCGTCCGGTCGATCACAGCCACCGGATGCGGAGCGTAACGGTGCTGCCGGTGCCCGACGTGCCACCCGCGCTTGCGAACCACTTCGAAATCGGGCAGAATGATCGTCCGATGGACCGCCGCCGCGACCTCGTACTCGTTACCTAGCGCACGGCGCCTCTTCGCGCCCGTGCGCTTCCGCCCCTCGCGATTGCGAGGGGTTTTTCATATCCCGAGCCGTTCGATCCACGTCCCGACCCACCAGAAAGCGATCCGCCATGAAGCTGACCGGTGCCCAGGCCCTCATCAAGAGCCTCGAGATGGAAGGCACGGAGGTCATGTTCGGCCTCCCGGGCGGCGCGATCCTTCCGGTCTACGACCCGCTGATCGACTCCTCGATCCGCCACATCCTGGTGCGTCACGAGCAGGGCGCCGGCCACATGGCCGAAGGGTTCGCCCACGCGACCGGCCGTCCGGGCGTGGCCATGGTGACGAGCGGCCCGGCCGCGACCAACGTGGTCACGCCGCTGTGCGACGCGTACATGGACTCGATCCCGCTCGTGATGATCACGGGTCAGGTGCCGTACGCGGTCATCGGGACGGACGCGTTCCAGGAGTGCGACACCGTCGGCATCACGATGCCGGTGACGAAGCACAACTGGCTGGTGACGGACCCGGCCGACATCCCCCGCATCGTGCGCGAGGCGTTCCACGTCGCGACGACGGGCCGGCCGGGCCCCGTGCTCGTCGACGTGCCCAAGGACGTCGCCAACATGCAGATGGACTGGTACTGGCCCGAGGGCGTCGATCTTCCCGGTTACAAGCCCAACGTGAAAGGTCATGCCAAGCAGATCAAGGACGCGGCCCGGCTCATGGGCGAGTCGCGCCGGCCGGTCCTCTATGTCGGTGGCGGCATCCTGAAGGCGCGCGCCGCCGAGGCGCTGCGCGAGCTCGCCGAGCTCACCGGCTTCCCGGTCGTGACGACGCTCATGGCCCGCGGTGCGTTCCCGGACGACCACGAGCTGTGTCTCGGCATGCCGGGCATGCACGGCAACTACACGGCGATCACGGCGATGCAGAAGGCCGACCTGCTGATCGCACTCGGCTCGCGCTTCGACGACCGCGTGACGGGCAAGGTCGGCGCCTTCGCGCCCGACGCCAAGATCATCCACGTCGACATCGACCCGGCCGAGCTGGGCAAGGTGCGGCGCCCCGACGTGCCGATCGTCGGTGACTGCCGTCTCGTCATCGAGGAGCTGGTCAAGGCGGTGCGCGCGGAGCGGTCGCGCAAGGAATGGCCCGCCATCGACGAGTGGATGGCGCAGGTGCGGGACTGGCAGGAGCAGTACCCGCTCGTCTACGAGCAGCACGACGACGGGCCGCTCAAGCCGCAGTTCTGCATCGACATGCTGCGCGACCACACGCCCGACGACACGATCGTCGCCGCCGGCGTCGGCCAGCACCAGATGTGGACGAGCCAGCGCTGGAAGTTCAACGACCCGTACACGTTCGTCGTGTCTGGTGGCCTCGGCACGATGGGGTTCGCGGTCCCGGCCGCGATCGGCGCCAAGGTCGGCCGCCCCGACAAGATGGTCTGGGCGATCGACGGCGACGGCTGCTTCCAGATGACTGCCCAGGAGCTCGTCACCGCGAGTGCCGAGCGCATCCCGATCAAGGTCGCGATCCTCAACAACGCGTACCTCGGGATGGTCCGCCAGTGGCAGGAGCTGTTCTACGAGGAGCGCTACAGCGAGGTGTACCTCTCGCCCGACCTGCCCGACTACGTGAAGTGGGCCGAGGCGATGGGCTGCATCGGCATGCGCTGCGACACGCCCGAGGACGTCGTGCCGACGATCGAGAAGGCGAACGAGATCGACGACCGGCCCGTCGTCATCGACTTCCGCACCGATTACCGCGAGAAGGTGTACCCGATGGTTCCGGCCGGCGCGTCGAACGACGACGTTATCCTCGATCCGGCGCACGACATCCCCGGAGGTCGGGACTGATGAGCTCGACAGTCCCGGACCACCATCACATCCTCTCCGTCCTCGTCGAGAACAAGTTCGGCGTGCTGACGCGCGTCGCCGGCCTCTTCGCCCGGCGCGGGTTCAACATCGTCTCGCTCGCGGTCAGCCCGACCGAGGACGAGCGGTTCTCGCGCATGACGATCGTGGTCGACGCCGAGTCGACGCCGCTCGAGCAGGTGACCAAGCAGCTGAACAAGCTGATCCCGGTCATCAAGATCGTCGAGCTGACCCCGGGGGACGCGGTCGAGCGCGAGCTCATGCTCGTGACGGTGAAGGCCACGCCCGAGGCCCGTTCGCAGATCACCGAGCTGGCCGCGATCTTCGAGGCCAAGATCGACGACGTCGGCTTCGACGCCATGACGATCCAGGTCGCGGGTGCGCCGAGCAAGCTCGACGCGATCTCGGACCTGCTCCAGCCGTTCGGGATCGTCGAGCTCCAGCGCACGGGCCGCATCGCGCTGCCCAAGCTCGCCCGCCGCCCGGCCCGGCTGCGCGCGGTACGCACGAGCCGCGTCGGCTGAACCGGCTCGACACGCCTCGGCTACCCTGATTCGCCGCCACCTGCACGCCAACCCGGAGACTCCGCCATGCCCGCGACCATCTACTACGACGACGACGCCGACCTCGGCCTGCTGCAGGGTCGCAAGGTCGCCGTCCTCGGCTACGGCTCCCAGGGCCACGCCCACGCCCTGAACCTGAAGGAGTCCGGGGTCGACGTCCGGGTCGGCCTGCGGGAGGGGTCGGGCTCCGTGCAGAAGGCCGAAGCCGCCGGCCTGCGCGTGCTGAGCACCGCGGATGCGTGCAAGGAGGCCGACGTCATCATGGTCCTCCTCCCCGACACCGAACAGGCCCGGGTCTACAAGGAGGACATCGAGCCGAACCTGAAGGACCGCGACTCGCTGGCCTTCGCGCACGGCTTCAACATCCACTTCGGTCAGATCAAGCCGCCCAAGGGCGTCGACGTGTGGATGATCGCCCCGAAGGGTCCGGGCCACCTCGTCCGTCGCACGTTCGAGGAGGGCGGGGGGGTGCCCGCGCTCGTCGCCATCTCGGCCGACGAGACGGGCAAGGCGAAGCAGACCGCGCTCGCGTACGCACGCGGCATCGGTGCCACGCGCGCCGGGGTCCTCGACACGACGTTCGAGGAGGAGACCGAGACCGATCTGTTCGGTGAGCAGGTCGTGCTGTGCGGCGGTCTCACGGAGCTCATCAAGGCGAGCTACGAGACGCTCGTGAACGCGGGCTACCAGCCCGAGTCGGCGTACTTCGAGACGCTGCACGAGGTGAAGCTCATCGTCGACCTCATCTACGAGGGCGGCATCGCCAACATGCGCTACTCGATCTCCGACACCGCGGAGTACGGCGACATGACGCGCGGCCCGCGCATCGTCACCGACGAGACGCGCGCCGAGATGCAGAAGATCCTGGGCGAGATCCAGTCGGGCGAATTCGCGCGCGAGTGGATCCTCGAGAACCAGGCCGGCCGGCCCCGGTTCAACGCGCTGCGCCGCAAGAGCGCCGAGCACCCCATCGAGGAGGTCGGCGAGCGCCTCCGTTCGATGATGCCCTGGATCGCGGCCGGCAAGACCCGCCCCCAGGACGCGTCCGGCGGCTGACCCGCGGCGAGAACGCGGTGGACGGGTTCTGGGGCGCGGTCGTCGGAGGGATCGCCGGCTACCTCCTCGGGACCTTCCCCACCGCGGTGGTCGTGACCCGGCTCGCGACGCACGGTGCCGTCGACATCCGGGCCGCCGGGAGCGGGAACCCAGGTGGTCTGAACACCGCGCAGGTCGTGGGCAAGAAATGGGGCGCGGTCGTGATGCTGCTCGACGCGGGCAAGGGGCTCGCGGGTGGCCTCGTCGGGTGGGCGATCGGCGGTGACGCGGGCGCGTACGCGGGCGCGACGACCGCGATCGCCGGGCACATCTTCCCGGTGTGGACGGGCTTCCGGAAGGGTGGGAAGGGCGTCGCGACGTCGGCGGGCTCGGTGCTCGCGGTCTTCCCGATCTTCTTCCCGCTCGACACCGCGGTCGCCGCCGCGGGCGCGCTCGGCGTGCGCAACGCGGAGCGGGCGATGCAGTTCAGCTGCCCGGTCTGGGTCGTCGCCGGTCTGGTGTGGTGGCTGGCCGACCTGCCCAACCTGTGGGGGCCGGACCCGAGCTGGGGCCTGTTCGCGTTCAGCGTTGCCGGCTCGGCGCTCATCCTCGGCAAGTTCGCGCTGAGCCCGCGGCCGGCGCCGCGACGGGGAACCGGGTAATTGTGGCTAGAATACCGCCTGACAAAGTGGCGTCACGTCAGGGGATGGCATGGAAGTCGGGGTACGGCAGCTCCGCGACCACCTCAGTCGCTACCTCGCCGAAGTTTCGGAGGGTCGTGAGGTGGTGGTCACGGATCACGGTCGCCCGGTTGCGCGGTTGATCGGGTTCGGTCGCGAACGGACGCTCGACCGGCTCGTCGCCGAGGGCGTCGTCACCCCGGCAATATCATCAGAGCGGTGGCGTCCTTCCCGTCGGGTCGCGGCGCGTGGGACGGTGAGCGACCTCGTCGCCGACCAGCGACGGTGATCGCGTACTTCGACACGTCGGCCGTGCTCCCCCTGCTGATCGAGGAACCGGGATCTGAACGGGCGACCGCCCTGTGGGAGGAAGCCGATCGCCTCGCTTCGGCACGACTCGTGTATCCGGAGGCGAGGGCCGCGCTCGCGCAGGCCCGGCGCCTGAATCGGATCGATGATCGCGGGCTGCGTCGCGCGGTCGGGGACTTCGAGCACCTCGTAGCCGATCTCGACATCGTCGAGATCACGGAGGGCCTCGCCCGGCGGGCCGGGGAGCTCGCGCAGGCGCAGGCCCTGCGCGGGTACGACGCCGTCCACGTCGCGGCGGCCGAGTTGCTTGCCGATCCCGAACTGGTCGTCGTCGCGGGCGATGACGCCGTTCTCTCCGCGTCGCGGGCCATCGGACTTGCCGTCGCCACGACGGGTTGAGGGTGCGTGGCAAGTGACCGAGCTCGGCGACCTGCAGCGGCTGATGGAGGAGACCTACGGGACGCGCGATCGGGCGCGCGGCGTCCCGGCGACCGTCGCGTGGCTGGCCGAGGAGATGGGCGAGCTGGCCAAGGCGGCGCGGAAGGGGACACGCGAGGAGCAGCTGCACGAGCTGGGCGACACGCTCGCCTGGCTGGCGTCGTTGGCCAACCAGCTGGGGCTGTCGCTCGACGAGGCGGTCGAGCGGTACGCCGAGGGCTGCCCGCGCTGCGGGAAGAAGCCCTGCGTTTGCCCGGCGTCGTAGTTCCCACTCGAGCGGACGCCCGACGGCGCCGATGAATTCCCCGGTGGTCGTGATCGGGGATTTCGTACCGTGTCGGGCGTGAACCCGCACTCCTCCGAGGACTTCGAGCGCGTCGCCACACGGGGCACGATCCTGCGCGTCCTCGTCGGTTCCGGAGTGCACGGGACGGCGGTCGAGGGCCAGGACGACCGCGACGAGATGGGCATCTGCGTCGAGCCACCCGAGTACGTCGCCGGGCTCCGGCGCTTCGAGCAGTACATCTTCCGGACCCAGCCCGAGGGCGCGCGTTCGGGTCCCGGTGACCTCGACCTCGTCGTCTACAGCCTCCGCAAGTGGGCGCGGCTCGCGACCCAGGGCAACCCGACGATCCTGCTGCCGCTGTTCGTGCCGGCCGAGGACGTCTTCGAGATCACCGACCTCGGTGAGGAGCTGCGCGCGAACTCGCAGCTGTTCCTCTCGCGCCGTGCCGGCCAGCGGTTCCTCGGCTACCTCGGCGCTCAGCGCGACCGGCTGCTGGGCGTACGCGGCGGCCGGCACACGAACCGGCCCGAGCTCGTCGACCTCTACGGCTTCGACACCAAGTACGCGATGCACATGGTCCGGTTGGGGGTGCAGGGCGTCGAGCTGCTCGAGACGGGGCGGATCACGCTCCCCGTTCCCGAGCCGTGGCTCACGTGGCTGCGCGACCTCCGGCAGGGACGGCACACGCGCGACGAGGCGCTCGACGCAACCACCGAGCTCGAACTGCGGCTCGTGCGGCTGCTGACGTCGTCGCCGCTTCCGCCCGAGCCCGACCTCGATGCGGTCGACGCGTGGCTCGTCGACGCCCACGTGCGCGCCTGGGCGGCGATGCGGGCCGCGGACGGAGCGTCCGCATGCTCCTGACGATCTCGACCACCCACCAGCCCGCGACCGACCTCGGTTTCCTGCTCCACAAGAACCCGGCCGCGGTCCACGAGCGCGAGCTCGCGTTCGGGTCCGCACGCGTCGTCTACTCGGAGGCCGACGACGCGTCCTGCACGGTCGCGCTCCTCGTCGACGTCGACGCCGTCGAGCTGGTCCGCAGCCGCCCCCGGAACGCGCCCAAGGGCGACGGGTTCTCGCTCGCGCAGTACGTCAACGACCGGCCGTACGCCGCGTCGTCGTTCCTCTCGGTCGCCATCTCGAAGATGTTCGGGACCGCGATGACCGGACGCAGCAAGGAACGGCCCGACCTGGCCGACACGCCGCTGCCGTTCGTCGTCCGTCTGCCCGTGGTCCCGTGCCGGGGCGGGGAAGAGGTGCTCCGGCGCGTGTTCGAGCCGCTCGGCTACGACGTCGCGACCGAGCAGCTGCCACTCGACCCCGCGTTCCCGGAGTGGGGTCAGAGCCGCTACTTCGACGTGACGTTGCGGGCCACGGTCCGTACCCGCGACCTCCTGGAGCACCTGTTCGTGCTGCTGCCCGTCCTCGACGACGACAAGCACTACTGGGTGGGCGACGACGAGGTCGACAAGCTGCTGCGTCGCGGTGGGGCGTGGCTCGCGCAGCATCCGGACAAGGAACTGATCACCCGCCGCTACCTGCGCCACGACCGGCGCCTGACGCGCGACGCGCTCGCGCGGCTCATGGAGGTCGACGACGACCCCGAGGACCCCGACGGCGAGGGGGCGGCGCACGACGCCGAGGAGGCCGCGGTGGAACGTCCGATCAGCCTCAACGAACAGCGGATGGAAGCGGTCGTGCAGGCACTCCGCGACGCGAGCGTCCGGACCACGGTCGACCTCGGGTGCGGCGACGCCAAGCTCGTCCGGAAGCTGCTGCGCGAGCCGTGGATCGAGCGGGTCGTGGGCGTCGACGTGTCGTGGCGGGCACTCGAGTTCGCGGCCCGCCGGCTGCGCCTCCACGAGATGCCGCCCCGTCAGCGGGGGCGCGTCGACCTGCGCCAGGGTGCGCTGACCTACCGCGACCGGGCGCTCGCCGGGTTCGACGCCGCGACGGTCGTCGAGGTGATCGAGCACCTCGACCCGCCTCGCCTCCACGCCTTCGAGCAGGTCGTCTTCGCCCACGCGCGGCCGCGGGTCGTGATCGTGACGACACCGAACGTCGAGTACAACGTGCGGTTCGAGAACCTGCCCACCGGTTCTCTACGCCACCGCGACCACCGTTTCGAGTGGACGCGCGACGAGTTCGCGTCCTGGGCCGCGACCGTCGCCGACCAGCGCAGCTATCGCGTGGCGCTGGCGCCGATCGGCGCCGTGGACCCCGAGGTCGGCCCGCCGACCCAGATGGCGGTGTTCACGCGATGACGATGCGCGTCACCGTTCCCGACCTGTGCCTCGTCGCCCTGGTCGGCGTGTCCGGATCCGGCAAGTCCTCGTGGGCGGCCCGGCACTTCGCGCCGACGCAGGTCGTCTCGTCCGACTTCTGCCGCGGTCTCGTGTCCGACGACGAGACTGACCAGACCGCGACCGACGCCGCCTTCACCGTGTTGCACACGATCGTCGAGCAGCGGCTCGAGCGCGGCCGGCTGACCGTCGTCGACGCGACGAATGTCCGTCCCGACGACCGCCGCCCGCTGGTGGAGCTGGCGCGCCGCCAGCACGTCCTCCCCGTGGCCGTCGTACTCGACGTCCCGCCCGAGGTGTGCCAGGAGCGCAACGCCACGCGCGCCGACCGCGCGTTCGGCCCGCACGTGGTCCGCAACCAGCGCAACTCGCTGCGCCGGTCGCTGAACGGGCTGCAGCGCGAGGGCTTCCGGCGCGTGTACGTCCTGCGCGGGCGCGACATCGAGACCGCGACGGTCGAGCTCGAGCCCCGCTGGACCGACCGCCGCGCCCTGCCCGGGCCGTTCGACGTCATCGGCGATGTCCACGGTTGCCACGACGAGCTGGTCGGGCTGCTCCGCCGCCTCGGCTGGGACGTCACGCACGACGGTCTCGACGCCCGCCATCCCGAAGGCCGGACCGCGGTCTTTCTCGGCGACCTGGTCGACCGGGGGCCCGCGATCGCGGCCGTGCTGCGCCTGGCCATGAACATGGTGAGCTCGGGCGCCGCGCTGTGCATCCCGGGCAACCACGAGAACAAGCTGAAGCGGGCGCTCGAGGGCCGCAACGTGACCGTGAGCCACGGCCTGGCCGAGTCGCTGCACCAGCTGGAGGCCGAGCCGCCCGAGTTCCGCGACCGGGTCGCCCGCTTCGTCGACGGTCTCGTCAGTCACCTCGTGCTGGCCGATGGCGAGCTCGTGGTCGCGCACGCGGGTCTTCCGGAACGAATGCACAACCGGGCTTCGGCCGCGGTGCGCGCGTTCAGCCTCTACGGCGACACGACCGGCGAGACCGACGAGTACGGGCTCCCCGTCCGCTATCCCTGGGCCGAGGACTACCGCGGCGGCGCCACCGTCGTCTACGGACACACGCCGGTGCCGGACGCGGTGTGGGTGAACAACACGATCTGCGTCGACACCGGCTGTGTCTTCGGCGGCCGGCTCACCGCGCTGCAGTGGCCCGAGCGCCGGATCGTGAGCGTGGACGCAGCGCGCACGTACTACGAGCCCGCCCGCCCGCTCGCGTCGGAACAGGCGGTCGACGCGCGTGATCCCTGGGAGCTCGACCTCGACGACGTCCTCGGCAAGCGGCTCGTCACCACCCGCCTGGGCGGCACCGTGACCGTCCGCGAGGAGAACGCGGCTGCCGCGCTCGAGGTCATGAGCCGGTTCGCGATCGACCCCCGATGGCTGGCCTACCTCCCACCGACGATGGCTCCGTCGGGGACGACGCGGCTCGACGGCTTGCTCGAGCACCCGGCCGAGGCGTTCGCGGACTATCGGCGCGACGGCGTCCGCCACGTCGTGTGCCAGGAGAAGCACATGGGCTCGCGCGCCGTCGTCGTGCTGTGCCGCGACGCGGCCGTCGCCGCGGCGCGCTTCGGCGTCGCCGGCGCCGAGGCCGCCGGGGTCGTCTTCACCCGGACGGGTCGTTCGTTCTTCCCGGAGCGCGAGCTCGAAGCGGCCCTGCTCGACCGCGTGCGGCGGGCCGCCGACCGGATCGACCTCTGGGACGAGCTCGACACGGACTGGATGATCCTGGACTGCGAGCTGATGCCCTGGTCGGTGAAGGCCCAGGACCTGTTGCGGCGCCAGTACGCCGCGGTCGGTGCGTCCGCCACGCGGACCCTCGACGCCGAGGCCGCGGTCCTGCACGCCGCCGCAGCCCGGATCCCCGAGCTGGCGCCGTCGGCCGAACGGGCGGCGCAACGGGCCGCCGACGCGGCCGCGTTCGTCGACGCGTACCGCCGATACTGCTGGCCCGTCGCCGGTGTCGACGACCTCGTCCTGGCACCCTTCCAGATCCTGGCCACCGAGGGTCGGGTGCGCGCGCTCGAGCCGCACCCGTGGCACCTCGAGACCATCTCGCGCCTCGCCGACGCCGACCCCGGGATCCTCCGTGTCACGGCCTCGCTCGAGGTCGACCTCGACGACGCAGTTGCGGAAGCGGCGGCCGTCGAATGGTGGGAGCAGCTCACGGCGCGCGGCGGTGAGGGCATGGTCGTGAAGCCGCGCGACGTCGTGGCCGCGACCGAGAGGGGAATCGCCCAGCCGGGCATCAAGTGCCGCGGGCGCGAGTACCTACGAATCATCTATGGACCCGAATACACGGCTGCCGGCGCGCTGGACCGTCTGCGCCAACGCGGGCTGGGCCACAAGCGGTCGCTCGCCGCCCGCGAGTACGCCCTCGGCATCGAAGCCCTCGAACGATTCGTCGGACGCGAGCCGCTGTACCGGGTGCACGAGTGCGTGTTCGGCGTCCTCGCGCTCGAGAGCGAGCCCGTCGACCCGCGTCTCTGAGATGAGAACGGCGGGCTCGGCCGGGTCAGCGGGGCACGTCGCCCGCGAGGGTGACGCGGTGCATCCGGCGGGTGTAGCCGTGATAGTCGTTGATCGGGTTGTGCATCGCGCAGCGGTTGTCCCACATGGCGAGCGACCCCGCCTCCCAACGGAACCGGCAGGTGAACTCGGCGCGCGTGGAGTGGCGGAACAGGTACTCGAGCAGGGGCCGGCTCTCGTCCTCGGTCATGTCGACGAAGCGCGCCGTGTGCGCAGGGTTCACGAACAGGGCGGCGCGACCGGTCTCCGGATGCGTCCGGACGACGGGCACCTCGGCCACGTACTCGCGCTCCTGTTCGTTCCCCTGCTCGCGGATGCGGTCCTCGCGCGTCTTGGAGACGTCGGCGAGAGCCGAGCTGTTCACGGCTCGCAGACCGCGGAGCAGCTGCTGCAATCCCGGTGACATTGCCTCGAACGCGGCGTACATGTTGGCGAACTCGGTGTCGCCTCCGAAGGGCGGGACCTCCCGGGCGAGCAGGAGCGTCGCCATCGGTGGGCGCTCCTTTCCAGCACAGTGGGATCCGAAGCTTGGAATTCACGTGACTTGAAGTCGCGG
>JADMIO010787571.1_pt1 | contig 48897 bp, 44 predicted proteins | sample 8958161 | NCBI WGS metagenome assembly JADMIO01 (sample SAMN16585339, study PRJNA669376) | soil metagenome | isolation source: Crop rotation soil | place: USA: Cullars Rotation, Alabama | collected 2011
AAGCCACAGAAAAACTTAAAGAAATATTTGAAGTAATATTCAAATCAAAAGAAGTGCGGCCAGATACGCTGGCTGATCAATTTAAAATAACCGGGATATCCCCGTCTTTTATTGAAAAAGGTAAAGAGAATAAATTAACGATAGCAGGTGTAAATCTGGATAAACAAAAATTATTCATAAGCATTAACGATGAAAAGATAAGTAACCCTGTTTTTGCCAGTTCAGGAATAAGCCTTACTTATACTATACCAGATACCCAGAAAGATAAAACTAAGTTTAAGTTGAGTGTAAAGGATGAAAAAGGTAAAGAACATTTTACTGCTGAGCTTACCTTAAAAGAGTGAATATTATAAGACAAATTACCCGGAAGCCGAAAAGGGTTTTAAGAGTAGGCGCAAAAAATAGTTATGACAAAGAAAGCTAAACCTAAAGTAAAAAAGGCCTCAAAAAAATTATTAAAAAAATCGCTTGTTGCTATTGTTTCACCACTTTCAGCTCCAATAGATATCTCTTTTAGATTTATTTCAGGAATTGGACAGGCTACTGCATCGCTTTTCAGAAACGGTGTTTTGATAAATATGCAAAGCATCAGTAGTACAGGAGATATTCATTTTTCAGAGGTTCAAAGCGGGGATGTGATTTCAATAAATGGAGTTTGTACAGGCAGAGCCGATATTACCATAAATGCTCCTACTACGCCAACCACTCCCGATCATTTCACTGCAGGTATTATTTTGGCCGGTTACTTAGTCAATTGATTTTAAAAACTATTTTATGAGAAAAAAATCATTCTTGTTTATCATGGTCTTGTTTTCCTTATACAAAGGTGCTATTGCCCAGAAGGTACCAAGCCCCGCATTGACAGCAGATTCTTTGGCAACAGGTAATTATAAAGATGTATTAAATAGCTTTTTTCAATTATCTTTTGATAAGCTTACAGGGCCTGACAAAGAACTAAAATTTACATCAACACCTTTTGCGGTAATGGCGAGATTGGATACCAATTTGTTGTTGGATGAGAACTATTTAAAATACCGGACATTGAGAAATATTAATTTTTCTTTTTCAACTAAACTTGACAGTGTCTATAAATTTAACGGATTTTCTTCAGGGATTAAGTATGCAATTGTCAATAAAAGAGACGAAACCGTTTCCAGAGCATTTGTAGAATTAGTTGCAAATAACGAGGCAATAAAAGAATTTTATTCACTTAATAATAGTTTAGATGCATATATCTCAGCATTGCCAAATGCAGCACTTAAGGCAAAGTTAATGCTGGAGAAAACTGAGTTTACCAGGGGAAATAAGAATTTTGATGAATTGGATAACTCTTTACAACAGAAAATAATAGAAATAGCAGGAGGGTTAGCTACTAAAAATCTTTCAACCAAATTAGCCGCGAATAAGAAATTTAATATTTTTAAATCAGGTGCTGAGATTTATGAAAGCATGAAAAAGCAGTACAATAATAATCTACTTTGGACTATTGGTGTAACCGACACAACTTATAAGGACGAATTTCTTTTTTCTAACATAGTATTTAGTTCGGAATTGCTAAAAGGTATAAATAACACTTCAGACAAAAATGATGTTGAACTCAATATTAAAACTGCATTGCAAATTACTGACGATACTTTAAAAACAGGAAGAGATTTGAAACGTGTTGTATTTAGTTTTGAGCCGGGTATAAATTTTGTTTTGAAGACAAAAACTACGGGAAAGAGTTTTTTGGAAATAAAATTTAGCGGCGGGTATTATCATAATTTCAGCACTTTGTATGTTGGGGAGGAAAAAGAAAAAGTCACTTTAAACAGTGTAATCAGAGTACGGATACTTAACGATATCTGGATTCCACTTGAAATTAAATTAGATCCAAAGGAAGGTCGTGTATTCGGCTCGCTTAATATAAAGGCAAATTTTACTGCATTAGGGAAAGTGGCTAATTTTCTCAAAATCTAACTTTTAAGACACCATAAATAATACAATAATACCTGAACTGTTACATTTGTTTGCACTTCAGGTTTTTTTGTTCCCGCCAGCTATTAGTTTCCTTAAATGTTCACCCCTGTGCCAATCTTTTCCCGCCCTTTTCCCGGCTTTTCGCTAAATTGAAATGACCCCGGGCGGCAAAAATCGATGTGGATAACCCCGTTTTCAGCGTGAAAAAATGGTGCAGAAAGAAAAACTTTTTGAAATAGCTTATTCATTCGTTACACACCATTATTTTCGCTGTCTGACTGAACGGAAACATTCCATTAACCAAGAGATAACAATTTCTTAAAATTTTACTGGACGATGCGCCCAAGGTCATTGGTAACAAATCAATGGTTTAACTCTTTATCTCTATAGCCGAACATGGATCTCACTAATATTAATAAAGACCGCAAGAAAGTACGAAAATCATCGCTCGACCTTGGTACAATGGTTTATGGCAAAGTACCTCCGCAAGCTAAAGATTTGGAAGAAGCAGTACTTGGTGCTGTTATGCTTGAGAAAGCAGCATTTGATGTGGTAATTGAAATATTGAAACCAGAATGTTTTTATGTAGAAGCACACCAGCGCATCTACAGGGCTATGCAAAGCCTGGCCAATAAAAGTCAGCCGATTGATATTTTAACAGTAGCAGAAGAACTGAGGTTTAAAGAAGAATTGGAAATGATAGGAGGCGCCTATTTCGTTACTAAAATGACGAATGCCGTTGTATCATCTGCCAATATTGAAGCCCACGCAAGAATTATCCTTCAAAAATTTATTCAAAGAGAACTGATACGGATCAGTGGTGAAATAATCGGCGATGCATACGAAGATTCTGCAGATGTATTCGATTTGCTCGATGATGCAGAAAGCAAACTGTTTGAAATAACAAACAATCACCTGCGTAAGAACTTTGACACTATCGATTCGGTATTGGTAAAAACGATTCAACGCATAGAAGATCTTCGTCACAAGAATGAAGATGTAACCGGTGTACCGAGCGGCTTTGCTGCGTTGGACAAGGTTACTTACGGCTGGCAAAATTCTGACCTTATTATCCTCGCTGCACGGCCTGCTGTGGGTAAAACAGCTTTTGCATTGAACCTTGCAAGAAATGCATGTATGCACCCGGGCAAGCAAACGCCTGTTGCCTTATTCTCACTCGAGATGAGCTCCAGCCAGCTGGTACAACGTATCCTTTCTGCCGAAAGCGAAATATGGCTCGAAAAAATTGCAAGAGGTAAATTGGAAGAGCATGAAATGAAACAACTCTATGCAAGAGGTATTCAGCGTCTGGCACAAGCGCCATTATTTATTGATGATACTGCTGCACTAAACATTTTTGAATTGCGGGCCAAGTGCCGCCGTTTGAAAAACAAACATGATATTGGTCTTATCATCATCGACTATTTACAGTTGATGAGCGGTACCGGCGAAAATAAAAATGGTAACAGGGAACAAGAGATCAGTAACATCTCCCGTAACCTGAAAGGATTGGCGAAAGAATTGAACGTTCCAATCATCGCCCTTTCACAGTTAAGCCGTGCGGTAGAAACCCGTGGTGCAAAAGATGGTTCTAAAACTCCGCAACTGAGTGACCTTCGTGAATCGGGAGCTATCGAGCAGGATGCGGACATGGTTATCTTCCTTTCACGTCCGGAGTACTACGATATTACTACCAGTGCCGAAGGTGAAAACATAAAAGGATTAACCGAAGTAAAAATAGCCAAGCACCGTAATGGTACATTGGAAACTATAAAACTGAAAGCACTCTTGCACATTCAGAAATTTACAGGTTGGGATGATGATCCATACAATGGAATTGGCTTACCGGGTGGTGCATGGAAGCCGGTACAGGATGCAGATGGCGATGGGGCAAGAGTATTTGTGCAAACAGGCAGTAAGATGAATGATTTGCCGCAGGATGATGAAGACACTCCGTTCTAATTCAAAAGTAAAAATTCAAAAATAAAAAAATGAGTCTCGTTGTATAACGGGACTTTTTATTTACCCATCGTCCGTTGGCTATTCTGCAAATACAATCAACACAGAGATACGGAGGATATGAGAAACACGGAGAAAATCTCTGTGAAACTCCTGTCTCATAATCTCTGTGTTGAAATGTATTTCTAAAATGTGTCAGACCCTCTTCGAGACGTCAGACACGCCAGACTCAAAACCCGTAACTTTATCTCCATGGCACTTCCATTTTTTTATATCAGCGATTATAATGAAGCGCAAAAGCAAATTGTGCTGAATGAAGAAACATCCAAACACATGGTGCAGGTACTGCGTATGAAAGTGGGGGAGCAGATTAACCTTACCGATGGAAAAGGTAACCTGTTAACCTGCGAAATAACTGACGATCATAAAAAGCATTGTGTTGTAGAAGTGAAATCTGGAATCCAACATTCAAAATCCAAAACAAATGTGACGATTGCTATTTCACTTTTAAAAAATGCCAACCGCTTCGAATGGTTTTTGGAAAAAGCAACTGAGATTGGGGTAGCAGAAATTATTCCATTGGTTTGTGAAAGAACAGAAAAAGAAAAATTTCGCCAGGATAGAATGCAGGGCATTGTTATAAGTGCCATGCTACAGAGCCAGCAGGTATGGTTGCCTGTTTTGCATGAGCCAACAGCATTTGAAAAACTACAGGATTGGAAATATAAGGAAGGGCAAAATTTTATTGCCCATTGTATAGATGGAGAAAAATCGGGATTAGCTAATCAGCCAATTAACCAGTCTGCCAATCGTCTTATCTGTATTGGCCCGGAAGGAGATTTTACCCCGAAAGAAATTGAACTGGCATTGCAGCAGCAGTTTATTCCTGTTTCATTGGGGGAAACAAGATTGAGAACAGAAACTGCAGGAGTAGTAGCAGCTACCTTACTTTGTTTGCAAGCATAATAAAAACAGCTTTCACTTCGTAAGCCACTTTATTTATTGCTGTATAAAATTCAAGCTACTCATTCCCCCATATCCATTATATCCGGTAAGGATTGAATAATTCTTTTTCAACTTTTTTTATAAGAATACTTACGCTATCCACATTTTGAAAAATTTGTTGAAAAGTTGTGCAATGCACGTTTACTATTCTTCTGATATTTGTATGTCACCCAATATTTTATTGTTAAACTAACCCGTAACGTGAAAATTATTTTTATAATTTTTTGCCATTGTATGTGTTTTTGGGATTAGTAGAAAGGATTTATCAGATTCCAATACCGGCAGGTTAGGCAGGGTAAGTATTTAACTTTTAAAAACACCTAATTAGCATGAAAAAAATTTTCCTCCTTAGCATTCTCGCTTTCAGCACAATTTTAGTTTCAGGACAGGCTCAGTTAAAACCAGGTAGCGGTAATACATTAGACTTTGATGGTACCGATGATTTTGTTACCATTCCAAGTGTAGATGGGGTTAATAATTTTGATTTTGGAGACAACTTTACCATCGAAGTTTGGGTAAAAATTAATCCTGTTCAGGATGATATTGCATTAGCTGATAATTCCATTTTGGAAAAATGGGATCAAAGCAGTGCCAGGTACCCATATGTAATAAGATATAGAAATCAGACCGATCCATTTAATGCAGGAGAAATATTTGTAGCAAGATATGATGGTACCCATTTTCCTCAATTTACTTCTGGTATAACTATTGGCGATGGCCAATGGCACCATATAGCATTTACCCGTACCGGCGGCCCTACTACGGGTGTTCTTAGTCTTTATATAGATGGTATTTTAAGGGGTACCACTCCGGATGATACGGATGCAAATACTACCAGCACTGCCCCCTTATGCATTGGGCAAAGAGCTACAGGCTCCAACCGATTTAAAGGAAATGCTGATGAAGTAAGAATCTGGAACGTTGGTTTAACGCAAACACAGGTAAGGGACAGGATGTGTAAAAAAATTACAGGAACAGATCCTTTAATTGCTAATCTTACTGCTTATTATAACCTGGATGAAACAGCAGGCGCTACAGCTTTTGACGGAAGTGCTAATGCTAATAACGGTACACTTACCAACGGACCTGTAAGAACAGTAAGCGGAGCTGCTATCGGAGATAACTCTGCGCATAACTATGTAACGGTAGGTTTTCCTGCGGCGAATGTTTCATATGCAGCACAGGATAACCTGGCTGTAACTTATACTACGTTCAACCCTGCTTTTGGACCTGAAGGTGGTACACAAGTGTATGTTGTAAATGAAAAACCAAGTTCACAATCAGGCATAACAGGGGTAGGAGGAAACAACAGGTATTTCGGTGTCTTTAATTGTGGTTTACTTACGCCGCAATACGATGCAGTTTATAACTATACAGGCAATCCATTCATATCTCCAACTGATGAGCCAACGTTGGTTCTTTATAAACGTGCAGATAATTCAGTTGCCGGATGGTTTAATAGTGCGGCTACATTAAATACTGCTGCTAATACTCTTACAGTAACAGGGGAAAGCACAGAATATATGGTAGGTAGCAGCAGTGCTCCATTGCCAATTGTATTGTCAGAATTTACTGCCAGGAAAACATCAGACAATAGAAAAACTGATTTAATATGGGTTACAGCCTTTGAGCAAAATGTTTCTCATTTTGATATACAAAGAAGTACTGATGGAATTAACTATGTTACTATCGGCAGGGTTAATGCTAAAAATATAACCAACGGCGCTTCTTATTTCTGGCAAGATGCGGCACCTTCACAAAAGAATAATTATTACAGGCTGAACACAGTAGATATTGATGCTACCGCTAAGCTAAGCCCTGTAAGAATAATAAGGTTTACAACAAAAGAAAATGTGCTTGTTTATCCTACGGTAAGCAGCGATGTTGTATTTGTACAGTCAGAAAAACAGGTAAAAGCACAGTTGATAAATATGACTGGCTTAATCCTGCAAACAAAAGTTGTAAAAGGCAGTGCCACGTTTGATCTTTCAGCACTTCCTTCCGGTACCTATCTGATCAGGATAGCTGATAATGACCAATTGTTTAAAATCATGAAGCAATAATTCTTCTTTAGAATAGAAAATAAAAAGCCTCGCAAACTGCGGGGCTTTTTTATTTTTTTTATTTCGCCATATCCGATTCATCTTTTTCTTCCTTCCTGATTACTGGTTCATTCAGTTCTACTATACGAGCCCTTTTCTTCTTTGCCCTGCTCATCATTGTCATGTTCAGCATTTCTACACCAAAGGAGAATGCCATACCAAAGTAGATATAGTTTTTCAGGTGTAGCTGATGGGCCGCTTCACTATCCCATCCTTCTATAATTAAGCTTATACCAATCATTACCAGGAAAGAAAGAGCCAGCATTTTTAAGGTTGGGTGCTTATGAATGAAAGAAGAAATTTTCGGGCTGAATAAAAACATAATCGTCATCGCAATTACAACAGCAGCAATCATAATTTCCACATGCTTGGCAGTACCACCAGCGGTAATAATACTATCGAAAGAAAATACGGCATCAATAACCAGTATCTGTCCGATGGCTTTACCAAACGAAAGAGGTTTTTGTGTTTTCGATGCTTCATTCGGATCTTCTCCTTCCAGCTTGTGATGTATTTCCATCACCGATTTATAAATCAGGAATAAACCACCACCCAGCATTACAAGACTGGCCAAGTCAAATCCTTTATCGAAGATGGTGAATACAGCTTTTCCTTTTTGTGATAATAACCAGCCAAGCCCCATTAGCAATAAACTCCGCATGATGATGCCTGATATCATCCAGAAACGACGAGCCCTGTTTTGTTCCTTATCTCCCTTTAACCTGTTAAGTATGATGCTGACAAAAATTACATTGTCAATACCCAGTACTACTTCTAAAACAACAAGGATAAAAAAGCTGATAATACTCTCAGACGTAAATAAATATTCCATAGTTATTAATTGTCAATTGCCTATTGCCAATTGTTTAAATGTTTAGTAATTCGTTTTACAATTGCTGGTCCTTCGTAAATAAAACCTGTCCATACCTGCACTAATGATCCGCCGGCTGCTATTTTTTCTTTAGCATCCTCCCCGCTAAATATACCTCCCGATGCAATAACAGGAATTTTCCCCTGTGTCTTATCGCAAATATATTTTACTACTTCGGTACTTCTTTGTTTCAATGGCAATCCACTAAGCCCACCCGCACCAATGTTTTGACTTTTGATTTTTGATTTTTCACTTAATCCTTCACGGCTGATAGTAGTATTACTTGCTACCAGGCCATCCAGTTTTATTTCCAGTGCCAGATCAATTACATCATCAATCTGTTCCTGTGTAAGATCGGGTGCTATTTTCAGCAGCAATGGTTTTGGATGAACCTGTGCAGCATTAATCGTTTGCAGGTGCGATAGAATTTTGCGCAGCGATTCCTTTTCCTGTAGCTCACGCAGGCCGGGTGTATTGGGCGAGCTTACATTCACTACAAAATAGTCAACATAGTCGTGCAGTTCACGAAAACAAATTTCATAATCTTTCCAGGCATCTTCGTTGGGCGTTACTTTATTCTTGCCGATATTTCCACCGATTATGAGTCTTGAGTCGCTAGTCGTGAGCCGGGAGTTGGAGGCTGTTAATTGTCCATTGCTTATTGTCCATTGCTTTAGCCTCTCCACCACCACCTTCACTCCATCATTATTAAACCCCATCCTGTTGATAAGTGCTTTATCTTTCGGCAAGCGAAAAAGCCTGGGTTTATCATTACCAGGCTGCGGCAGGGGAGTTACTGTACCAATTTCCACAAAACCAAAACCAAGGCATTCCAGTTCTGCCAGGTAGCGGGCATTTTTATCAAAGCCTGCGCCAAGTCCCACCGGGTTTTTGAAGCGGAGGCCGCAGAAATCAGTCGCTAAATCCGGGGTTTTTGGGGAGAAACTGGCAGTCAGCAGTCTTTTGAAACCCACTATACGCAACAGTTTCAGGCCATTCATCGAAAAATAATGTACCCACTCCGGGTTAAAGCAAAAAAGTATGCTCCGTAAAACTTTATACATAATTGGGTGCGAAGATAATTGAACTTTTACAGGCCTATTTGGTTGATATAATAAGTATTTCTATTTTTGATATAGAAAGTTGCATAAACAACCAATTGGGTTGGTGGTTCCGGGTTCATCGTTTATGGTGAGTTATCTTAAAGTCAATAAAGACTTTTCGATTTTAAGTAACCAGTAACTAACAACCAGCAACTTCAGAAAATAACAAAAAACAAAAAACTTTCCCATGCAGGAAGCATATATAGTAGCCGGTTACCGAAGTGCAGTAGGCAAAGCTAAACGTGGTGGTCTTCGCTTTTATCGTCCCGACGATTTGGCGGTAGATGTTATTAAAGGTGTAATGGCATCTATTCCCCAGCTTGATCCTAAAAGAGTAGATGATGTAATTGTAGGTAACGCTGTACCCGAAGCAGAACAGGGCTTGCAATTCGGCCGCATCATCTCTGCCCGTGCATTGGGTATAGATGTGCCGGGAGTAACAGTAAATCGTTATTGCGCCAGCGGCCTCGAAACAATTGCCATTGCTACCGCCAAAATAAGAATGGGCATGGCCGATTGCATAGTAGCTGGTGGCACAGAAAGCATGAGCCTTGTTCCAACTGCTGGTTGGAAGACCGTACCCGCTTATTCGATAGCTAAAGAAGATCCTGATTATTATTTAAGCATGGGCCTTACTGCCGAAGCAGTAGCCAAAGATTATAATATCAGCCGCGAGGCACAGGATGAATTTTCTTACAACTCACATCAGAAAGCTATCAATGCTATTCAGAATGGATATTTTAAATCGGGTATTCTTCCGATTAATATTGAACAGGTATATGTAGATGCAAAAGGAAAAAGACAAAAGAAAAATTATACCGTTGATACCGATGAAGGACCAAGAGCCGATACATCCATTGAAGCATTGGCAAAATTAAAACCTGCATTTGCTGCCGGTGGTGTTGTTACTGCTGGTAACTCTTCTCAAACTTCTGACGGTGCTGCTTTTGTAGTAGTAATGGGAGAGAAGATGATGAATGAACTGGGATTAAAACCAATTGGTCGTTTGATAAGTTGTTCTGTTGCTGGTGTAGAGCCACGTATTATGGGTATTGGTCCTGTGGCCGCTATTCCCAAAGCATTGAAGCAGGCGAACATGAATCTTTCGCAGGTAGACTTAATAGAATTGAATGAAGCATTTGCATCGCAGGCATTAGCGGTTATCCGTGAAGCCGGCTTAGATCCGGCAACTGTAAATATAAATGGCGGGGCTATTGCATTAGGTCATCCATTAGGTTGTACCGGTGCTAAACTTACGATACAGGTGTTGAACGATATGAAACGGTTAAATAAAAAATACGGAATGGTAACAGCATGTGTTGGCGGAGGCCAGGGCATTGCAGGTATCATCGAAAATTTATAAATTGTGTTAGCCTGTCCCGAACTGGATTCGGGATCTCGCAGAGCGTCTGACACATAAAGCAAGAAACATCACATGAGAGCATAAGCCGGTTGCGAAAGTGACTGGCTTTTTTTATGGTCTGTTGAATTAATACTAATAACAGTTAGATTGGCATGCAGCAATTGTATTTTTCTGATTAAACTATCCGCCGAATAATTCTGTTAGTTTTATATCCATTGCCTTATCCTCTTCGGGACCATCACCATATCGGCCAATAATAACACCATTTGGATCTATTAATATTTTTGTAGGCATGACATTAACACCATAACGATCTGATATATCATTACTATGATCGGGAGTTCCCGATGACCATTTTAAACCCCGAAGTATATGTTTCCAGATACCAATTTGATCCTTTTCTACAGCTTTCTGCCATGCTTCAGGGTTGGTATCATTGTCAGAAATGCCAATAATTTCAAACCCTTTATCCCTGTATTTTGAATACAAAGACAATAAGTGCGGATTTCCTTTTCTGCAAGGTACACACCATGACGCCCAGAAGTCAAGTAATACATACTTTCCTTTGTAGTCAGCAAGGCTTAACGGAGAACCTCTTAGTTCTCTCGAAGCAAAAACAAAAGCATTTGCCCCGGGAGAACCCATTCGCAAGTTGTCTACCTGTTTTCTAATCTCTTTACCCAGTGCACTGGCCTTTAAATTATCTGGAAATCTGTTATATCGTTGTTCTGCCTCTTCGATTTTCATATCGTTTATATGGTAACTCATGACCGAAGCCGTAACATAAGAAGCGGGGTACTTGTTCATGAATTCATTTTCTATCTGTTTGATCTCTTCCACGTAAGGATCCATCGCATCATTCGCTTTGTCCGCCTCATTCTTCAACATCTCCAGTGTTGCTGAATCCTTCTTTGCTTTCCTGGCTTTAATATACAAATCGCTGGCTTTGTCGCTAGCCTCCTCCCACGGTTTTAGTTTTGCCATTGCCGGTGCTTTCATTTTCTCTAAAATATCTGCATCTGCCTGTACTGACGAACCTTTCAATACTGCCAGTTCTTCAAAATTGTCATAATACAACGATAGCTTCATCTTGCCAGGAGCAATATACTTTCGTATATACTTATCGAAATACTCTTCATTTCTGTCCATCATTATCGTTGCTTCCACCGGGCCACTTAATTTTCCTTTGAACGAGAATTTCCCGTTCACGATCATCGAGCTATCCAGTTTAGTTTCATCATGTTCGTTTGGATAGCTGATAAAGATGAAACCTCCTGATTTATCATGGATGCTTCCTTTTATTGTAAACCGTGTTTGCTGTCCAATTGCAATTATTGTCATCAACATTAGAAGTGATGATAATATTAATTTGTTGATTATTTTTTTTAGATCATTCATATGGTTGATTGCTTTTAGCCAACGTCATGGCCTGGCGATGTGGGGATATTCCGTGTTACGTTAGCCAGAACTGTTGCTGAATAAAGATATGAAGATGAAAATATATTCTAAAGGTTTAGCGGCAGTCGATTGAGGTAAGAGATCAATTACCTTTGAAACATGAAAACAGTCATCACAATTTCCCGAATTATCCTTGGGTTTATTTACCTGGTCTTCGGCCTCGATTACTTTTTCCATTTTATTCCTTATGAACCAAATCATACCGGGAAGGTAGCTGCATTTAAAGAAGCTCTTATGGGCGTAGGATACTTTTATCCCATGATAAAGTCGATTCAGATTGCAGGAGGACTTTCGCTATTAATAAATAGATATGCCCCTTTTTTTGCTGTTGTACTTTTCCCGATTAGTGTAAACGTATTCTTGTATCATACTATTTTGGTTCCGTCAGGTTGGTTAATGGGTGTTTTATTAATTGTACCCAATTTGTTCCTTGGTTATGCTTATCGAAATTATTACCGTGGAATGTTTGTAAGAAAACCGTTAGTGTGAAGTCTGAGTGCTGATTGGATTGCCGCTAACGAGCAGGGCTTACTGCTATACTGATAGTATGTTGCTGCGTTTATTCGTTAAGTCGCCATAGCATCAAACCTGATGCAGGGTGCATTCTTTGAGCAATATTATTGTCAGTTTGTTTTGTTCTTGCAGTATTACAATCTCTGAGCCTTCTTTAAAACCGAGCTTTGCAAGCCATTTTCCTTCCAATCGAATTTCAGGAATACAGATATTGTCATACGTTCTGCTGCGAAATTTTGAATAAATCTTTTTTTTGCGGGGTTTTTCCATTGTCACACACTTGTATGACAAATATAGAGAATTATAAGCAAGTTGTCGCCTAAAATATGACAGTTTATAAATTTATTTTATGCACATTCGATATGTGAAAAAAGAACAACTTCAAAAAAGAATAGGTCAGCGGATAATTGATCTGCGATCTCAAAAAGGTTGGAGTCAATCTGATCTTGCCAGGGCTTGCAATAAAGATCGGCAGGCCATAGAAAAAATTGAGAATGGAAAAGTCAACCCAACTGCTTTCTCTCTATATGAAATAGCTAAAGCATTACAAATTTCACTGCCTGAATTACTGGATATTTAAATTTCCTATTAGCAATTTTGAATAATTAATTGTTCTAACACATGCGCCTGGGTTTGGGGCGTTGCAGTATTCCGTGACAGTTCAACAATATCCAAAGCTTAGTAAAGTTATGTCGCTGATGTTATATTTTATCGTAGAGGATCTGCCTCATCTTTTCGTTGTGTGACGACACATAACGAAGCATTTTTAAATACGGACACGAATCAAGACGGAGACACTATTATTTCATTGGTTTTTTAAGTTCATATTTTGCTCTATGATTTTTTATTTTCCTCCACATCTTTTCACTTGGATTGACAATCTCAGTTTTCAATTTTTTAAGAATATCTTCCTTGTCTTTGTATTTCCAGGGCTCCAGTACCCAAAAATATTTTGTTCGCAAATCTTCAAACATTTTAAATGGGTTACTGTCCTTTTGAATTATTGCAGCAAAGGGAACCATAAGGCCAGGTGTTATTAGCACTGATTCTAAAGGGATGGATCGTGGTTTTGTAAGGTCTGCTATAACAAACCGGGAGAGCCCTGCTAAAACTGATACAGTTTCAATAAGGTCTCGGTTTTTGGGACGTGCGAAATCGAAAATGACAGGTGCATATCCCATTCCAGATAAACTGATCCTGATGTCTTTTAAAATTGCCTTCTGACGTAAACTAAAATTACCTAATATCAGAACAATTTTGTCTGTAAGTGATTCGAGGATTATTCTGAGTTTATCGTTTTTTTTAAAATCTTTCAAATCCTGCTCTCTTCTTGAAAAGAGATATAGTATATAGGCAGTTTCAATATTATCAGTTCTTATTATGACATCTTCAATACTTCTGTTTTTTGGGAGTTCCCGTGCTTCTATTTCTTCCATCAATGGGTCAAACAGTACATCGAGATAGAGATTTTTTTGTATGGTATATTCATTTGTTTCTATTCCCCACACGGTTACTGCCGTAACTTTCGAATTTGTTATCGTTGATCCGAAGAACCGTGAGCCTGTAAGTGTGGCATAAGCCAAGTTCACCTTATCAAAAATGGATCTGTCAGCCCGGAGTAATAATAAATTTGCAGATACAAATGCTGACCCGGAGAAATTACTGTCTCTAAGATCAGCGTTCCATAAGTTAGTTTTAATAAAGCTTGAGTTGTTTAAATCAGCCGAAGTTAAATCAATACCTATCAGGCTGAGATAACTAAGATTGACTCCCTTCAGATTAAGACGCTTGTTCTTATTTTTTCGTCTCCAGCTATTCCATCCGTCGACGCCTTCAGTTTTTAAAAGCTCAGAAAATATTTTTAAATGTGCCCGGTTGCCCAAAAAATTTTCCTGGGAAGGTAAAATGATGGATAGATCAATCATTTCCATTTCTTCAGTTACCATATATATAACTTTTTGTTAGCCCGATGGCTATTCCAAAAGCCTGGGAGGACTTAAGGTTATTAATGCTTGCAGCCAATGGACAGGTATTGCTGCAGGTGGGTATTTTATAACAGCCAGCCCGGAACCGCAGCCCAATTGAAAATGTAAAGTTGAAGTTAACAACAAAAAGCCAAATTGAAACTCGTCTGCCTGAACTAAAGTACAGCGATGCAAACAGCCGAAGTTTCAACGTTCAGTCACATTTGTAGCAAACCACATGTTGGCTGTAGTTTTATTCATAGTCACATCCATATTTTCTGTCATTCGGAAACTTTAGGCAATGTCCACTAAAGTATAGCGAAACAGTAGGAGGCTGATAATCCTTGTGGGACACACGCATTAATTTTGGAAACCTTTTTAGTGAGGTTACCGATTTTTCAAGTATTATTTTTTCCATTTTGTTGGTGGGTTGTCTATTGAAACCACATCCATACCCTAACTCAATACAAGATATCTCACCTTTTTCATTAAAGCCGATGACTACATTGCAAGAGCTATCCATACTAAATGTTGCTCGGGTCGTTGAGTCAATAGATGCCAGGATTATATTCCTAATCGTATCCCTAAGAAAGTCTATGCCAGGAAAAATCAGTTTTTTGTCTTTAACTATATATTTTTGATTTTTTATGTCTGTTAGTAATCCTTTCCTAAAATTATAAAAAACTTCTTCTTCGTAAATAGACAAATAACCCATATGTACGTATTGTAATAATTTACCTTTGGGTCTTATAATAATTTCACCAACCCAACTTGCAAAGACGTAATTTGAGCCAAACTCTTTTGTTAAATCGACATCAATCGGACTGTCACCGCAATAATCAATTTGAACACGAATTAAATAAAGCCTTTTGTTGTCAAGTCGCCAAGTTGCCACATAGCCTCTCCATAAAGCTGTACAACTCTGATACATCTCAGTGCTATCAATTGTTCGAGCTCCTTTTCTCTCGAAATATATTTCTAAGGGATTTGAATTAATCCAAGATGTATCCTTTCCGACAATTAAAATATCTCCGTATTGACCTGTGGCAAAGGTTTTATTACAAGTAAATAAAATTAGAATAATGAATAGTAGGAGGTTTTTTTTTGAGTGCATGTCAATTAAAATTACAGCTAACACATAAATTTATGATTTAAGATGTTATCGCTTGGGAAAAAGTTGCAGTTGAAACCCGATTATTTAATGTTATATTTTTTGTTTTGTTGCTTTAGGACTTGGAGATTTTTTTCATTACAATTTTACTCTTTGGAATATGCCGAATAGAATTACTGCAGTACAAGTGCAATGTTTCGATTATTCCCGTTTGGTAAAGACTACTTGCTTTCTTTTTGATGTATGATAAAAGTCTTTAGAAATAAAATTTTCTCCGGACATTCTCAATTCTCTTTCAAAATTCGATTCATAGTGAACTTGCAGACTAGTGCTGTAAGTACTATCAGGAGCTCCAAATCGTAGTGTCCGCATTTTACGATTGTCTGTATATGTTCCTGTACCATACCAAATTTGCAAATCATCAGTCACGAAATAGTGTTTAAACGTTTTGTTTTGGAAAAATACATAGCTGTTAGAAAATAAATTTGCTTTTTCCTGATATACTACAACACTGTCTTGAGCTGCTACATAGCAACAATTAAGTGCTAAAAGGATTGTTGTAAAAACTCTTCCAAATGCTTTAATCATATGTCAATGGTTTGTGTCAACGACCAGGGCTTGATGCTGTGGGGGAGTTTTATAACGTTCAGCCAGGAACCGCAGCCCAATAGAATTACTGATGTTGAAGTTAAGAACAAAAGCTGAATAGAATTACGTTCTGACCGAGTTGCTGATGATAGTGAACAAAAAGATGAGGATTTATTCGTCTGCCAGCATAGCAGCTAACACAATGTTAGCGGCAGGCTTAATCTTGTGGAAAAGTTTCTTGCTCGTATTTGTCAGTATAACGAAAATCGTTTCCCGTCAAGTCGTATAGCAAAACTTCCAAGTCATTAAACTCCCAAGATGCTAAATCCTTTCCAAAACGAATCTGCTTGCCATTATAGAGAAAAGATACTTTTCCTTCGCTATGTAAATCTTGAATAACTTCTTGTTCTGCCTGGAAACCTAAGTAATCAAAAGTTTCTCCTTTAAGCGGATGAGGCTCATATCGTTCTTTTTCAAGAAATTTAAAATCCGAAATGTCCGCAAGCAAGAATGATTTTTTACTTACTTTAAAAAGGCTCGAATTAACAATATCAAGTCTTTGCGGATTGATAAATAGTTTTTCCATTTCAGTCGCTTTGTTGATGAAACGATAGGACGCAATTGCAAATGCTACTATCCCAAGAAGTGCAATTATGCTTGCCATAAAGCTGTCGTTCCACGTAGTTAGGAGTAGATAACTGAAACCAATTGTGCCTGCAAGAAAGTTAAACGCATAAAAGAAGTCTAAGATTCTAGCCTTGCTGCTGTAAGGAGGACTAAGTCGAACTTGTTTCCCTGCTTGATAGTCTTGAACTTTGAAATTTGTTTCCATAAGCTTGCCGCTAACACGTAAATTTATGATATAACATGATATCACTCTGGAAAAGTTGCAGATGAAAACCAATTACTTAATATTATGTTTTTTGTATTGTTACTTTAGTACTTAGAGACTTTTTGCATTACAATTTTACTCTTCGCAAATGCCCATCCCCCGAATAAGTCGGGGCAGGCTGTGTTAATATCGTACAAGTGTGCGACCCCGCACAATTCTATGGTGGCAGGCGCAACCACAGCTGATACCGTGTCCCCACAGAATTGTGGGGAGTAGCACTACAGCCGGATAAAAATATTCCTCTACCTCTTTATCGCCCCCTGCAAATCCCTTTTAAGGCTTAATTTTTGCGGCTTTCGTTAAACGAATTTGTAGCTTTAGTGTCGTAGCATATTGTCGAAGATCCCGGCGTAGTCGGGAAAAACACCCAAAACAAATTGTTTATGGATAGAAGAGATTTTCTAACCGCCCGCAAAAGAAAGAAAGTAGCCGGTTTGGAAACAGCAGAGGCTCAAACCTTTCGCACAGAATCCACCATTGCGCCCTACACCGGTGCCTGGACAGAACAGGAAATCATCCACTTATTAAAAAGAACAATGTTCGGTGCTAAAAAAGCCGACATCAGTTATTTTAAATCCAGAACAATGAGCCAGGCGGTGGATGAATTGTTGAATCCAACCGCCCCGCAACCTGACCCCCCGGTAAAAGAATATGTTACTACCACCGTAGTAGGTGCAGTACCCGACACCAATATTTTACAAGGCACTACCTGGATAAATGATATTAACAGCGATGGTACCGTACAATCGCAACGCAGATCTTCTTATAAAAAATGGTGGACAGGTGTAATGATAAACCAGGACAGAAGCATCCGGGAAAAACTGGTTATGTTCTGGGTAGATCATTTTGGCAACGAAGCTTCCGATGTTGGTAATGGTAACTGGGTGTACAAGCAACATGATTTGATTCGTCAATTTGCATTGGGAAATTTTAAGCAACTGGTACAAAACATCAGCACCGATGTATGCATGCTGCGTTACCTGAATGGTTATTTGAATGTAGCATCTGCACCGGATGAAAACTATGCACGGGAATTGATGGAGCTTTTTACACTCGGCAAAGGCCCTGATTCCAAATACACAGAAGCAGATGTAAAGGAAGCGGCCAAAGTATTAACCGGCTGGCAGGTGAATGGTACTACTTATCTCGCCACTTTTAATTCTAACCGGCATACTGCTCTTGGAGTAAATAAAACATTTTCTTCTTTCTTTAATAACACAGTTATTGCCGGCCGCACCGGTGCTACAGCAGGTACGCTTGAATTAACCGATCTCATCAATATGATTTTTGCACAGAAAGAAGTAGCAAAATTCATTGTCAGAAAAATGTATCGCTGGTTTGTTTATTATTCTATTGATGCTGCTACAGAAGCAAATGTTATTACACCACTGGCAGATATTTTCCGCACCAATAACTATGAAATAAAACCAGTGCTGTCAGCATTATTTAAAAGCGAACATTTCTTCGATATGCTGAACCGCGGTTGTATGATTAAAAGCCCGGCCGACCAGGTAATTGGTTCTATCAGGGAAATGAATACTATTTTTCCCTCACTTACCGATTGGGATACCAACTATGGTTTATGGAATACATTTTATAATTGGATGGTGAATATGGGACAGAACCTGCATGATCCTCCCAACGTTTCCGGTATGCCCGCTTACTACCAGGAGCCTGTTTTTCATGAAATATGGATCAACTCCGACTCGTTGCCTAAACGAAATCAATATACCGATACCATGATTAGTACAGGCTATTCAAGAAATGGTAATCGTGTACAGTTCAATTGTGTAGAGTTTGCCAAAACCTTAACCAACCCCGGCAATCCAAACGATTTGATTGATGAAGCGTTGACTATTTTTTTCCGCAACGATTTATCAGTACAAACAAAAGCAGCGATAAAAACACAGATACTATTGAGTGGCCAGCTATACGATTATTATTGGACAAATGCATGGACGGCTTATGAAGCAAGCCCTACCACACCCAATTTCAATACAGTGAATACAAGATTGAAATCGCTGATACAATACTTTTTTAATTTATCAGAATACCAGTTGGCTTAAACCTCCTTAATTGAGTAATAATGAAATGAGGGGCTATAATTAAGAAAGATGATAGGGGTATCTAAAACGAATTCCATTTGGCCAACATAAATAAAATGAACAAATGAAAAGAAGAGACTTTGTATTGAATGCTATACCTGCTGCAGCACTGCTGCCCGAAGTAATAAACGGGTACACGGTAAAAGCATTTAACGACAACTCACCACTGGTGCAGGCATTAATGCGGGGTGTTACCGTTACCGACCATGTATTGGTGATAATACAATTGTCGGGTGGTAACGATGGATTGAACATGGTGATACCCGTAGGGGCAGATTATCAAAAATATTTTAATGCAAGAAGCAATGTGGCAATACCAGAAAACAGAGTGTTATCTATTGCCGGTGTAAATGGAACAGGCATACATACTGCCATGACAGGATTGCAATCATTATTTTCTGAAGGCAAAGCAAAAGTGGTACAGGCGGTTGGTTATCCGCAACCCAACTTTTCTCACTTCCGTGCAACGGATATATGGATGAGTGGATCCAACAGCGACCAGGAAGTGTACAGTGGCTGGACAGGTCGTTACCTTAATTATGAGTACCCCAATTTCCCGGTGAACTATCCTAACACAGATGTTCCCGATCCATTGGCCATACAAATTGGTTCTACCACATCACTCACACTGCAAGGACCAACTGTAAATATGGGAATGAGTATTACCAACCCAACTACTTTTTACAATTTAGTAAGTGGCTCTACTGATCCTGCACCTAACACACCGGCAGGAAAAGAATTAAAATTTATCCGCCAGGTAAATCAGCAAACACAAAAATATGCTACCGTTATAAAAGCAGCAGCGGCGGCAGTACCGGTACAAGGCACTTATCCTGCAGGCAATTCATTGGCCGATCAGTTAAAGATAGTTGCCCGGTTAATAAAAGGTGGCTTGCACACAAGAGTATATATGGTAAGCTTTGGCGGTTTCGATACACACTCTGTACAGGTAGGTACAGATACTACTACCGGTAATCATGCAACACTACTCGGCAGGGTTTCAGATGCTATTAAAGCCTTCCAGGATGATATAAAAAATTTAGGTGTAGAAGATAGAGTGATTGGTATGACCTTCAGCGAATTTGGCAGACGAATAAAATCGAATGCCAGTACAGGAACCGATCATGGAGCCGCAGCACCTATGTTTTTATTTGGTAGTAAAATAGATCCCGGCATGCTGGGTGTAAATCCAACTATACCTGTTAATGCATCAGTCAATGATAATGTGCCGATGCAATATGATTTCAGAAGTATTTATGCTACCATTTTAGAAAAATGGTTCTGTCTCGATACATCGGTAGTTAGTTCATTATTCCCACCCGCAATCAATAACCAGTTGCAAAGTTTACCATTAATAAAAGCAGGAGCCTGCAGCGGAGTTACTACTCCGCCACCGTCAAACGGCGATTTCCTTATTACTAATTCACCCAATCCATTTACATCAGGCACAACAATCAAATTTAAAACCGCAGGTGGCCACACATTGATCCAGATAATAGACACATTAGGCAGAATGCTGAAAGTGTTGGTAGATGCTGACTATCCAATTGCCGGAACCTATACAAAAGAATTTAATAGTGAAACATTACCTCCCGGAATTTATTATGCAAGATTTCAGAACGGAGTTACACAGCAGGTAAGGGCTATGATGAAGGTGAGATAGAAAATTTGTTAACCAGCTGCACTACTACTCCCCACAATTCTTTGGGGACACGGTATCAGCTGTGGTTGCGTCGCACACTTGTGCTGCAGTAATTCTATTCGGCATTTGCGATTACTCTGCTTTTTTACCGTTATTTCCTTTCGTCATATTCATCGCCACCGATACAATCGGTGGTTATTCAAATTCAACTCCGCCATCCGGCGGATTGTAATACATTTGTTGCTTTCATTTCCATGGGTTTCACCCATGGCTATTCACATTGAACCCCTTCAGGGTTCGTCATACATCACGCCAAACCAGTAACCAGTAACAAGCAACTTGCTTCAACACGCAATACTCCCGACTCCTGACTAACGACTCCCGACTTGCCTCCCCTAATCCAACTGCCTGTGTCCCGCATTCACCCAATCAGTTATTTTTTGTTTGTCTACTGTTGTTAATGGAGCATTTGGTGCTTCCGGCATTCGTGTAGGAACATTATCTACTGCCCTTGCTTTTATTCTATCCCAACTGCTTACGATGCTTGCATCGGTATCGAAATTTTTATTGCCGCTATTACCACCGTTCAAATGACAAGGGCCGCAATAACCACCAGATACTCCCACACCAACACCGCTAATGAGTTGTTTTACCAATGCATATTTTGGTCCGTAATTGAGAATAGTAAACTGTGTAGTATCGGTACAGCCTTTAGCATTTTTTACTGTCAGCACATAATTACCGGGAGCAAGGTTGCTAAAAGTGGGCGAGGATTGAAAAGCAGATGAAGTAAGGCTGTATGAAATGGTATCACCAACAGGATAGCTGATGCTGATAGTTCCGTTGTTCGATGTACCGATTGATTCTGTTTTTATATACTGAACAATATAGTTTACACCAGCACATGGATCTGGGCTATCTGTTTTATTACAGGCAAGCATAATAATAGCTGTCGAAAAAAAACAATATATAAGGAGTTTCATTCTCATGCAATTGAAGCCGGTTTGATTAACGGTGCACCTTAAAGTTTAATAGCTAAATAGAAGATTATGAAATAAAAATTCATTCTTTTAAAAATAACCCTTTTGAATGAATTTAGATTCTTGAATTTTTTAAAGAAGACTTTAAAAACCTGTTGTAAAACTTAAGTAGTGGAGTTATACTATCCTTTAGGGGTTGGGCTTAATTTCAATGTGTTTTAGTCAGGCTCCGCAGGAGCATTCTGTTTATAGAAATAAATTCATTTTCAATCTACGGCTCCATCGGAGCCTCCTATACTGAAAAAAGGAGACTCCTTCGGAGTCCAATGAACCAATGGATGATATTTCTATAAACAGAAAGCTCCGCCGGGACTTATATCCTAACTAAACGATATTGGGCTGGATATTAACCAACCGTTCAAATAAAATTTCCACAACATGGTTGCAAATATTAAAAAAGGGCTACTTTTGGCTTCGTGAATTCTTCAAGGCATAACATATTCAGAAAATTGATCGCAGGCGGCTTGCTTGCGTTATTGGTTTTTGTATATGCCGAAAAATTCACTCACACCCATCACAATGCTGGTACTGCAGAGTTAGCTGGTTATTCTGCAACTGCTACTAATGCTACCTGTGCCATCTGTGATTTTACATTGGCAAAAGATGCCGCCCTGCCCGAGCCTGATTGCATAAATGTTCCTTTTACATTTATTCAACAACAATATGCAGTTGCTGCAGTAACTTATTATTTTCTTCCTGAGAAATATCTTTCCAACAAAGGGCCTCCTGCCTGTTAATTATTTTTTTTTTACTGCTATCTGTACAGATAGTAGTGTCATTCCTTATTTATATCAAACTTTTTTACACTGTTACAAGCAGCTGCTTGTAAATCAATATACCAACAAATGAATAGTAAAAAGATATTGCTGTTGACAGCATTGTTTTTCCAATCAACGTTACTTCTTATAGCTCAAAATAATTTAACCGGTAAATCAGTAATTGAAAACATAAGAACCGCGGTTGAAAAAGTAAACTTATCAGGAAAAATAACCGATGCAAAAACGGGTGAACCAATTCCCGGCGCTTCTGTATATTTTGCGGATGATAAAATAGGAGCTATTGCCGATGCGCAGGGAAAATATGTATTGAACAATGTTCCATCCGGTCATCATATTATCGAAGTATCATCAACAGGTTATGCCACATTAGTAGAGCATGTAGAGTTGAACAATAATATGGAAAAGGATTTTACTCTCTCTTCTGTAGTTATAGAAAACCAGGGAGTAATTGTTACCGGTGTTTCTGGTGCTACCAGTATACGCAAATCGCCGATACCGGTTGCTGCATTACGTAAGTCAGCATTGTTGCAATCATCTGCTACAAATATTATCGATGCACTCACACATATTCCCGGTGTAGCGCAACTTTCTACAGGCCCTGCTATTTCCAAACCATTTATCCGCGGACTTGGCTACAACAGGGTAGTGGTAGTAAACGAAGGCGTGCGACAGGAAGGGCAACAATGGGGCGATGAACATGGGGTAGAAATAGATGAGCTAAGTATAGCAAGGGCAGAAGTACTGAAAGGCCCTGCTTCATTAATGTATGGCAGCGATGCATTGGCAGGGGTAGTAAATTTTATTACCAATATTCCAGTAGCAGAAGGAGCGTTGAAAGCAAACCTGCTGACCAACTATCAAAGTAACAGTGGTTTGTTTGGCATTAATGGAAATATAGCCGGAAATGAAAATGGATTTAACTGGAATCTGTATGGCACCTATAAATCTTCCGGCGATTATAAAAATAAGTATGATGGTGATGTATTGAACTCCAGGTTTAATGAGAAAAATTTTGGTGGCTATATAGGATTAAATAAAAGCTGGGGCTACAGCCATCTTATTTTCAGCCGCTTCGATCAGCGGTTGGGATTAATAGAAGGCGATAGGGATGCTGCTACAGGAAAATTTGTTTTATACTCCGGTACTCCATTAGAAAGAATTGCTACGTCGAAAGATCTTGATTCAAGAGATTTGTTTGTGCCCCAACAAAGGGTACAGCACAATAAAATTATCAGCGACAATAATTTTGTGATTAATAAAAGCAGGTTAAAAATAAATCTCGGTTACCAGGATAACCTGCGGCAGGAATTTGGCAACCCGGAAGATCCATTGGAGAAATCGCTCTTCTTCGATTTAAAAACATTCAACTATAACCTGCAATGGCAACTGCCCGAGATGAAAGAATGGCACACTACCATTGGTGTAAGCGGAATGCGTCAATCCAATCAGAATAAAGGTGAGGAAGTACTGATACCTGAATACAACATTTTTGACATTGGTAGCTTTGTATACGTACAACGTTTATTTAAGAAAGCAACTATCAGCGGCGGACTCCGTTTTGATAATCGTTCGGTAGATTCAAAAGCATTTAACGATGGCTCTGCTATTAAATTCAATGCATTTAAAAAATCTTTCTCCAATGTATCAGGAAGTGCAGGCATCAGTTACGAACCATCAGAAAGAGTTACACTGAAAGCAAATATTGCAAGAGGCTTCAGGGCACCGGCAATGGCAGAGCTTGCCAGCAATGGTGCACACGAAGGAACAAACCGCTACGAGTATGGCGATCAAAATTTAAAATCAGAAACAAGCCTGCAATTCGATGGTGGTGTAGATGTTGACTATGAACATTTCAGCATAGGCTTCGCAGCATTTTATAACCGGATGAATGATTTTATTTTTTACCGGAAGCTGGAAGCAAAAGCTGGCGGCGATTCATTGGTAAATGTAGGGGGCGATAATATAACCGCCTATAAATTTACACAGAGCAATGCAAAGCTTTATGGTATTGAAGCATCGCTGGATATTCACCCGCATCCGTTGGATTGGCTGCACTTTGAAAACACCATTTCATTTGTACGTGGCAAGTTTGATGATGCGATAGATGGAAGTAATAACCTGCCTTTGATACCTGCTACTAAAATGACCAGTGAGTTGCGGGCCAATTTTAAAAAGGCAGGCAAATCATTTAGTAATTTTTATGTGAAGACAGGAGTTGATAAATTTTTCGATCAGAATAATCCGTTTACTGGTTATGGTACCGAAACAAGTACAGCGGGCTATGCTTTACTGAATGCCGGTATTGGCGCAGATATTACCAGTAAAAACAAAACATTGTTCAGCCTTCATATATCTGCTTCCAATATTACGGATGTTGCCTATCAGAATCATTTAAGCCGTTTGAAATACACCGATGAGAATGCCGTAACAGGCAGAACGGGTGTATTTAATCCCGGAAGAAATTTTTCGGTGAAACTGAATGTGCCGTTGGATTTGAAGAAGAAGAAATAATTTTTTTACCCAGCGACATTAACACGGATGAGCTGTGGTTGCGTCGCACACTTCAACTGTGGTAACACGGATGAGCAAATACAGTTTCACGCAGCGAACGCAAAGGAGCAACGAACGCTGCGTCGTGTATTTTCGCTGTGCCCGCTGCGAGAAATGTATTTGCTGAATAGCGAATCCCGGACGTCCGGGAAAGTGTGCGACGCAACAGGCGATGATACTGTGTCCACACAGAAGTGTGGGGAGTAGCACTGCAGCTGGCTACATAAATAATTAATCAGTAAATTGTGTGATGGAAATTACTATCAACACACCTGCACTATTATTTCCGGCTATCAGTTTGTTGCTGCTGGCGTATACCAACAGGTATCTTGCATTGGCAAGCCTTATCCGCCGCCTGCACGACGAATACATGAAAGGTGAAAAGAAAACACACCTGCTGAAGCAGATTAAAATTTTGCGCATCCGTATTAATATGGTGCGGCAGATGCAGGCGATGGGAGTGTTTAGTTTTTTATGTTGCGTGGTTACCATGTTTAGTATTTACAAACAATGGAATGGCCTGACTACTTATTTCTTCGCCGCCAGCTTGCTTACCTTTCTTGCATCGCTGATAATATCGCTGCTGGAAATTTCGCAGAGCACCAAAGCTTTAGAATGGGAACTGAGTGATATGGAAGAACTGGAAAAGACAAATTTTTTCAGCGAACTATGGGGTGGCAAAGAGAAGAAAGAACCGTAGCTTTACAATGATGAAATGGAGAGGCTCACATATTTTTTTGATATTGGCAGTTGTGCTGTTTGTATCATGCTCTAAAGGTGGAGGTACAACAGATGATGGCAGTGGTGGTGGTGGCGGCGGCCCGCATGTTGAAAATCCTGCTGATGTAGTTCCCCCGGTGATAGAAATAACAACTCCTTCAGATAACCAGGTATTTGCTAATGGCAGCACTATTAGTATATCGGGAAAATTAACAGACGACCTGGGATTATACCGTGGCACTGTCCGCATAGTGAATGATGCAAATGGAACAGAGCTGAAAAACCAGGCTTACGAAATACATGGATTGATTAGCTACAATTACAGTACTACTTATACCGCTTCAGTTACTGCGATTAGCAATTATACTATTACTGTTTCTTTTGAAGATCATGGAAATAATGTAAGCACCAAATCGGTAAAGGTGAAGATAAACCCCTGATAAAATTATCAGCTGCGGATAGTTCGCAATAGTTTTTCCCAATTGCCTCCATTATATATTTCTTTTACCCCTTGCTGTTTTAATGTTCTGTAAGCATTGCTGCTGCGATCCCCCGAATTACAACAAAGAATAACCGGCTTGTTAAAACCTTTTATCCGCTGAATGCTGATGTTAATACGATCGGAAGGAATATTCAATGCACGGGGAATATGGCCCCGGTCGTATTCTGCTGCTGATCGTACATCGATAATAACGGCGCCGTTGCGAATGGCTTCTTTTATTTTGCCATTTCCAATGCCGAAGATGGAAAGCAATCCCATAACATTTTTTTAAACAGTAACGGATCTATTTTTTCTTTCACCAATTTGCTGGCGCCACATGGCATAATACAAACCTTTTTCTTCCAATAATTTTTCATGGCTGCCGGTTTCTACTACATCGCCTTTTTCCAAAACATAAATTCTATCGGCATGCATAATGGTAGACAGGCGGTGTGCAATCAGGATCGTAATCTGGTTGCCTTGATAAGATATATCACGGATGGTATCGGTAATTTCTTCTTCCGTTAAAGAATCCAATGCAGAAGTGGCTTCATCAAATAACAACAATTTAGGCTGGCGAAGCAATGCCCTTGCAATGGAGAGACGTTGTTTTTCTCCACCGGATAATTTTAACCCGCCTTCACCAATCATGGTGTCTAATCCTTTTTCGGCTCTTGCCAATAAATTCTGACAGGCAGCCTTATTCAATGCATCAAGCACTTCTTCTTCCGTTGCTGATGGGTTTACAAACAATAAATTTTCTTTGATGGTGCCGGAGAAAAGGTTGGTATCCTGTGTTACAAAACCAATTTGATTGCGGAGGTCATCAAATATTATTTCTGTTTCATCGAGGTTGTTATATAATATTTTTCCTTCCTGCGGACGGTATAAACCAACTAACAGTTTCATTAATGTTGATTTGCCACTACCACTTGGTCCTACAAAGGCAATGGTTTCACCAACACGTACATCAAAGCTGATATCGTTAATTGCTTTTTGAGAAGCTGTTTTATGCTGGAAAGCAACATTTTTGAAAGATAAAGTTTGAATATCGCCCAGTGGTTTTGGATTGGCAGGGTCTTGCTCAGGTGTTTTCTTCATTAATGTATCAAAATTATTCAACGAAGCTTCTGCTTCCCTGTAAGAAAGAAGAATGTTTCCTATTTCCTGTAAAGGGCCGAATACGAAGAAAGAAAAAATCTGCATGGTAACGAGTTGACCCGCATCCATTTTGTCTTTAAAAATCAACCACATCAGAATGAAAAGAATTACCTGGCGCAACGTATTTACCATTGTGCCCTGCACAAAACTGATACTTCTTATTCTTTTTACTTTAGTCAGCTCAAGTCCCAATATTTTATAAGTGTTTTTATTAAGACGTTCTACTTCCTGGCGGGTAAGGCCAAGACTTTTTACGAGCTCAATATTTCTTAACGATTCGGTGGTAGATCCTGCAAGGGCTGTTGTTTGCCCTACAATATTTTTTTGTATTGATTTAATCTTTTTACTCAATGCGTTGGTGATAACCGTAAGCAATGTAATACCTACAAGATAGGCAACAGGAATACTCCAGTGAATAAAAATAGCCGCATATACAAACACAAAAACAATTCCTATAATTACCCCGAAAAGAATGTTGATGAAGCTGATCATGAATTTTTCTACATCTGATCTTACTTTGGTTAATATGGAAAGTGTTTCACCGCTGCGCTGATCTTCAAATTGCTGGTACGGTAATTTCATGGCGTGTTGTAAACCATCTGTAAAAACTTTAGCACCGAATTTTTGAATAACTAATTGCAAAAAATAATCCTGGAAATTTTTAGCAATACGGCTGATCATTGCTACTGAGATAGAACAAAGAACAATGAACCAAACGCCGGGTTTTTGCCAACTGAAGGAATTAAAGAACCTGTCGTTATCAAATTCCAGTGGTTTGCTAACCTTACCGGCTGCCAGGTTTATCAGCTTGCCCAATAAAATAGGATCGACCAGTGAGAACCCAATATTTATAGCTGCCAAAGTAAGTACAAGTATAACCAGCCATTTATGCGGTTTCAGATAGTGTAATAGTATTTTCATATAAAATGTGTAGTTGGGAGATTCAGATGAAGCAGACCCTGCTTCAAAGATCATACAAGTTCGGAAAAAATGACAAGATTACAGGTGTACGGGGGCAGGGAAGAACGTTCCCTTATAAATTCAGCATAAAATCGACATAATAAGACTCATAAGGCACCGGGTAGTTTTGCCGGAAGCTCGCAAAAGCAGCTTCTCCTTTTTGCTGCCAGTTTTCCCTGTCATTCCATGCCTGTTCTAATTTTGTATCAATTGCCGTTTCGGCAACTGCCGGAGAGATGTAGCCATTTACACCATCTTGTATCCAGTCGGGCATATCTCCTACATTGCTCACCACACAGGGCCTTCCCATGTTCATTGCCTCAGTTACACTTAAGGGCATGGCATCTATATGTGTAATCTGCAGCAGCAGGTGGGCTTTTTCCAGCACAGGTGAAACATTTTTTTTGTGGCCCATCAGCAATATTTTCTCCTTCATACCCAGGGTGCTGATGAGATCGGCTAATAGTTGTTTATCGGAACCATCACCATATAAAAACAGTTGCCAGTTACGGGCTTTCCATTTTTCTGTTGCCAGTGTTTTTATCAATACATCCTGTGCCTTCCTGGCAATATCGAGCTGTGCCATAACAACCCAAACATAATTTCCATTTTCATTTACTGCCGGCCATTGTGCAGGCATATTATTTAATGGAATGGTTAATGGGTTTTTAATGACAAACTGCTTCGGTATTTCAAAACCTGTAACTTTCTTTAACGAAGAAAAAATTCTTCCGGAGTCGCCCATACTTTGTAAAGCAGCTTCCGTCCATTTACGTAAACTTTTTTTACGGGATGGCGATAGTTTAGCCTTGTCATTATAATTATGATAGACCAATACAAATTTTTTAAGAAAGGGCAGCAGGTTTTTAAAAGGGCTATGTGTTACATCTTCAAAGCCGCCCTGGCTTATGCAAATAAGGTCGAATGATTGTGATGCTGTTTTGACAAGTTGTTTCTGTGCTTTTATTTTAAGCTGTTCTTTGTGAAGAAGATTTTTTGCAAATTTCGGGTTAGCTACAAGATGAACCTGGCATCCTGCTTTTTGCATCAGTGAAATTTTTTCCTGTTTTCCCTCCGGCCAGTCGAAAACCATACAATCGACACTATAGCCGTTCTGCGCCATCCATATTGCTATATAATACCAGAATTCTTCACTGCCTCCCCATGGGTCGCCATTCATTGTAGATATAAACAGAATTTTACCGGAGTTAGCCGCCATGTTTATTTTTTTTCTCCTACAATGATATAGTTCAGTGTCCAGAGATCATCGAAATATTTCTTATCGATCCAGATGCCTAGTTTATTTAAAAGTACAGTCAACCGTAGTTCAACAAACAATATCTTCAAAAGTTTGGAACGAAAGGTTTTATACTTAAACGTGGAATAAATAGTAGTAATAAACATCTGGAAAGTAGCCGCCCATTTACCACCATTGGCTTTAATGGTTACTATTTTAAAATTATTTTCTTCAAAGAGTTCTTTTAATCCATGTTTTGTGATGCGGAAAAAATCGTAAGGCTCTTCATGTAATTCCCAGCAAAATGGAACAGTCAGTATCAGTTTACCACCTGTTTGCAAAACCCTGTTCGCTTCTCTTACTACTGCATGATGATCATATACATGCTCAAGCACCTGTGTACACAATACTGTATCGAAACTGTTATCAGGAAAAGCCAGTGCAGTTGCAGGGCATACTACATCTACCTTATTTGCATCACTCTGTATTACATCGCAGCCTGTTTGTTCGGTTGTTACAGGTTTGTACCATTCCTCATAAGGCTTATTTCCGCAGCCATCATCAAGCAATTTTCCTTTTGCATATAAATTAATATGCTCCCTTATATCGTTCAGCAAAAAATAAAGGTGGATATAATGGGGGGATTTGGATTTTATTTTAACCGAACTAAGCCTTGCCAGATTTTCTTGCCGCATAAAAATAAAGGTAGAAAAATAATTCAATAAAATTTCAGGTTAGCGTTACTTTTGGCTGCTATAAAAACGTTCTCTTCATGTCCAGATATACAAGGTTGCGCAGGCATTTGAGTTTAGCGGATACATTACCTGTTTACATTAAAATGAAATTAAAAAGAACAGGTTCTTTAAAGCTAAGTTATATCAGGCATCCGTTCATGATTCGTGATAACCCACACGATTATGTAACATTTGAAGAAGTGATGGTGCAACAAGCTTATAAACTTACCAATCATATTTCACCAAAAACTATTATAGATGGCGGAGGCAATATTGGTTTAACAGCTGCTTACTTTGCCAACCAGTATCCGGATGCGAAGATTGTAACACTTGAACCTGATGCTGCAAATTTTGAAGTACTGAGCAGCAATACAAAGCCGTATAAAAATATAGAACCATTGAACTGTGGGTTATGGAGCAAAAGCACTTTCCTGGATGTTATCAATACAGGACAGGGACCGAATGCTTTTATTGTAAAAGAAGCGGAAACAATTACATCTTCTTCTGTAAAGGCATTGTCAATTGCTGATATAATAAAACAGCAGGGCTGGCCAAATGCAGATATAGTAAAAATGGATGTTGAGGGATCTGAAAAAGAAATATTTGAAGGGGACTATTCTTCCTGGTTGCCTGCCACGAAAATTGTGATTATAGAATTGCATGACCGCATGCGTAAAGGCTGTTCCAAAGCAGTGTTTGCTGCATTCAGCAAATATAATTTCTCTTGTACCATTGCAGGTGAGAACCTTGTTTTCACCAATGAAGACTTAGCATAGCAATCAATCATCAATAAACGATTCAATCTGTTTGTTTGTTCCTGTTGAATTTTGCTGAAATAGTTTTGGGATAGAGATATAGCCTTTAATCAGATTATTTGTCATAGCGTATGGGATAACATTGTCGGCGATAAATGAAATGGGAGTTTGCATTTTAACCAGTTGCATAGCGGCTTCTCTTGTAACTGCATACGCATCCGCAAATTCATGATTACCCGCCTTCATCCAGTATTGGGTATATGGTACCGGGTATAGATTGCTGATCATTGTATGGTTCCACTTTAACTGCCCGATGCTATGCTGAATATGGTACCATGCCTGTTTAAGCGCATCTTTCTTTTCATTTTTATAATAATCAAACATACATAGCCCGGCATCTTTTGGCATTTCATTTAATATGGTTGAGTATAGATCTGCATCAAGCCCGGAAGGATAAGCATCATCTTCAAAAATCAGTACACGGTTAAAATTATTTTTAATCATATCCTCATAAATGAGCCGGTGACCAAGTGCGCAGGCAATCTGTCCCAGGCTCATTGGTTTACTATACCGGTGATGTTTTTTTGCTGCAACTTCATCGTACACATTATTCCTCTTCAGATCAGCCATATTGAGGGTATTCTTATCTATACCATAGAAAAAAGAAAAATTCAACCCCGGAAAATTTTTAACGAAGGCTTTCTGTCTTTCTTCCGCTCTTTCCAGCGTAAGCACATACACCTTATCAAAGTATGTATTTAGAAATGAAAAATCAGCACTCATAAATAGTATAATTATGCAACTCAGCCGAACGGCCTAAAATTATTAATTATTAATTACTAATTATTAATTAATAATTACCCGGCCCATCCCTCTCTATCCAAACTTCTGTACTGAATAGCTTCTGCCAGGTGCTCCGGTTTTATATCTACATTCTGCGAAAGATCGGCAATAGTACGGGCTACTTTTAAAATACGATCGTAAGCTCTTGCAGAAAGATTTAATTTCTCCATTGCAGATTTTAATAAACTTGCACCGGTATTATCTATCACGCAAATTTCTTTCAGCATCTTACTGCTTATTTGTGCATTGCAATAAATACCGGAGTTGTCTTTATATCGTTCAGCTTGTATCTCTCTTGCTACAATTACCCTGTCTCGTATTATGCCGGAGTGTTCCTGTTCTTTGGTGGCTGATAATTCACTAAAGGCAACAGGTGTTACTTCCACATGCAAATCAATTCTATCGAGCAATGGCCCTGATATTTTATTTAAATATTTCTGTACTGTGCCAGGTGGACAAGTACATTCTCTGTCAGGGTGATTATAAAATCCGCAAGGGCAGGGGTTCATAGAGGCAATCAACATAAACGATGCAGGAAAATCAACTGCCACTTTTGCTCTTGAAATGGTTACTCTTCTTTCTTCCATAGGCTGACGCATGACTTCCAGCACCGTTCTTTTAAATTCGGGTAGCTCATCCAGGAACAAAACACCATTGTGCGCCAGCGAAATTTCTCCGGGTTGTGGAATACCGCCACCACCAACTAATGCAACGTCACTGATAGTATGATGTGGTGAGCGAAAAGGACGCCTTGAAACCAACGTGGAATTTTCAGGAAGCTTACCTGCCACCGAATGAATTTTTGTTGTCTCCAATGCCTCCTGCAAAGAGAGTGGAGGAAGAATGGTAGGTAATCTTTTTGCCAGCATTGTTTTACCCGCACCGGGTGGTCCGATTAAGATAGCATTATGTCCGCCGGCTGCAGCAATTTCCAATGCCCGTTTAATATTTTCCTGTCCTTTTACATCTGTAAAATCAATTTCAAAATCATATTGCGAATGAAAAAATTCTTCTCTTGTATTTATAATGGTAGGCTCCAATCCTTTTTCTTCATTTTCAAAAAAAGCAATCACTTCTTTTATATGGCTAACACCATAAACGTTCAGGTTATTGACCATCCCAGCTTCCTTCGCATTCATCTTTGGTACTATCAATCCTTTAAAACCCTCTTTTCTTGCTTGTATGGCAATGGGAAGCGAACCTTTTATCGATCGTATTTCTCCATCCAATGAAAGTTCTCCCATAATTACATAGTTGGATAATGCATCACGGTTTTGCATTTGTTCAGATGCGCCGAGTATTCCCAATGCAATAGGCAAATCAAAAGGGGTTCCGCTTTTTTTAATATCTGCAGGAGCAAGGTTTACTACCACTTTTGTGCGTGGCATACTGTAGCCATTAGTTTTAAAAGTGCTTTCTATCCGTTGCAAACTTTCTTTCACTGCATTATCCGGAAGACCAACTATCATCGGATCTTTTCCTGTTGTCAACCAGTTTACTTCAATGGTAATAGTAATAGCTTCCACGCCGTACACGGCACTGCCAAATGTTTTTACGAGCATATTTCAGAATAAAGGGTACATGAATCGGTTAGAACCGATCATTAAAATTTGTTAATAGATTGCCGGGCAGCTTTGAAGTGGGCGTAAGATACAAATTTGTAAAAAAAGAAGACGAAAAGATATTTTTGATACCAGCTGCATTGCTACTCCCCACAATTCTGTGGGGACACGTATCATCGTCCCTTGCGTCGCACACTTCGACTGTAGTAACACGGATGAGCAAATTGCAATTGTCTTTATTGTCCCAGCGGGACATTAGGTGGGTAGAAAAAAATCGGATTGGTTAGCGTCCGCCGCGGCGGACGCCTGGTGCTTGTTATTGCAAGGCTAGCAGGAATCGTTCCGCTGGAACGAATACAACTCGTCTGTAATAAACTACCCACCAAATGCTCCGCTGGAGCAAAATACAATCTTCAACTAAACGACATTGATTGTCTGTAGCCCATTGCATATTGTCCTTTGCATTTATACTTTGTGCCTCTGTGTCTTCGTGTCTTAGTGGTTCAACACTGTATTATTTCAATTCATTAACGACCCCTTCAAAAAGCAATGAAGTTTTTGGATCAGCAATTACGGAAGAAGGTTTTTCAGCTAGGGAAACAACAAATGATTTTATTTTCCTATCCACCATAAATTTTTGAATGACTGTTTTGCCCTTTGCAATAAAAGCTATTTCAAGCGGGAACCGGAATTCAACATTCTGTAATTGCTTTATGTCTATAAGAGCTTGCTTTTTCTTAGCATCATATTTCCAGCTTATAGCAAGCGATGGATTTTCGGGAGTAAATAACCATTGTTTAAAAAATCTATCCAGTTCCCTGCCCGATACCTTTTCAAATACTTTTTGCAGATCAGCCGTTTCTGCATTGCTGCCTGCATAGCTGGCATAATATTGACGAACAGCTTTTTTAAAAACCGAATCACCTAATTCCCTGCGAAGCATGTGCAATATCCAGCCGCCTTTTTGGTAACTGTTTGCATTTAATAATTGCATCAGCGAACTAACAGAATCTACTACAGGTTTGTGGGCTGATTTTACAAAGTCAATAATTTTATCTCTGTCATCTTGCATTAGCTCATCCAGCTTCTCCACACCATATTTATCTTCTAAAAAAAGATGCGAGAGATAAGTAGCAAAGCCTTCACTCAGCCAGAGATGAGCAAAACTTTTTTCTGTAGCCATATCACCAAACCATTGGTGTACAATTTCATGTGCCAGTAAATCTTCTTCCTCTCTTTTACCATTAATAGAATTTTCGGAATAAAAAATGGCACCCGCATTTTCCATACCACCAAACCGGGTTTTCGATTGCACGTTGGCTAATTTTTTATACGGGAAGGGGCCGATATAGTTAATAAAGAAAGCCAGGATTTCTTTGGCCTGTGCATAATCATAAAAGCCATCTTTTCTATCTTCCGGAAATACCCAGCTGCTAACAGGAATACAGTTTACATCTCCCACATAGTTTACGGCAAAATCAGCTGCTCCTAATGCCATTACTTTGGTTGGCAGCGGCACATCTTCTTTCCAATGAGTTTCTTTTTTATTGTCAGCCAAGTTCGTTTCTTCAATCAGCACTCCATTAGATATAACCTGGTAATGTGAGGGAGCTACAACAAGGAATTCTACTGTTGCCTTATCAGCAGGGTCGTCGTTACAGGGAATCCAGTTATGCGCCCTGTTGGGCCAGTTGTCAGAAAAGAAAGTTCTATTGCCGAATTTGTTTTTGGAAATGATGAGGCCGTCGGAAGGAATGCCTTTATAGTTTATTATTACTTCTGCGGTATCGCCTTTATTAAATTTGGAAGGAATAATGAGTTTGTCATTCTCCTGTTGAAACTTTTCTGTGCCGGCATAATCAATTTTATATCCCGCTACTGTTGCCAGCATTCCTTTGCCATCTTTTTTTATTCCTGTTAAATCAAATTGAATTGCAGGTTTTTTTTCTTTTACTACAAACTTTATAATAGCTACAGCAAAAATTGAATCGTTTTTATCTCCTATGTCGATATGGAATTTGTAATGCAGCACATCAATATTTGATTGTGCTGCACCAGCAAAACAGATAACAATAAATAGTAAGCTAAACAACTGCCTTTTCATAGGCTACAATATAAGAAAGATATTTTCCTGTTAATCCTAAAAACCCGATAAATAGTGTGAGTGGTTAGAGTTTTTCGAGCATCTCCACCACTTTTTCCCTTTTCAGTATCACATAACCAATCCTGTCATTGCTAATACCCTCTTTTAGCTGGTAACTGAATTGCAGTTGCTCATCTGTAACCGTAGTTTCAAAATAACGGAAAGAAATATTAGGATAGGTTTCCAGTTCATTCCCTATTTCATAGAGGTGAGTAGAAAGTATAAATAAAGAGTTTTTAATTTTTATCAGCCCTTTTATTACTGTAAGCGAACATTTCATTGCATCCTGCACATTGGTGCCTTTAAATAATTCATCAATCAGTACCAGCCATTTTTTACCATTGTTTATTTTTTCAATCGTATTTTTTATACGTTGCACTTCGTTGAAGAAAAAACTTTCGCCTTTGGCAATATTATCTACGACGTTGATATTACTTAGCAGGCCATCAAACAAAGTGAGTTTCATTTTTTCTGCAGGCACACCCATTCCAATATGCGCCAGAAATACAGCGGAGCCTACAGATTTTATCAAAGTGCTTTTGCCAGCCATATTCGCCCCGGTCAGGAATAGAAAATTATGTTCGGGGTTCATCTGCAAATCATACGGCACCGGCTTGGGTAATAGAATATGGTACAAACCTTTTGCATCTACTAATGGTGTTTCCTGTTCTGCAAATTCAGGAAAACTAAGTCCGTAAGTTTTTACGGCTACTGCCATAGAGTACCAGGCATCCAGGCGACTAAAAATTTCAATCAACTCTAAAGTGCCGGAGCGGTAGCGGCCACGAAGATGAAAAGCAAAGTATAGATTTTGTCTTGGTGTAAATTTTTGTCCCCTCTCTGTTTCCGACAACTTTTGCAGCGGTGGTTCTTTCAGTAAGCCTGTAATCCGATCAATGTATAATTGTATGTTGGCAGGTAAGTCCAAATCATCCAGCAGGGCTGCAATCTTTTTAATACCACGGAAGAAATCACCAAAGTGCGTCATCGAATATTTTGTCATCGAATAATCGGCACTGTGCAGCCAGCGGTAAAGTATATTATTAAGAGAAGCAGGATTTTCGTTTATAGGATCGAGTGAGTAATCCATGAATTTATCCATTACCAGCACCGTACCATTACTGATATCGGTAGGCCAGTTTTTTACATGCTCCATAAAGGTGCGGATAACCTTTTGTGTGCCCCTGATTTTTTGTAAATTATCGTGTGGTTCGCTAAAAAACTTGCGCAACCATTCCCGTCCTCCTACTGTGCGGGTAAAATCCAGTTTATGAAATATAGAAAACTCCTCTTCCTGGTGAAAGATGGATATGTCGCTGAATGATATTTTATCTATCTGCATAAGGGGGAACGCTGATTATTATGATTTTTAAGATTGACGCAGTTTAAATCATAATAAATCATCATTATCATGAAAATCTGCGTTCTCTCCTGTTGAAGGTCGGAAATATCGCTGAATGGAATTTTATCTATCTGCATAAGGGGGAACGCTGATTATTATGATTTTTAAGATTGCCGCAGAGGATGATCATCCGTGTTAATGTCGCCGGGCAAAAAAGTCAATGGTGAATTGTCAATTGTCAATATCGAAACACTAATTTTTAGACGACCCATTCACTATTCACCATTCACTATTGACCACTTACCTGTCAAATTTCAGCCGCTGTCCCTTATTAGACTCATTCCACACACCATTTCCATACACTAAGTTGCCATTTATAAAAGTATGTGTAATGCTGGCCGGAAATTCAAATCCTTCCAGCGGGCTCCAGCCACATTTATATAAAATATTTTCTTTGGTTACTTTTACCGGCGAATTGAGATCTGCAATCACGAGATCGGCAGCATAACCCTCTCTTATATAACCCCTGTTTTTAATCTGAAAACAATCGGCTACGGCATGGCTCATCTTCTCAGCAATTTTTTCTAAACTTATCCGCCCTTGCTTATGATAGTGTAACATCAATGATAACGAATGCTGCACCAATGGCAAGCCCGCATGTGCTTTTTCATAAGGTTCATCTTTTTCGGCCCAGGTATGTGGCGCATGGTCGGTGGCTATTACATCCAACCTGTCATCAAGCAAGGCTTTCCATAAGGCTTCTTTATTGTTCGGGGCTTTTATTGCAGGGTTGCATTTTATTTTATTGCCAAGAGCTGCATAATCATTGGCGGTAAAATGTAAATGATGCACACATACTTCTGCTGTAATACGTTTTTCTTTCAGCGGAAACATATTAGTGAACAACTGCAATTCTTTTTCTGTGCTGATATGAAGAATGTGCAAACGGGTATTGTATTTTTTGGCAATCTGTATAGCAGATAGTGAAGATTCGTAGCAAGCTTCTTCATCTCTTATTATCGGATGGTCAGCAGCTGTCAGTTCTCTGCCCGTTGCTTTTACCCGTTCCAGGTTTTGGCGTATTATTCTTTCATCTTCGCAATGAGTGGCTATCAGTACTTCGCTTTCACGGAAAATTCTGTCCAGCGTATTCGGATTATCCACCAGCATATTACCCGTACTGGAACCCATGAATATTTTTACACCACAGACGTCTTTCTTTTTGTCGTTGGTTTTTAAAACTTCTTCTGCATTATCATTGCCTGTACCCATAAAGAAGGAATAGTTGGCCAATGATGTTTGCGAAGCAATCGCATATTTGTCTTCCAGCAACTCTTGTGTAAGTGCATTAGGCACTGTATTGGGCATTTCCATAAAGCTGGTTACGCCACCTGCCACTGCTGCCTTCGATTCTGTATAAATGTTCGCCTTATGGGTTAAGCCCGGCTCACGAAAATGAACCTGGTCATCTATACAACCGGGAAATAAATACTTTCCTTCTCCATTAATCTCTATAAAATCCGAAGTAATCCCATCAATCCGGGATTCTATTTTCTCAATGCAACCATTTGTTATCAACACATCGACCGTTTTAATAAGGCCTTCGTTCACAACATGGATATTTTTTATCAGATATTTTTGCATAATTTGTTGCCCGAATCTAATTCTATGACGCATGCAATTTAAAAAAACACTTGTAAGACTCCTTGTAATTCTTTTTCCTCTTGCAAGTTCAGCCCAAACGACCTATTTGCCGCAAGGTGATAAAGCGAATATACTTATGGAAAGGCTGGAAATTAAGAGCCGTTCCGACTCATTTTTCAATTTTTCCAAGACTAAGCCTTATACCCGTCAGCATGTAATGAATGCGGTACAGCATTATGCTGCCTTAAATGCAAAGTCGCTTTCCAAAGTAGATGCCTATAATATACAACGCCTGTACCTGAATAACCTCGAATACCTGCCGGAAGCGGAAAGGCAGAAATACAATTCAAAGAAGCCTATCTGGAAGAGTTTTTACAAAACACCGGCCAATTTATACGAAGTACATATCAAAGATTTTGACCTGGTAGTAAACCCGGTAATCCAATACACCTTATCCAAAGAAAGCAATAGCAGCGAAAAATTATTTCTCAATACAAGGGGTGTATCCGTTCGTGGAAGAATAGCTAATAAGATTGGCTTCTACACTTATCTTACCGATAACCAGGAAAGGGATGCGGCTTATGTTCGTGAACTGGTTAATCAGAGAAGGGCGGTACCCGGACAAGGATTGTACAAACAGTTTAAAGGTACAGGCTACGATTATTTTGATGCCCGTGGTTATTTCACCTTTAATGTTACCAAATACATTGATGTAGCATTTGGGTACGATAGAAATTTTATTGGCAACGGCTACCGCAGTTTATTCCTCAGCGATTTTGGTACCAACAATCTTTTCCTGAAGCTGAATACAAGAATCTGGAAAATAAACTACCAGAATCTCTTTATGGAATTGCATGCAGCAGAAATTCCCGGAGCAGGAACTACTTTGTTGCCGAAGAAATATGCAGCTATGCACCATCTCGATATTAATGTTACCAAATGGCTGAATATTGGTTTCTTCGAAGGTTTAGTGTTTGGCCGCAAAAACCGTTTTGATTTTGGCTATCTGAATCCCATTATCTTCTATCGTTCGGTAGAACAACAAAACGGAAGTTTTGATAACTCAATCATCGGGCTCGATGGAAAAGCCAACCTCGGAAAAGGCATTCAACTCTATGGCCAGTTAGCATTAGATGAATTTTTATTATCCGAAATAAAAGCTAACCGCGGGTGGTGGGCAAATAAGTACGCTATACAAATAGGTGCGAAATATATAGATGCATTCGGTATAAAAAATCTTGACTTACAAATTGAACATAACCGTGCAAGGCCTTTCACTTACTCGCATTACGATTCTGTTGCCAACTATACACACTACAATCAGCCATTAGCACATCCGTTGGGTGCCAACTTCAAAGAGTTTATTGGTATAGCCCGTTATCAGCCTGCACCAAAATGGTTAGCTGTTGCAAAATTGATTTATTACCAGCAGGGCAGGGATAGCAGCAGCCGCAGTTTCGGCAGTAATATTGTATTGCCCAACAGCCCGCCATTCCGCCAGGGAGATTTTGGTTACAACATCGGAAGCGGGTGGCAGACCAATGTATTCTATGCTTCTCTATTTCTCTCCTACGAATTAAGAGAAAATCTTTTTATCGAATTAAATGCTGTGGCACGCAATCAAAAAGCTGTTACTGCACCCATCAGCAGCAAAAACACATCTGTCATCACTTTTGGTGTACGGTGGAATATGCATAGAAGGGAGTTTGATTTTTAGTTTTTATTAGTCGTTAGCATTGCTACTAACAGCTGTGGTACGCCTGCCCCGATGAATATCGGGGTTGAGATAAACTTCGGCGACAGTAACATGGATGGGCATTTGTAATATACTGGTTTTAATTATAAAATCTAAACATGATGTTTGTCTTCAGGATTTAATTCTTCATCTGAAAGGGGTACATATGACCACACATCTTCTGAATCATATAAATAGGGTATCCGCCCCCCTAGTTCATTTATTATTTTTTCAGCCTCTTTAAGTTGCCGGTGAAATGAAAAATCATAGCCATCACGCCAAGCTACTTTGTATGCTTCAATAGCATACTCGATTGCTTCATCTATTTTGTCTTGCATTTTTGCAACTTCAGCAAGTAAAATTAAACAATCAGAATAAAGCTCCCATAAGTTATCTTTTTTTGCATATTTAATTGGTTCTTTTAATAAAGCAATCACCTCATCTGTTTGTTTTTGCTTCAATCTGATTTTAGCAAGCCGGACTAAATACAGGTACTCTCCTAATTGATTATTTGTTGTAATATAATGCTCGATTAATTGGTTATATTTTTCTTCTGCTGCAAACAAATCGTCTGATTTAATATCAACGATTGCCAGATATTTTAAAGCGGTAAATAAATACCTGTTTTTATTTGTAAACGCATCTTTGAAATTACAAATCAAATTTGCAATTTTTCTACATTCAACAATATCCTTCTTTTTTTGAGCAACCTCAAATTTAGCAGGTAAAAGAAACCAATTCATATTTTGTGCATCGTAGTCATAATACTCAAGTTCTTCATAATAAATTTTAGACATTCTTTGCGCTATTACTTCCAAATATTTATCCACTCCTCTATCATTAAGGATATCAGAAAGAATACTTAAAGCTTTAAATTCACCTTCCCCATCCAATTCTTCCCGACACTTTTTTAAAACTTCTCTTGAACGGTTTTCTGCATAAAGTATATTTCCTTGTTGCTGATGTATAGTTAATTGGTGCAACTCGCATATGTTTTCCGTACAGGTCTCGTTGTGTTTCTTTATGAAATCCAACCCTTCTTTTGAGCGTCCTAAATGGTGGTATGCGTATCCTATAAGAAGAGTGGCTGACCTAATATTATCAGGATCTGACAGAAGAGAATTTTGTGGACTGTTATTCAGAAATAATGAATCAAGTAATTCGTAAATTTTTCCATATTCTTCTAATTCGTGATATAACTTAGTGGTTAAACGATTTTGAAATAACGAAAAAGCATTGTCATATTTTTTCGCTTTTACAAAATGGTGAAACAATTCTATAGTAGGTTGAAGTTCTTCTATTGTCGCCGCTTCTTCTGTTGGTGGAATTGCCTGAAAATAAGTAATAGCTAATTCATGAATATTCTCTTTATTGCTTAATCTATCGTAGAGATAAGAACGCATAATAGGATGAAAGTCAAACTTTTCATCTGGCTCATTATAAAGAATAAAACCCAAACTTCTTAATTCATATAAAGTTGACCATATATCATCTACGTCCTTATCTGGAAATAAAGTACACGCAGCATCAAAATCGAATGTTGTTCTGAAAACAGATAAATAAGTTGCAATTAGCTTTTCATCTTCATTTAATACATCAAAACTTGTTTGTAATATTTTTTGAGGATCTTTTTGGTTAATTATTTTTTTGGTAAAAGCCTCATTTATATCTTTTGTTTTGCTGCGATTTATCGAGCTAATTAATAATTTAAGCATTAGAGGATGATACCCATAGACTGCTGCTGCGTTTACCATGTCTTCAGGCGATCCCTGAATATTTTCTTTTTTAAAGAAATCTATTGAATCTGTTTTCGAAAGGCCATAAAGTTTAACATGTTTTACTCCCGCTAGGTCTTCCAAAGTTGATGGAAATAACCTAGTTGTTATCAAGACTTTTGATTTTCCGGAACAAAAACCTTCAAGCAAACGCTCGGCCTTGGGATTTACCGGACTTCTTTGATGTTTATCCCAGGCTTCAATTATATCAGCTTGAGATAACCCCCCCTCTTGAATATACATGGCCGACATTTGGCCATAGCCACGTAATACTCTTTCAAAACCATCTAAAATAATTAAAAAGCGCTGGTTAGTAAGTGTTGTTAAAATTGTTTTCAGTCTATCTGCTTTTTCTTGTTTAATCCTTATTTCCTCAGGAACACAATATTGGAAAAGATGTTCTATAAAATCTTCGAATCCCTGATCATAAAAAGACCACCAGATGATACCTTTGTTTTCGGAAGGTTTGCTGATTATTTCGTCTTGCAACCATTTCCATGTTAAGGAGGTTTTGCCCATGCCTCCAATTGCTTCCAGTACATATAAAGGATGATTGTGATCAAGATAAATCCACTCTTTCAAAGAATTAATTTCTTCAACACGCCCAGTAAAACTTTTTGGCATACCATATGGATGTGCTATATATGGTCTTGGTGCTATCGGTATAATTGAGGTTGTTTTAATGTCTTCCTGTTTTTCTTCCCCCAACTCAGGCATAAATTTTCTATCTAGATACTTATGTAGATCTTTATATAACAGTCCATTATAATTTATAAGCGTGTCAAACTTTTGATACCTGATCTCACTTGCCTCCTCTATACTTTTTTTCATTGTAATAAGCTCTAAATATTTCTGAAGTTTTTCCGGATCATCAGAAATAAAACCTTCTTTGATATAAAGAAAAATCTTCTTTTCAGCATCAATCGCTCTGTCAAATTCTTCTTTGGTGAATAATCCAATCCGTGAATAAAAAAGAACTACTACGATATCAGATTGATCTAATAAGGGATTGATTTTGTCCTGTAGTCGTTTGTTTCCAGGATTGTTTCCTGACTCTGTATCAAATTCAAATAATATTGGCTCTAGATACAAATGAGGAAAGAGTTTGTTAAGCTCTGCTAGTATTAAAACACTTTCTCTTCGTTCTTCAATTAATTCTCCAGACGAAGCTATAAACACTTTTACATTAGTTCGTTCAGACATTTTAATGATTTAAAGTATTTAAAAGTGTAATTATTTTTTGAAATCTACTACCGTTTTTAAACGGTATCAAGCGAGGGTGTTTTCCTCAAAATCTCAAGTTTTCTGTTTGTAAAATATCTGCCTTTTTAAATAAACGATTTTGAAAGGCTTTCAAAATCAACTTTTTGTATCCTGTTCCGACAAGGGTCTAATAAAACGTAACTTAGCAACAACCAATTTCACCTTATGCAATACTTCGTTCAAAAAGATTCAATAGTCAGAAAAATCTGGGGCAAAAGTGATACTGTGCTTTTTATTTTTGCCGGTTCCGCTGCGGAATTTGCATTGAATAAAGCGGTTGATTGGTTATACTTTACCGGCAGACTGCCTGCAGATCCTATTGGCAGGTTGTTCTCTACAGTAAGATATGCAAGCAAGATTATTTTTTCTCCACTGGAGGATGCGCATAAAGCAATTGACACCATGCGGGAAATACATAGTACAGTAGAGAAAAATCGGGGTGCTGCTATTCCCGATTGGGCTTACAGGGATGTATTGTTCATGCTGATACATTATTCCATTGCCGCCTACCAGCTACTTGAAAAAAAATTAAGCGAGGGGGAAAAGGAAGAAGTATACAATGTTTTTTATCGGGTTGGCACAAGAATGGGGTTGAAAGAATTGCCACCAACCTATATTGAATGGCTGCCCGTAAGAGATGCACATTTAATGGAAGACTTGCAAAAGAGTGAATACACTGCCGATCTTTTTAAACAATATAAAAAGCATCTTGGCGCTATGCGGTTTAAAGTATTGATTGAAGGGCAGAAACTGGTTGTTCCAGATAGAGTTAAAGAGTTGTTGCAGTTTAGTGATTTTTCATTACTTACACCTGTTGTGCCGGTGTATAAAGTCAGCAGGTTGATGAAGATGGATTGGCTGCTAAAAAACATTCTGCTTCCTTCTGAATATAAGGATCAGATAAAGGGACTTGATGTAAAACCTGATTAGAATTTTTTATTTCACCCGCTTCATCGGAAAGGTTTGTTTTCTCAATTGCCCATTTCTCATCCCCGATATTTCAGCTACTAATGAATCAGTAGTAATTTTAGTATAAGAAATAACCTGCGGGAAATCATGCGCTGGATTTTCAAATACCATTTCTGTATCACTAATTCTTTTCAAAGAAAAACTAACTGGCTGACCATTATTTTGATCTTTTACGATTGGTATATAAAATATGCTGTTGTCTTTTTGTATCAGTTGTACTGTTTCAAATGTTATAGTGTCTTTTTCTTTCAGCATATAGCTTTTGCCGAGCAGTTCCATATCGTTCACTTTCGCCCATGTTTCGTACAGGCTGCCCCGGGTGGTTTTATTTTCCCAGGTGCCAATAAGCCAGGTTGCTTTTTTTATGTCATTGTTTTGAATACATGCCCAGCTGCAAAAAATGGCTATAACTATAAACGCAGGTAAAAATTTTATAAGTTTCATCTGTATATTTTTTATTTATACGAAGTAAAGGATTAGATAATCACCAAAATTGTAGAAATGCGACACATTATTCTGTTCCATAAAATAATGAAGACATCCTGAGGTTATCTGCATAAAAATTTTTGGGACTCATGCCGGTAAACTCTTTAAAATCCTTAATGAAATGCGCCTGGTCGTAATATTCTCCATGGTAGGCAATGGCAGTCAGGTTTTCTGTTTCATTATTTATCATCATTTTCAGTGTGGCCTGAAGCCGGATGATTTTCGATAATTTTTTTGGACTAAGCCCAATCACGGAATGAAACTTTCTTTCCAGCTGACGCCGGTTAATATTCAGTTGCTGCGAAAGCTCATCAACAGAAAGCTGACCATTTATATTCAGTATGGTTTCTACAGTGGTGCTTACAATACGATCAATTGATTCAGCAGCAGCAAGACGGGTTGATAAAAATTTTTCAACAATACGTATTCTTTCTGTTGTATCAGCAGCGTTCGTTATTTCTTCTTCGAGCAGTAATCCGTCTTTACCGAATAATTTTTCTAATGAAACGGCTTTGTTTTCCATTTCTTTTATAGCAATGGTAGCATAGGGTATAAATCCATCAGGGTGAAAGCGAACTGCGAAAATAGCTGTAGCACCTGTTGGTTCTATATCGAGGTAAGAAATTATTTGTCCGAAAACAAAACTGCGGGGCTGAATAATACTGCTTCCATCTTCCAGGTATTGTTTGTACAAATCACCAAAATGAAATATCATTTCTATACAGCCATCGGGTACAATGCGTTGTTTTTGAGGGATGGGTTCAGCAGCACTCTCTAATGTCCAGTAGCATTTTACTATTGCTTCTAATTCTGTGGTTGGTGAAAATGTGTTGTAATTCATCGGCTACAATTTACGTTTTTCAACACAGAGTTAAAGAAGTTGCAGAGTTGCACAGAGAGGGCTGGAATATGTTTTGAGGCCTCATGGTTAGAAATATAAATATAACATCGCCCGGAGGAAAAGAGAGAAAGAAAGAAGTGAAATTCCGATCTGGAAGCAATTATTAATTATTAATTACTAATTATTAATTAGCTCTTATCCTTCCAGGTGAATTGAAAACACAATCATTCTCGATTGTATTTTATCAAACACATTAGAGAATTTCAGGTTTTCGTCGCGGCTGTGAATATTCTTGATGCCGTTGCTGATTTTTATTTCAGGAGAAAAAATAAAACTTTCGAAGAAGAAATTGAAACCAATGCCAAACTCAGGACCAAAATCATATTTCTTAATCTTTACGAGGTCTTCGGCTCTTTTCAGACGGGCATTGGATGCCATGTCTATATCTGCACGTATACCAGCCAGGGTGTATACACGAAAGTTGCCGATACGATCGCTTTGAAATTTTAATTGAAGAGGAAATGTCATTATTGTTGACTCTACCTTTTTTACAATATCTTTTTCGCCATCAATATCCGGGTATTTCAATTTATACGTTATACCTCTTTCCATCAGCATCAGCTGCGGATTAAAACGTAACTGAAAACGATTGGAGATACGGGCGGTAGCAGAAAGACCGAGAGAAATACCACCAGAGTTTACCGGCTCTGCTACAAACACACTATCATTCGCTAAAAATTGCGGATGCAATTCTGTTTGAAAACGGGCACGGGTAATAGCGATAGTAAGACCAAAATAATAGGGCTTTATATCGTGGTCAGGCATGTTTAATTCTACCTTGCTATTATAGTTTTGAGCTATGACTGCATCTGAAAACAGCAGGCTGCTCATCATCACAACTGCAAGGACCTTTATCTTCAATGAGATTTTTTTCCGGAGTAAATGCAACATATTCCTAAGCTTAGCGGCTTACAATCTGTTTCAGTGTAGCCTGCTTTTTTTAAAATGTCAGTAAATAAGTGACGGTCCGGAAAAGCATTCGCAGATTCGTTCAGGTATTGATAAGCTTCTTTATTTTGTTTGAACCATCGTGCTACCTGCGGGGCTACTATACCCATGTACAGGTTGTAAAATCCTTTAACTGCTTTGCGCCGTGGTTTTGAAAATTCGAGTACAATTAACCGGCCACCGGGTTTTAATACCCGTAACATTTCTGCAAGGCCTTTTTCCAGGTTTTCAAAGTTCCGGACTCCAAACGCCACCATCACGGCATCAAACGTATTATCCGCAAAATTTATTGTTTCTGAATCGCCAGGCTGGAGGCGGATTTTTTCCCCAAGTTGTTCTTTATCAATCTTTTTTCTCCCCAATTCCAGCATACCTTCCGATATATCAATACCTGTAATTTGTGCTGGCTTTAGCATTTTATACGCCATCAGTGCCATATCTGCGGTGCCCGTAGCCACATCCAGTATATGTTGTGGATTATCCTTTTTCAATAGCCGGATGGCTTTTTTTCGCCAGCCAATATCTGTGCGGGCCGAAAGAAACCGGTTCATTACATCGTACTTGCCGGCTATTTTATTGAACATATCAGCCACCTGCTCTTTCTTGCTTTTTTCTGATTCTTTGAAGGGGATAATATGATCGTGCGGTAATTGTGTAGACATGGAAAGCAAAGATAACAAGGTTTAAGGTTTAGGGTAGATGGTTTAAGGTTTTTAAAGCACAGGGTTTAAGGTTAACTTGCAGTCCGTTTGAGAGTAGTAATGCAATTATGTTGCCAGCAGCAGTTTTTCATGGCATCGTTCCTTGCGCCTGCCCCGATGAATATGGGGGTAGAGACACTCTTGTATTACAGAATATATGGCATCAATTTCGTTTATCACCGAATCTAATACATGGATATAACCACCGCAACATACGTCATCAGCAGCCCCAGTTATAAGAATTGCCCTCCGCCAGATAAAGCAGAATATGCCTTCATCGGCAGAAGCAATGTGGGTAAATCATCGCTGATAAATATGATCACCAATAAAAAGGAGCTGGCTAAAATATCAGCAACCCCCGGCAAAACACAGCTGATTAATCATTTCGAAATTCTGTCTTCAGACAAAAAAAAATGGTATATCGTGGATTTGCCCGGTTACGGGTATGCCACCATTTCCCAGAAAGCAAGAAATAACTGGGAAAATATGATTGAGTCATACATCCGGAAGAGAGAAAGCCTCGTCTGTTTGTTTGTATTGATAGATAGCCGGCACGAACCACAGGCTAACGACCTTAAATTTATTAACCAGTTAGGGGAGTGGCAGGTGCCATTTGTGCTTGTATTTACCAAAAAAGACAAAAATAAGCCAGCAGCCACCACCCGAAATGTGGCGGGGTTTTTGGCAGCTTTAGGTGAGAGTTGGGAAACCCCACCACCATATTTTGTAACTTCTGCCACCACCCGGGAGGGAAGAAAGGAGTTGCTGGAATATATTGGAGGGCTAAATAAAAGTTTTACACTTCTTTAAATAAAAAAGGTGCATAATTAATGGTGTGGTATCTTTGCATATAAACCTAATTTGCAGCCCTATTACGAACCGTTTTATGAAGTCAATCTTATCCGAAAAAAATTTAGTGGTCGTTCTTTTTGTGATGGTGCTCATCACTTTCTCCCTGGCCCAGGAAGATAGTAAGAAAATGGAAAAATTGTATTCCGGAGGCACTACGGCAACTGCGGCTTCCGAAATATTAAAGCAGGATGAAATAAAATCTACAACTCCTGCCCCTCTCACGGTTTCTCCTGTTCAATAAAATACCCATACACTGGTATTCCTGTTTATCTTTTCCTGTATAGTTTAGCTGAAAACTAAGGCATGAAAAAGATCTCCCTGTTTATCTGTCTATTAATGGCTGGTGCTGTTTTTTCTCAAACATCCGACACAACCGGCGAAGCTGCCCGAAGAACCAGGCAAAGAGATTCTGTAATAGATTATTATCAACGCCAAAGAGATAGTCTCGATAATGCTATCCGCCTTGCAAATACTGCCCTCATCAGGCAGGAAGTAAGAAACAGTGCCGATTATTGGGTACGCCTGCAAAATGAAAACAGGGCTAAGCAGAAAAAAGCGGCGATTACAAGAATTGCTATTGGGGTAGCAGGGTTTGCTATTCTGATTATCGGATTGATGAGGAGAAGGAAGAAGAGGTGAATATAGAACAGAGGAACAAGGAATGTTAAATGATGGGGAAAG
>JADMIO010789728.1_pt1 | contig 48895 bp, 41 predicted proteins | sample 8958161 | NCBI WGS metagenome assembly JADMIO01 (sample SAMN16585339, study PRJNA669376) | soil metagenome | isolation source: Crop rotation soil | place: USA: Cullars Rotation, Alabama | collected 2011
CTTTCCCCGGGCGCTGCGGCTGGTCGTGGCAGGGGGCGGCGAACGCACGGCCTGGGTGGACGGACGCATCGCGGCGGCGGGCCTCGGCGGATATGTGCGCGTCACGGGAAGCCTGCCGGGCAGGCGCGCGGCGGACGTGCTGGCGCTGGCCGACGTCGCCGTGTTTCCGGCGCTCCCGGGCAGCGCCGCGCTGGCTCCGTCACGCCATTTGCTGAACGCGATGGCACGCGGCTGCGCCATCGTCGCGTCGGACATCGCCTGCCACCGCGAGTTGCTCGTGCACGGCCACAGCGCGATGCTGTTCGCGGCCGGCAGCGGGATGTCGCTGGTGGACGTGCTCGCGCTGCTGCTGGGCGACACGGCCCGCCTGCACGCATTGGGACAGGCGGCCGCGCATGCGGTCGCGGCCACGCACACCTGGACGGCGACGGCGGCGGGCTATCGTCGCCTGTATGCCGCCGTGCTCGCGGATGCGCGCGCCCGTGCACGATGACCGGATATTTAAAATGCTGAACAGCTTTGTCCCGGACAAACCTCGGCCAAATCGTCTATAGTGATGCCTCTTTACAAAAGCAAAACCATGAGATTGCGATGAAATTTGACGTAGCCATCGTCGGCAGCGGCCTTGCCGGCCTGTCGGTCGCCCTGCATCTGGCACAGACCCGCAAGGTCGCCATCATCTCCAAGCGCGAATTGCTGGACGGCGCGAGCAACTGGGCGCAGGGCGGCATCGCCGCCGTGCTGGACTCCGGCGACAGCCACGACCAGCATATCGCCGACACCCTCGTCGCCGGCGCCGGCCTGTGCGACGAAGCGGCCACCCGCTACATCGTCGAACACGGACGCGAGGCGATCGAGTGGCTGATCGAGCAAGGCGTGCCGTTCACCCGCGACGAGACGGCGGAACTCGGCTTCCACCTGACCCGCGAAGGCGGCCACAGCCAGCGCCGCATCATCCACGCCGCGGACGCCACCGGCCATGCCGTGCAGGTGACGCTGGAACAGAAGGTACGTGCCCACCCGAACATCACGCTGTTCGAACACCATTGCGCGATCGACGTGATCACGTCCGACAAGCTGCAACCGGATGGCGTGCACAGCGGCCCGGCCCTCGTCGGCCAGCCGCGCTGCTACGGCCTGTACGTGCAGGACGAAAAGAGCGGCAAGGTGCAGACCTTCGAGGCGGAACACACGGTACTGGCCACCGGCGGCGCCGGCAAGGTCTACCTGTACACGACGAACCCGGACACGGCGACGGGCGACGGCATCGCGATGGCCTGGCGCGCCGGCTGCCGCGTGTCGAACATGGAATTCATCCAGTTCCACCCGACCTGCCTGTACCACCCGTTCGCGAAATCGTTTCTGATCACGGAAGCCGTGCGCGGCGAAGGCGGCCTGCTGAAGCTGCCGCCCGAGGCGGGGCCGGCGGCCGGCACCCGCTTCATGCCGGCGCACGACGAGCGCGGCGAACTGGCGCCGCGCGACGTCGTGGCGCGCGCCATCGACTTCGAGATGAAGAAGCGCGGCCTCGACTACGTCCACCTGGACATTTCGCACCAGAGCCCCGAATTCATCAAGGAACACTTCCCGACGATCTACGCGCGCTGCCTCGAGCTGGGCATCGACATCACGAAGGAAGCGATCCCGGTCGTCCCGGCCGTGCATTTCACGTGCGGCGGCGTCGTCACCGACCTGGCCGGCCGCACCGACATCCCCGGGCTCTACGCCGTCGGCGAGACGGCCTACACGGGCCTGCACGGCGCGAACCGCCTGGCCAGTAACTCCCTGCTCGAATGCCTCGTCGTCGGGCGCGCCTGCGCGCACCAGATCGCCGCGGCGCCGTCCGTCGACCTGCCGCTGCTGCCCGCCTGGGACGAAAGCCGCGTCACGAACGCGGACGAGGAAGTGGTCATTGCCCACAACTGGGACGAGCTGCGCCGCTTCATGTGGAACTACGTTGGCATCGTGCGTACCACCAAGCGCCTGGAACGCGCGCAGCACCGCATCAAGCTGCTGAAGGAAGAAATCGACGAGTATTACCGCAACTTCCGCGTCACCAACGACCTGCTGGAGCTGCGCAACCTCGTCGAGGTGGCGCACCTGATCGTACGCAGTGCGCTGTCGCGTCACGAAAGCCGCGGCCTGCACTTCTCGCGCGACTATCCGGACACGCTGCCGAAGGCGTTGCCCAGCGTGCTGACGCCGCGCCGCCGCTGATCGTCCCTTCCCCACGGCTGGCGCATCCCGCGCCAGCCGCACGTCGTCTCCCATGAACCAGAAACTGACGCCCTCCACCGTCCTGCTGCTGACGATCCCGCCGCTGCTGTGGGCCGGGAATGCGATCGTCGGCCGCCTCGTGCGCACGGCGGTGCCGCCGATGACGCTGAACCTGCTGCGCTGGGCGATCGCCCTGGCCGTCCTGTTGCCGCTGGGCTGGGCGACCTTGCGCCAGGCCGGCGTGCTGGATGGCATCCGGACCCGCTGGCGCCGCTACGCCCTGCTGGGGCTGCTGGGCATCGGCATGTACAACTCGTTGCAATACCTTGCGCTGCAAAGCTCGACGCCGATCAATGTGACCCTGGTCGCATCCGGCATGCCCGTGTGGATGATGCTCGTGGGCCGGCTGTTCTACGGCATGCCCGTCCGCGCGCGCCAGGTGGCGGGTGCGTTGCTGTCCATCGTCGGCGTGCTGGTCGTGCTGTGCCGTGGCGACGTCGACCAGTTGCTCGCGCTGCGGCTCGTCGCGGGTGACCTGTACATGATCCTGGCGACGATCGCCTGGTCGTTCTACAGCTGGATGCTGCTGCAGCCGCAGGACGAGCCTGCCTTGCGCGCGGACTGGGCCGCCTTCCTGGGCGCGCAGGTCGCGTTCGGCCTCGCCTGGTCGGGCGCCTTCGCGGGCGCCGAATGGGCGCTCGGCGCCCACCCGATCGCATGGAGCTGGCCCGTCGCCGCGGCGCTGCTGTTCGTCGCGGTGGGGCCGGCCGTCCTGGCGTTCGCGCTGTGGGGCGCGGGCATACGCCGGGCCGGTCCGGGCATCGGCGCGTTCTTCGTCAACCTGACGCCGCTGTTCACCGCGCTGTTGTCGTCGGCCTTCCTGGGCGAGCTGCCGCATGCCTACCACGTGCTGGCCTTCCTCCTGATCGTCGGCGGCATTGTCGTCTCCGCCCGGCGCTGATCCAGGCGCGCCGCGGTGATGGCGGTGGGAATCGTGTTTTCGTCCGGGCATCAGGGGTGTTACGATCCCATGCAGAAGGAGAACTCAGCGATGGCCGAAGCATTCACCGTCCACGACCACGCGGCGCGGATCGCCGCATTTCTCGACCGGCATCCGCGTACCCTCGTATTGACGGGCGCGGGGCTATCGACGGCGTCCGGCATACCCGACTACCGCGATCGTGACGGCACCCGGCGCGGCAAGCCGCCGATCCACGGTCCGGATTTCCGCAAATCCGAAGCCGTGCAGCGGCGCTACTGGGCGCGCAGCATGATCGGCTGGCCCGTGCTCGCGCAGGCCAGGCCCAACCACGGCCATCGCGCGATCGCCGGGCTGGAACGTATCGGGCGCATCGGTTCCGTGCTGACGCAGAACGTGGACGGCCTGCACGGCCAGGCTGGCAGCCATGGCGTGCTGGAATTGCACGGCAATATCCACACGGTCGTTTGCCTGGATTGCTCGGCCCTCTTTCCGCGCGCCTTCGTGCAGGGGCAGTTGGAGGATTTCAATCCGCACATGGCCGGCGCGAATGCCACCCCGCTGCCGGACGGCGACGCCTCGGTCGAACCAACCGAACTCGCCAGTTTCCGTCTGCCCTTCTGCACCTGTTGCAGCGGCACGCTGATGCCGAACGTCGTCTTTTTCGGGGACAACGTTCCGCCGGCGCGGACGGCCATCGCACTGGAGCAAATGGAGCGCGCGGATGCGCTGCTGGTCGTGGGCTCGTCGCTGATGGTGTATTCGGGTTTCCGGTTCTGCCGCATGGCGCAGGCTGCCGGCAAGCCGATGGCTGCCATCAATCTCGGCCGCACACGCGCCGACGAACTGCTCGACATCAAGATCGAAGAATCGGCCGAGCGGGTCTTGCCGCTCGCGCTGGAATTGCTGACCAGAGGTTCGGATCAGACTGAGGGAGACAAGCCATCCATACCACTCGACGGGGGAATACTGTGACGAAAACTTTGCGCAGCACGTTGTCTAATTCACCATGGCAGGCAGGCGCCCTCCTGGCCGGTCTCGGCCTTGCGGCCTCGTATTTTTATGTGCGTTCTAAAACGAAACGGGCCGAGGCCGAGAATCCGCCTCAGGGCCGCTTCGTGAAAGTCGACGGCGTACGCCTGCACTATGTGGAGCGCGGCAGCGGTCCGGTGTTAGTACTGCTGCACGGCAATGGTGTGCTGGCCAGCGACTTCCAGTGTAGCGGGCTGATGGACAAAGCCGCCGAGCACTACCGTGTGATCGCCTTCGATCGCCCGGGCTTCGGCTACAGCGAACGGCCGCGCAGCAAGGTGTGGACGCCGCAGGCGCAGGCCCGGTTGCTGCACCATGCGCTGCAAGAGATCGGCGTCGATTCGGCCATCGTCCTCGGCCACTCGTGGGGTACCCTCGTCGCGCTGTCGATGGCACTGGAGGTGCCGGACTTCGTGCGCGGCCTCGTGCTGCTCTCAGGCTATTACTATCCGAGCCTGCGCGCCGACGTGCCGCTGCTGTCCGGGCCCGCGATCCCGATCGTGGGCGACCTGATGCGCTACACCGTGTCGCCGATCGTCACACGCATGCTGTGGCGGCCGCTGACGAAACGGGTGTTCTCGCCGCAGCAGGTCGATGCGCGCTTCCGTGAGCTGCCGATCTGGATGATCCTGCGACCGAGCCAGCTGCGCGCGAGCGCAGCCGAGACGGCGATGATGGTCCCGTCCGCACTGGCGCTCGCGAAGCACTACACGGCATTGAAAGTGCCTGTCGTGATCATGGCGGGCACGCAGGACAAGATCGTGGATTTCGGCCACAACTCGGAACGCCTGGACGAACGGCTGCCGGACAGCGAGCTGCACCTGCATCCCGGTATCGGGCACATGACGCATTACACGCATACGGACAAGGTGGTGGCGGCGATCGACGGGATCGCAGCGCGCGTGGGCGAATCCGTGTATCGCAGGAATCCGCAGGCGGAGGCGCTGGCGCGGGCCAGCGAGAGCGGGACGTAAGTGGCGGAATGACGGTGGGCACCCCGTGCCCACCTTTACGCGTTAACCGACGATACGCAACGAGTAATCGGTAGCCTTGACGTCCTTGGTCAGGCCGCCGATCGAGATCCGGTCGACACCCGTCTCCGCGATCGCCCGCACGGTCTGCATATTGATGCCGCCCGATGCCTCCAGCAGCGCACGACCCGCATTGATGCGCACGGCGTCGCGCATCATGTCCAGGTCGAAATTGTCGAGCAGGACGGACGTCGCGCCGGCACCCAGCGCTTCTTCCAGTTCGGCGATCGATTCGACTTCGATCTGGATCGACACGCCCGCGTCCAGGGCGTTCGCCGCCTGCAGCGCCGGCGTGATGCCGCCCGCGGCCGCGATATGGTTTTCCTTGATCAGGATGCCGTCATACAGCGCCATGCGCTGGTTGGCGCCGCCGCCCACGCGCACGGCGTATTTCTGCGCCTGGCGCAGGCCCGGCAGTGTCTTGCGCGTGTCGAGGATCTTTGCCCTCGTGCCGGCGATGACGTCCACATAGGTGCGCGTGGCCGTCGCGACACCGGACAGCAGTTGCAGGAAATTCAGCGCCGACCGCTCCGCCGTCAGCAGCGAACGCGGCGAACCCGAGAGGGTGCAGACGACGCTGTCGGCCGCCATCACATCGCCTTCGGTGTACTTCCAATCGATCTCGATGTCCTGGTCGACGGCGAACATGACGCCTTCGAACCATGGCGCGCCGCACAGGACGGCCTGCTCGCGCACGATCACGCGCGCCTGTGCGCGGGGTTCTTCCGGCACGAGCTTGCCCGTCAGGTCGCCGCTGCCGACATCTTCCAGCAGCGCGGCCAGCAGGTTCTGTTCGAAAGCGGCCTGCAGTTTCTCGTCGAACTGGCCCTCATTGGCGTAGGGGTTGCGCAGGTTACTCATGCCGGTCCGATCCCGTTGAAAAGTTTGGCTTCCTGTTCCAGCGAACCGGTCGGCAGGGCCTTCGCCTTCTTGGCGGCGGCGAAGTCCAGCATGCGGTCGATTGAACGTTTCGCCTGCTTGCCGATTTCCGGATCGACGAAGATCTCGTTCTTGCCGTCGGTGGCTTCGAGGACGTCGTCCAGGTTCTGCAGGCCGTTCATGGCCATCCACGGGCAGTGGGCGCAGCTCTTGCACGTGGCGCTGTTGCCGGCCGTCGGGGCTTCGATCAACGTCTTGCCCGGCGCGGCCATGCGCATCTTGTGCAGGATGCCGTTGTCGGTGGCGACGATGAAGTGCGTCGCGTCCATCGTCTGCGCGGCGTTGATCAGCTGGGTGGTCGAGCCGACGACGTCCGCCTGGGCGACGACGTTGGCCGGAGATTCAGGGTGCACGAGGACTTTCGCGTGCGGATACTCGGCGCGCAGCAGGTCCAGTTCGACGCCCTTGAACTCGTCGTGCACGAGGCAGGAGCCCTGCCACAGCAGCATGTCGGCGCCCGTCTGTTTCTGGATGTACGAACCCAGGTGGCGGTCCGGCGCCCACAGGATCTTCTTGCCCTGGTCGTGCAGGTATTTCACGATGTCCAGGCCGATCGACGACGTCACCATCCAGTCCGCGCGCGCCTTCACGGCCGCGGACGTGTTCGCGTACACGACGACCGTGCGGTCCGGATGCTGGTCGCAGAACGCGGCGAATTCATCGGCCGGGCAGCCCAGGTCCAGCGAGCAGGTCGCGTCCAGGTCCGGCATCAGGATCGTCTTTTCCGGGCTCAGGATCTTCGCGGTCTCGCCCATGAAGCGCACGCCGGCGACGACCAGCGTCTTCGCGGGGTGGTCACGGCCGAAACGCGCCATTTCCAGCGAGTCGGAGACGCAGCCGCCCGTTTCCTCGGCGAGGTCCTGCAGGTCGGCGTCCACGTAATAGTGCGCGACGAGGACGGCTTCACGCTCCTTGAGCAGGCGGCGGATGCGGTCCTTCAGCGCGGTCTTTTCCGCGACTTCCAGCGGCGACGGGGTACGGGCCCAGGCCTCGGCGGTGGAACAGACGCCGCCGACCGGCCGGTCGTATTCGAAAACTTTAATGGGAGCAACAGCGGGGGCAATAGTATTCATATTGTGTTCGCGTCACGGAAATTAATCGAGACCCTGGCTCTTCAGGTAATCCTCGTAATTACCCTGGAAGTCGATGACGCGGTCTTCCTTGATCTCGAGGATACGGGTCGCCAGCGACGACACGAATTCACGGTCGTGCGACACGAAGATGAGGGTGCCGGCGTATTTATCCAGTGCGATGTTCAGCGACTCGATCGATTCCATGTCCATGTGGTTCGTCGGTTCGTCGAGCAGCAGCACGTTGTGGCGGCCCAGCATCAACTTGCCGTACATCATGCGGCCCTTCTCGCCCCCGGACAGCACGCGCACGGACTTCTTGACCTCGTCGCCGCCGAACAGCAGGCGGCCCAGGATCGAGCGCACGGCCTGGTCGTCGTCGCCTTCCTTGGTCCACCGGCCCATCCAGTCGGTCAGGTTCAGGTCCGTGGCGAATTCTTCGGTCGGATCCTGCGGCATATAGCCAGGGTTGGCGTTCTCGGCCCACTTCACGCGGCCGGTGTCGGCGTCGAGGCCCGTGATCGGGCCGCTGCCGATGCAGCGCAGTAACGTGGTCTTGCCGGCGCCATTGGCACCGATGATGGCGATGCGCTCGCCCGCTTCGACCATGATTGAGAAATTCTTGAAGAGCTGGCGGTCGTAGGATTTCGACAGGCCTTCCGTCTCCACGGCCAGGCGGTGCAGTTTTTTCTCGCCTTCGAAGCGCACGAATGGGTAGGCGCGCGACGAGGGTTTGAATTCCTCGATCTTGATCTTTTCGATCTGCTTGGCGCGCGATGTCGCCTGGCGGGCCTTCGACTTGTTCGCGGAGAAACGACGCACGAAGTCCTGCAGCTCGGCGACCTTTTCCTTCGCCTTGGCGTTGTTGGCCAGCTGCTGGTTGCGGGCCTGCGTCGACGCTTCCATGTAGTCGTCGTAGTTGCCCGGGTAGACCTTCAGCGTGCCGTAGTCCATGTCGGCGACGTGCGTGCAGACCGAATTCAGGAAGTGGCGGTCGTGCGAGATGATGATCATCGTCGAGTTACGCTGATTCAACATGTCAGCCAGCCAGCTGATCGTGTGGATGTCCAGGTTGTTGGTCGGTTCGTCCAGCAGCAGGATGTCCGGATCCGAGAACAGGGCCTGCGCCAGCAGCACGCGCAGCTTCCAGCCCGGTGCCACGGCGCTCATCGGGCCCTGGTGCAGGTCGGTGCCGATACCCAGGCCCAGCAGCAGTTCGCCGGCGCGCGCCTCGGCCGAGTAACCGTCGTATTCCGCAACCTTGCCTTCCAGCTCGGCCGCTTTCATGTAGTCCTCGTCCGTCGCTTCCGGATTGGCGTAGATGGCGTCGCGTTCCTGGATCGCGTTCCACAGCTCCGTGTGGCCCATCATCACGACGTCGAGCACGCGCACGTCTTCGTACGCGAACTGGTCCTGGCGGAGCTTACCGAGTCGCTCGTTCGGGTCGAGGCTGACGTTGCCGGCGGACGGCTCGAGGTCGCCGCCGAGGATCTTCATGAATGTGGACTTGCCGCAACCGTTCGCGCCGATCAGGCCATAACGGTTGCCGTCGCCGAACTTGACGGAAATATTTTCGAACAGCGGCTTGGCGCCGAACTGCATCGTGATGTTGGCTGTAGAGAGCACTGGGAAACCTTAACTTTGGGTTTTCGATTAACCGCACATTTTACCACTGTGGGGGTGGGCTGCGTCAGGCGGTCTGCACTGTCGGGTAACCGGACAGCGTCAGCGTCCAGCGCTCGCCGTCGCAGCGCAGCTGTCCCTGTGCCCCGAACGGGATCGTCACCCGGCGCGGGATGTGGCCGAATTCCAATCCAGTCAGCACCGGCACCGGCAACGTGGCGCGCAGATACGTCAGCATCTCGTCGAAGTTGTAGCCATTGTCGGCCGGCGCCAGCCGGTAGCCGGAAAAATCGCCCAGCACGATGGCCTGCTGGCGCGCGAGGACGCCGGTATGCATCAGTTGCAGCAGCATGCGCTCGACCCGGTACGGGTGCTCGGCAATATCCTCCAGGAACAGGATGCCGCCTTCGATATGCGGAAAGTAGTCGGTGCCAACCACCGACATGATCATCGCCAGGTTGCCGCCCCAGACGGTCCCGGTCACGCCCAGGCACGGGTTCGCGGCGCCATGGCCGGACACGGTGTGCGTGGGGCCGGCCAGGCAATGCCAGAAATCGTCCAGCGTGAAGGAGACGGGATCGACGGCGCCGAAATCGCCGGCGAACATCGGTCCCGCATAGCTTTGCGCGCCCGTCTTGGCGTACAGGCCCATCTGGAACGCGGTGACGTCGGAATAGCCGACGAAGATCTTGCCGCTCGCCGCCATGCGTTCGAAATCGATGTCCGGCAGCAGGCGGCTCATGCCGTACTGGCCGCGGATCGCCATCACGATCTGCACGTCGGGGTCGCTTGCTGCCGCTTCCAGCTGCGCCAGGCGCTCGGCGTCCGTGGCACCGAAGCGCTGGTGGCGCTCTTCGTGGCGGTAATAATTGTGGACCAGGATGCCCTGGGCTTCGAGGCGCGCGATGCCGCGCGGGATGGCTTCGGGCTCGGGGGCGTAGCCGCCGGGCGCGACGAGGGCAATGCCCAGTTTGGATGAGGTCACTGTTTGACGAAAAGCCTTGGTGTCGAGTCGGGCGCCATCTTACCGTGCGCATGGGCGTCGATCAAGGCGAGGAGCCGCTCCAGCAACTGGGCCGGCAGGTCGTGGCCCATGCCTTCGATGACCTCCAGGCGGGCGCCCGGGATCGCTTGCGCCGTGTCGATACCACAGGCCAGCGGCACGAGCGGATCGGCCGCGCCGTGGATCACGAGCGTGGGGGCGACGATCGTCTGCAGCTGCGGCGTGCGGTCGCCACTGGCCGTCACTGCCAGCATCTGGCGCAACACACCACCTGGGCAAGTGTTCCTGCGCAGCGCGCGGGCGACGCGGCGGCGCAGCTGTTTTTCCGGCGTCGGGTACGCCGGGCTGCCGATGGTCTGCAGCAAGTGCACGTTGTAATCGATGGTCGCCTCGATGTCGGCGCCGCCGGTCCAGCTGCGCGGGCGACGCAGCAAGGCGCGGCGGGCGGCTTGTGTCGGGCCCGGCAAGCCGCGGCGGCCGCTGCTCGACATGATCGAAGTCAGGCTGAGCACGCGCGAAGGGAACTTCGCGGCCAACACCTGCCCCACCATGGCGCCCATCGACATGCCGACGACGTGGGCACGCGCGACGCCGAGGGCGGACAGCACGCCGATGGCATCGTCCGCCATGTCTTCCAGCCGGTAAGGCGGCTTCAGTGGCAGGTGCAACAGCGATTTCAGCCACGCCAGCGTGAGACTGGGCGTGCCGGCATGCTCGAACTTGGTGGACAGGCCGCTGTCGCGATTATCGAAACGGATCACGTAAAAGCCCAACTCGACGAGGCCTTCGACGAATTCGTCCGGCCAGGCCGTCAGTTGCAGGCCGAGGCCGGAAATGAGCAGCAGGGGCACGGCCTTCGGATCACCGGTGGTGTCGAAGGCGATGCGGATCCCGTTGGCGTTCAGGCTAGGCATGATGGCGTCGTCGGCACCGGGTCGACCGGATCAGGTAGGGGTGCCGGATAGTGATCTGTTGGTCCAAGAGTACTCACTTGCCTTTGCGGCGGCGGCTTGGAACCAGCATACCATTTTCGGCGACGCGGTGGCGTCAACGATGTGCGCGCCCGCGCGCGGAATGCGTCAGCCTGTGGACGCTTCGGGTGCGACGTCGGAGGCCGGCGCGCGCCGGGCGGCACGCCGCTCGGCGAAGAACGCCTTCAACATGGCGCTGGCCTCGTCGGCCAGCACGCCGCCGACCACGTCCGTGTGGTGATTCAGTTGTTCCAGCGCGAACAGGTCGAGGATGGAGCCGCACACGCCCGTCTTGGGATCCGGCGCGGCATACACGACACGGGCCAGTCGCGCATGCATCATTGCGCCCGAGCACATGGCGCACGGCTCCAGTGTCACGTACAGCTCGCAGCCCGGCAGCCGGTAGTTGCCGAGCTTTTCCGCGGCGGCGCGCAGGGCGACGATTTCCGCATGCGCCGTCGGATCGTGGCGGCCGATCGGCTGGTTGAAACCGGCGGCGATCACCTCCCCGTCGCGCACGACGACGGCACCGACGGGCACTTCGCCCGCGGCCCAGGCCTTGCGGGCTTCCTGCAGCGCCAGCCCCATGTAGGCGGCGTGGTCGGTCGGATCAGGCATCCGTGATCTCGGCCCAGCAGTTCGGGGTTTCGTGCAGCACCAGTTTCTGCAGGCGCAGGCCGGTGCCGTAGCGATCCTTGTAGGCGGCTTTCAGGATGTTCCACGCCACCTGGGCGAGGTTTTCCACGGTCGGGATGCGATCGATCACGACCGTCTTGTGCCCGGGCAGGCTGGCCAGGAAGCCGCGTACGGCCTCGTCCTTGTCGTACACCAGGAACGCATGGTCCCAGACGTCGACGAGATGCTCCTTGGCGAGCGCCTTGATGTCGGAAAAGTCCATGATCATGCCGTTGTCGGAATTGCCTTCGACGTCGATGACGGCGCCCGTCAGCGTGATTTCCAGCGTGTAGCGGTGGCCATGCAGGTTGCGGCACTGGCTTTTATGGTCGGGAATGCGGTGGCCGGCGTCGAATTCCAGCTTGCGGGTTATGGTCAGCATGTATGCTCAGGGAATGTTCAGGAGTTTATGGGTCTGGAGGCTGAGCTTCCACTTCGGATTGCGGCGGCACGTCTCGATCGCCAGCCGGGTGTTGAATTGCGCCAGCGGGCCGTCCATCGGCTGGACATAGAAATTGTCGAAATCGAGGTGTTCGTAGGCGGACAGGTCCTGCCCCGTCTGGGGAATGACGACCTTGATCTCGTTGCCCCGCTCCACCACCAGTGTCGAGCCCATCTTCGGGCTCACGCAGATCCAGTCCACGCCTTCGGGCACGGGCAAGGTGCCGTTCGTCTCGATGGCGATCGTGAAGCCCACCGCGTGCATGGCGGCGATCAGCGGCGCGTCCAGTTGCAGCAGCGGCTCGCCCCCCGTGAACACGACGTACTTGCTGTCCGGGTAAGTCTGCGGCCACAGGCTGTCGATTTCCGCCGCCAGGCTGGCGGCATCCTTGAACTTGCCGCCGCGTTCGCCATCCGTGCCGACGAAATCCGTATCGCAGAACTGGCAGACGGCCGTGGCGCGGTCGCTTTCGCGTCCGGTCCACAGGTTGCAGCCGGAAAAGCGGCAAAACACGGCCGGCCGGCCCGCATGGGCGCCCTCGCCCTGCAGGGTGTAGAAGATTTCTTTGATGCTGTAAGTCACAATAGAAAGGCAGGTGAAAACCCGCGTAAGCCTCGCGTCAACCTTCCATTATACCGCGTGCGGACCGGGCGACAGAAGGCCCTGCATTTTTCCGGTCCAGCTGTGAATACGGCCGAAATTGATCATCAGCAAGAACCTGCCGCTCAGAAAGTCGTACCTTTGGATACGGAAAGTTCCTAATCGAGTCGTCCTAGTCCTCGTCGAAGGGAGCGTCATGAAAACCCTGCTGCCCAAGCCGTTGCGCGTCACCCTCGGCGCCATGTTGCTGCTGATCGCCGGCATCGGGCTGTTGGAACGGCGCCATATGCCTGCCGTGCCCGGGCAGTTGCAACTGGGCATGCTTGCTCTCGTCATGATGAGCCTCGTGTTCGTCACGCTGTTCCGGCGCCTGCGCAGCGAAGACCGGATCGCGCGCCTGGAGGCCGCGTTGTGCCGCGAACAGAAGGCGCGCAGCCAGGCCGACCAGGCGCTGGCCGAATCGGACATGCTGCTGGGCCGCTTGACCGCGAGCGCCGACGGCCGCCGCGGCAACCTCGACCCGCTCGCCCAGCTGGTGGCGATCCAGACCGAGCTGTTGCAGGTGCGCCGCCAGTATGCCCTCGAGGATCCGCTGCTGGCCTCGCGTATCGACCTGTTGTGTACGCGCGTCGACCGGGTCGCCCATGCGATCATCGCCACGCACGCCACCGAGCCTGGCTAGCCATCACCGAACACGTTTGTTGAAAATCAAGGGCGCGTCATTGTCCGTGACGCACAATCGGTTCTCGTCAGCAAGTAATTTGCTTAACAGACAGAACCGAAGGACGGCACATGACTAGCCCGACCACAGTGCAGCGGCTCATGGATTCCTCGGACGCGACCGGCACCCCGGCCGCGGCGGACCGCGCTTTCGCCCACCGGTTGATGGAGACGGTGGCGATTCCCATTTTCGTCCTCGATACGTCGTCCCGTGTAATGCTGTGGAACCGCGCATGCGAGCGCCTCACGGGCGTGCCCGCGCGGGAAATCATCGGTACGCGCGACCACTGGCGCAGCTTTTTCGACGAGCGCCGCCCTACCCTTGCCGATCTGCTGATCGAAGAGCGCGCCGCGCAGGCCGCGCATATCCAGCCGCTTCACGCTCCGGTCGACGATGCCCACATGTCGACCGAAAGCTGGTGCGACATGCCGCGCGTGGGCCGACGGCGCTACCTGGCTGCCGACGCCAGCCCCATCCACGACGACCGGGGCCGGCTGGTGGCCGTCGTCCAGACGCTGCGCGACCTGACGGACGAAAAGCTGGCCCAGATCGCCCTCGAACAACTGGCCACGCGCGACGGCCTGACGGGCCTGGCGAACCGTCGCTGCTTCGACCAGACCCTGCACGCCGAGTGGGCGCGCGCGCTGCGCCAGCGCCAGCCGCTGTCGCTGCTGATGGTCGACGTCGACAACTTCAAGGCGTATAACGATGCGAATGGCCACCTCGGTGGCGACGAATGCCTGAAACGGATCGCCACCGCCGTCGCCAGCGAAATGCGCGCCAACGATCTCGTCGCGCGCTACGGCGGCGAAGAGTTCGCAGTCATCCTGCCGAACCAGTCGCTCAAGGGCGCGGCCAGCGTGGCCGAGCGTATCCGCACCCGCGTCGAACAGCTGCAGGTCCCCAACCGCCTGGCGTCCGGACAGCACGTCACCGTCTCCATCGGCGCCGCCACCGCCATCGCCTCGCACGACAACAGTGCCAGCGAGCTCGTCGCCACCGCCGACGCCGCGCTGTACCGCGCGAAGCACATGGGACGTAACCGGATCAGCCTGCCGGTGTCGGAACCGGCATAAGCGTTATTGTCAGTAAAAACGCCGGCACTGGGCCGGCGTCGTTCAGGGCACGTCAGGCCGGATTCACAGCATCGCGCGATCCCACCCGTGGCGCACGGCGGCCTTCACCTTGTCCCAGGTCGTCACGCCATCCGTGCCGTAGCGTGCATCCCAGTCGGCATGCAAGGCGTCCTCGACTTTGGACCAGTCGCTGTTGCGGTAGCGGGCGTCGTTGCGCATCTGGGCGCCGTAGCGGTAGGCCGGCGCATAATCGTCATAGCTCGCGTCGCTCGATGCGTACGTGTTCGACCAGTGCGTGCGGTAATGGGACTCGTCATCCGTGGTGTCGCCCGTCATCTTTTCCCAGCCATGCCGGACGGCCGCCTTGATGCGTTCCCAGGCGGAGCGTTCGTCGTGCGCCCCATACCTGCTGTGCCAGTCGTTCTTGAGGTCCGTTTCGGCATCGTCCCAGTGGCGGCCGCGGTAGGTGTCGCTCTGGCGCATCTCGTTGCCGTAACGGTAGGCCGGTGCCACGTCGTCATAGTCCGCGCCCGAGCTGGCATAGTTCGACTCGTAGTGGGTGTGGTAGTACGTCGAGTCGTCCACCGTGTCCGGTGTGATCTTGTTCCAGCCATGGCGTACGGCGTCCTTGAACCTGTCCCACGTCGAGTGCCCGCTCGTGTAGCGCGATTCCCAGTCGGCCCTCAGGTCGGACTCGGCGTCGTCCCAGTGACGGCTGCGGTATTTCTGCAGGCGGCGCGCCTCGTCGCCGTAGCGGTAGGCCGGCAGGTAGTCGTCGTAGGTGTCGTTCGCGTTCGAATACCGGGCGTTCCAGTGCGTGCGGTAGTAGCTGTCGTCGTCGATGTCCGGCGTGATCTTGTCCCAGCCGCGCCGCACGGCGGCCTTGAACCTGTCCCACGTCGACGCGCCCGGGTGGCGCGCTTCCCAGTCACTTTTCAGGTCGGATTCGACCTCGTCCCAGGAGCGGTCGCGGTATTTGGCACTCGTGCGCATCTCGGTGCCGTAGCGGTAGGCCGGCGCGTAGTCGTCGTAGCTGCCGCCCAGGCTCGAGTAATGATCATTCCAGTCCGAGCGGTACCAGTCGTCCGCATCCGTGTCCGGCGTGATGCGATCCCAGCCATGGCGTATGGCCGCCTTGAATTTCTCCCAGGTGGATGCGCCCGGGTGGCGCGTCTCCCAGTCGCTGCGCAGCGATTTCTCGACGTCGCTCCAGTCGCGGTCGCGGTATTTCTCGTCGCGGCGCATCTCATTGCCGTAGCGGTAGGCCGGCGCGTAATCATCGTAATTGCCGCCCAGGCTGGAATAATTCTCGTCCCAGTGGCTACGATAGTCATCGTCGTAAGTGCTGCTCATGCCGGACGCCGTGCCGGCGTCGCGCGAGAAGACGCGCACCTTGCCGCGCGTACCGAGGTCGCGCTGCTGCGAGCCCGACTGGTTCGTATCGCGCTGCAGCGAGCCGGACTGGCTGCCCATCCTGGCCGTGCCGCCCAGCGACGCATCGTCCGAACCGGGGATCGATGCGGTGCCCTGCAGCGTGTTGCCGCCCTGGCTCAGCGAGCCGCTCTGCGACCCGCCCAGCGTGGACTGGCGCGACGTGCCCGTGGCCGGGTTTTGCGACGAGCTCTGGGTGCCGCTCAGCGTATTGCCGCCGAGGTTGCTGTCCGGCGAGCCGCCCGACTGCATCGACGCCCCCATCGGCTCCTGGTAAGTGGTGCCCTCCGGGACAGGATCGTTGATGTTCTGCGTGCCGAAGAAATTGCGGTCTTCGTCGGCCGAGGATTGCAGCGAGCCGGCCTGCGTCCCCTGCTGCGAGCCGGTCGATGCCGACCCCGGACCGGTGCCGGCGGATTGCGCGGACATCGGACCGGATTGCTGCAGGCCGGACGAGGCCATGCGCGCGCCGGCCGTGCCGCCCGCCCACTGGTCGTGGCTCTCGTCGATGTCCACGGGGCCGAAACGCTCGATGATGTCGGCCGCGCGCTCGACTTCCGGCTCCGACTCCGTCGTCAGGGTCAGCACATGGTGGCCGCGCGTGACGGCGTCCGAATACCGGGCCGCGTGTTCGTTCGAGTCGGACCCGAACAGGCTCGTGAAGAAGTGCTTGATCGAGGCACCGAAACCTTCCTCGTGCGCGCCCGTCAGCAATTCGTTGTCGCCGGTGACGCTGTCGGTCTGACCCGTCGGGTCGGCGCTGGAGAGGCTCGCATCGGTGCGCGAGAAGCCCGACGCCAGCAATTCGTCCAGCGCGTTCTGGGCATCGCTTCGGTTATCGAAGACAGCTACTAGGGTGTGTCGCATGATGTTTCCTCCGATCTCATCTGGTGAACGCCGGCTTGCCCGAAGCGCGCCACGCCGACCTGCTCGCCGCCAAGCATGACGCGAGCTTGCAGCTTTCCGCGTGGAGATCCTCGTGCCGGCTCCTGGTGTCGTTCGCGTCATGGACGCTGGAGCAATTCAGAGTACTCCAAAGCTGCCGCGTTGCGCGCACCATTGACCCCGTACAACCCATGCGTGCCTGACCCGCCCCGCTCCTATGGAAAACGGGCCTCGCGGCCCGTCATATGGAAGCGTTTCGTGCGCGTGCGCACCGACCGGCGCGCTCAGCCGAACGGGTTGGATACCGTCTGCACATCCGGCGGGGGCAGGCGGTCCGGCAGGTCTTTCGCCTCCAGGCCCGCGACGATCCGCCCCAGCAGGTCGTGCAGCAGGCGTGCCTTCGCCAGGCCTTCCTTGTCGGCCGTGAGGTCGACGTCGCCGGAGATCGTGATCCGGTCGAGCCGGTTTTCCAGCATCAGGTTGCCGACCTCGACGACGTCGGCTTCGTTTTCATACGGTGCGAATGTGGGCTTGCTGCTCATGGTGTCTTCCTTGGCGGCGATGGGAATCAGTGGCGTTTATTGCGGCGCGACGGCCTGTCGTGGATCTCCGGCAGCGCCAGGACCCGCTCCTTGTCCGCATCGGACAGCGCCGGCAGCAGGTTGATGCCGATGATGCGTTCGAGTTCCGGGATCGGGATCACGTTCGCCTTCGCGTCCGGCGTGTTTTCCACGAACCAGGCGGCGCCGGCGCGCTGGCGCGGGCTATAGACCAGTTTATACAAATGGGTCGGCACGAGCACGTTGCCGACCTTCTTCAGGTCCGAGCCGAGGAATGCCGGGCCCGTGACGACGTACAGGTCGCCTTCGCGCTTTGCCATCTTGCGCACGGCGCCCTCGATGCCGGCCCACAGGTTGCGGTTGTTTTCGCCGTCCTGCGGGACGATGTTGGCGAGGCTGAAGCTGTCGCGCTGGCTGTCGCGGTCCGGCATGTCGCCGTTTGGCGCCATGTGGCCGCGGTCGTAGCCGCTGCGGGCGTAGTCGGCCAGTTCCGCCCGCTGATTCGGCGGCAGCCGGGTCTCGGAATGGAAGGAATTCTCGCGCGACAATTCCTGCGCGGCCGCGATATTCTCCGCCTGCAGGTGCTCGGCCGACCACAGCGGGGTGCGCGTGATGCCAGAATGCAGCACGCTGAACACGTTGAAGCACAGTTCTTCCGTCGCCTTGTCGAGCTTCGGATTGGTGATGCGCGGCGCCTGGCCATCGACGAAATGGTCGTTGCACGATTGCGGTTGCGGTACGGCCCCGGCACGCTGGCCGCCGCGGTCTATCGCGCCCGCTTCCGCATGGGGCCGGGACGGCGCGTGGCCGGCATCCTGCTTGCAGGCGCCAAGTGACAATAGGGAGGCCAGCACGAGCGCAGGCGCGAATAACTTCTTGAACATGATGTTTTGCTAAGATCAAAGATTGTGTCATTTTAGCCGACGCGGGCTTGAACTTCCTCATGCGTTTCCGTTTGCATACCCGCGCACGGTTGAATCATCGCTGCATTTCCGCGGGGAATAATATAGAATCGCGGTTTCAAAAAGCTAAGTATATTTGTCCAAACATTCATGGCGATGGATAAGCCCTCCATACCCGAGGACCTCCGGCGCTTCGTGCTGACCAGCATCCCCTCGGTTCCCTTCCTGGAAGCGTTGCTGTTGATGCGCGCCGACCCGGCCCAGGCGTGGCGCCGCGAGACGCTGGCGCGGCGTCTGTACGTCCGTGAAAAGACGGCGGAAGGCCTGCTGGCCGACCTCTGCACTGCCGGCATCGCCGTGCACTGCGCCGACGCGGGCGCCGACGGCTATCGCTATGCCCCGGCGGACGCCGGCCTGCGCGAGCGCATCGACCACCTGGCGGACGTGTACGCGACCCACCTGGTCGAAGTCACCCACCTGATCCATTCTTCCCTCGACCGCAAGGCGCAGCAGTTTGCGGACGCCTTCAAATGGCGAAAGGATTGACAATGGCTGTTACCATCTTCGTGCTGTGCGCACTCACGTCGCTGGCCTGTGCCTGGCTGCTGCTGGGCAGTTACCGGCGCACCGGGCACCGCCTGCTGTTCTGGAGCGGTGCCTCGTTCGTGGCGATGACCGTCAACAACGTGTTCCTCGTCCTGGACAAGGTCGTCTTCCCCGATGTTTACCTGTTGCCCGTGCGTCAGGTGGCGGCCCTCGTGGCCGTGCTCCTGCTCTTGTATGGACTGATCTACGAAAAAGAATGAAATGGAATGACATGAGCGACCTGATCGCCGGCGCCATCGCCATGGCCTCCTTCGTCATCGCGCTGTTCTTCCTGCGCTTCTGGCGCGGCACGCGCGACCGTTTCTTCCTCTACTTCGCCCTGTCGTTCGGGATCGAGGGTGTGCACCGCATCGTGTCCGCGCTGACGTATGACGATGCCGAGGACACCCCGCTGCACTATCTCGTACGCCTGCTGGCCTATGGCCTGATCCTGTGGGCGATCCTGGAAAAGAACCTCCCCGCGCGCAGCACGCGACGGGGCGGCGCGCAGCGCGGCGACGGCGGGTAGCGTGCGCCCGGCCGCCCTCCCCTGCGCCATAATCGGCCGCGACACCAACACCGGGAGAACGGCATGACGAAACAGGACAAACGCCAGCAAGGAAACGCCGGGAACGCCCAGCGCGCCGATCCGGGCCAGGCGCAGCGCGCGGAAAATCGCTCATTGGAGCGGTCAGAGAGCCTGCTGCCGGGCGACGACGCCGAGGATGGCCGCTACGACGTGGCCGAGGAAGTGAACCTCGACCAGCAGTCCGACCAGCTACGGCGCGTCGGGAAACCGCCCAAGGGGATCGCCTCGAGCGCCCTGCCGGATGACGGCAGCAAGGGCGGGGGCGGCCGCTAGCCCATCACGCCCATGCGCAGGCCTTCGATCGTGTGGGCCTGCTCGATGTTTTCCAGCGCCGGCACGATGCGGCAGCGCAGGTGGTCGCGCACGGCGGCCGGCAACGCATCCCAGTAGGCCTGCGTCACCTGCAGGTCGTGCTTCTCGGCGTTGCGCCCGTCCGGGGCGTCGACGCCCAGCACCAGTACCGGACGCGACACCTGGCTGCGGTTCGCCGTGCCGCGATGGATCGTCAGTGCCGAGCGGGCCGAGATGTCGCCCACCTTCGGCAGCTTGCGCTGCGCGCGCGCCTCGTAGCGCGGATACAGCGACTTGTCCGGAAACATCGGATCGCCGCCCGCGAGATCATCCCATTGCGTGCCGGGTGCGATCTCGAACGGACCGATTTCCTCGGTCACATCGACCGTCGTGAGATTGAAGGCGAGCGAATTCAGGCGCCGGCCGACGAGCGTTTCCGGCGGCGCCGGAAAGTCGCGGTGCCACGGCTGGTGCATCGCGCCCGGGAACGGAATGTCGAACCCGATTTCCACGATCTTGTAATCCGGCCCGAGCACGGCCCGGCACACGGCGACGACCCACGGATGCGTGGCCAGCTCGACGAAGCCGCGCAGCCGTTCCGGGTGCACCTCGACGTAGTAGCGGCAGGGGCCGCGCTCGAGGGCGCCGTTGGGACGGGCGCGCGCCTCGGCGAACAGGGTTTCGATGTCTTCCTTCAGTTGCGCCACCCAGTCGGCGCTGAAGGCGCCTTTGCAGGCGATGATGCCGTCGCCGTACAGGCCGCGCATGATGGCGCCCACGTCGACACCGGCGCTCTCGTTCGATGCTTGCATGGTGTTCTCCTTGCGTCACTTCCGCGGCGCCATCGTACCGGCGAAACGCGACGCATGGCGCCCGACTGCCGGCCGCAGCCGCACCGGACCGTAGTTGACAGCCGGGCCCACACCTCCTACAGTCGCAGCACGATGATCCCGACTTTCCGTGCATGCATGCCGCGCTGACTACCGCCCTGCTGGCGCCCCGCTGCGCGCGACGCCCTTGGCCCGCGCGGTCCCGTGTCGTATGCGGAGGTTCCCCATGAGCGGCCGTAACCCGGGACGTGTCCTGTTCCTGTGCGACCGCCCGGTCTCCGATCCCGCCGTCGGCGCCGTCGCCGCCGAACTCGGCTACGACCTCGTGCACGCGCGCACGCTGGACGAGGCCCTCGAACACGCCCGCCAGCCCGGCGGCCAGACCGGCTTCGCGCTCGTCCTGGCCGGTTACTCCGGCAATCCCGATATGCTGTTCGACAGCGTGCGCCGCCTGCGCGCCGCGCTGCCGCAGACGCCCGTCATCGCGCACGGGATCCCCGCCCCGCCGCCATTCTCGCTGGACGCCCTGTACGATGCCGGCGCGCTCGCCGTGCTGCACGATCCGGTCTCGGTGCCGATCCTGAAGGCCAAGGCGCGCTTCTTCCTGGAGGCGCATGCCACCGCCGCCGAGCGGCGCCGCGCCGAAGCCGCGCTGGAAGACACCCGGGCCCGCCTCGAGGCGATCATCGCCGCGGCCGAGGTGGCCGTCTGGTCGATGGACGTCGCGACCGGCCAGGTCAGCGCCGACGCGCGCCTGATCGAGATGTTCGGCCTGCGTCCCGAGGATGCGCACGGCATCCCCGTCAGCGCGTATTTCGACGCGATCCATCCGGACGACGTGCCGCCGACCCGGGCCCTGCTCGCCGGCGCAGTCGACAGCGGCGAGCCTTATGAGGCGACCTTCCGCGTGCGCACGCCGGACGGTGCCTGGCGCTGGGTGCTGGCGCGCGGCCAGCTCGACCGCGGCGCCGGCGGCGCGCGGGGGCTGATGCGTGGCGTCGTGATCGACGCGTCGCTGCAGAAGCAGGCCGAGGAGCAGTTGCAGGCCAGCGAAGAACGCTACCGTACCCTGTTCGAGGCGATCGACGAAGCCGTGTGCGTGATCGAGATGCTGTACGACGATGGCGGCACGCCGTGCGACTACCGCTTCCTCGAGGTCAATACGGCGTTCGTCAAGGCGACCGGGTTCGAGGATGCCGTCGGGCACACCGTACGCTCGCTGGTACCGGCGCATGCGGCGCGCTGGCTCGACGCGCTGGCCCGGGTCGCGGCCACCGGCGAGCCCGTGCACTTCGTCGACGAGATCCAGCGGCTCGCGCGCTGGTTCGACGTCTATGCCGCGCGTGTGGGGCCGGCCACCAGCCGCAAGGTCGTCGTGTTGTTCACGGATATCACGGAACGCCGCCGCACGGAGCTGGAGCTGCGCCGTCTCGCGGACGACCTGGCCGAGCAGGACCGTCGCAAGACGGAATTCCTCGCCACCCTTGCGCACGAGCTGCGCAATCCGCTGGCACCGATCCGCAGCGGCCTACAGCTGATGCGCCGTACCCGCTCCGACCCGGCGGCCATCGCCCGTGTCCAGGACATCATGGACCGCCAGCTGGACCATCTCGTGCACCTCGTCGATGACCTGCTGGACGTGGCGCGCATCACGCGCGGCCAGGTCGACCTGAAGCGCGACTATATCCCGCTCGCGGACGTGCTGAACGCCGCCGTCGAGACGAGCCTGCCGCTGATCGAGACGGCGCGCCACCGTCTGGACGTCCGCCTGCCGCCCGAGCCGCTGACCCTGTATGCGGACGCGACCCGCATCACCCAGGTCATCAGCAACCTGCTGAACAATGCGGCCAAGTACACCCCGCGCGGCGGCCACATCGTGCTGGCGGCCGAGCGCGATGGCGACCAGGCGCTGATCGCGGTATCGGACAACGGTATCGGCATCCCGCCCGAGTCCCTGGAAGACGTGTTCCGGATGTTCACCCAGGTCGCGCATGCCGCGCAGCACACGCCTGGCGGGCTCGGCATCGGCCTGTCGCTCGTGCGCAGTCTCGTGGAACTGCACGGCGGGACGATCCATGCGGCCAGCGCCGGCACCGGCATGGGCAGCGTGTTCACGGTGCGGCTGCCGCTGGCCGAGCGGCGCGACCGACTCCTGGCGACGTCCTTCGGGTCCGCCCCGGCGGGCGAAACGTCCCCGCTGCGCCTGCTCGTCGTGGACGATAACCGCGACGCCGCCGACACGTTGGCCGCGCTGCTGTCCGTGATGGGCCACGAGGTCGCCGTCGCGCACGACGGCTACCAGGCGCTGCGCATGCTCGACGGCCTGCAGCCGCAGGCCGTGTTCCTGGACATCGGCATGCCCGGGCTGTCCGGCTTCGAGGTGGCCGAGATCGTGCGGCGCGAGCGGGGCCACGACGGCACCATGCTCGTGGCCCTGACGGGATGGGGTGGCGCGGACGACCGCGCGCGCACGGCGCAGGCCGGGTTCGACGCGCACCTGACCAAGCCGGCGACCATGGCGGCCATCGAGGCCGTGCTGCGCGACGTGCAGGCCCGCACGACCCCGTCACCAGCCGATGGCTAGCAGGCGCGCCGCCATGCGCGGCCAGCACAACCTCTCGACCTCGTCGCGCGTGGCCCAACGGTAGCCATCCATCTCCGGCGTCGGCGCACCCGTCGCGTGGTGCGGGTACGTGCTGGTGCACGCCAGGTGTCCGAGGTCGGGCAGCGTCGCTCCCACGTCCACGCGGAACAAATGCAGCACCTTGTCGCGCCGGTAGTCGAAGCGGCCCAGGTCCTGGAAGGCCGCAGGTAGAAACGCGAGTCCCGCTTCTTCCCACAACTCGCGCATGGCGGCGGCGAGCGGCGTCTCGCCCGGTTCCTGCAGGCCCTTCGGGATGTCCCAGCGCGGCGTGTGCGTGACATGGCCCAGCAGCAGGCGGCCGCCGGCATCGACGACGAGGGTGCCGCAGGATACGTCGGGCCCGTTCATGGCAGCGTCCGCGCGGCGGCGGCGAGCGCCTGTTCCAGCGCTTCCAGGCTGACCGGCTTGGTGAGGTGCTGATCGAAGCCCGCTTCGTGCGACTGTTCCTGGTCGCTCTGCGCGCCCCAGCCGGTCAGCGCGATCAGGACCACCTGGCGCGGCCCTTCGTGGCGCCGGATCGCGCGCGCGACCTCGTAGCCGCTCATGCCGGGCAGGCCGATGTCGAGCAGCACCAGGTCAGGACGCGCTTCCAGCGCCGCCTGCAGGCCCTGCGGGCCGTCGCGCGCGACCAGCGTCGCGTGGCCCAGCGCGTCCAGCAGCGCGACGAGGCTGTCGGCCGCGTCGGCGTTGTCGTCGACCACCAGCACCCGCAGCGGCGCCGGCGTCCGCGTTGCCGCGCCGTCGGCGGCGGCACCCGGATGGGCGTGCGGTGAGCCGGGATGCAGCGGCAGGCGCACGGTGAAGGTGCTCCCCTGGCCGCGGCCGGCGGAGTAGGCGCTGACGCGGCCGCCGTGCAGCTCGACGAGGCGGCGCACGAGCGACAGGCCGATGCCGAGGCCGCCCTGCGCCCGGTCCAGGCTGCCGCGCACCTGGGTGAACATCTCGAACACGGCGCCGATGGATTCCGGCGGGATGCCGATGCCGGTGTCCGACACGGCGACGACGGCCTGGCCGTCCTCGCGCCAGGCCGCCAGGGTGACCCGGCCATCGGCCGGCGTGTACTTGGCCGCGTTGTTCAGCAGGTTCGACAGCACCTGCACGATGCGCGTCACGTCCGCTTCCAGCGGCAGCGGCTCGTCCGCCAGCTCGACCTCGAGCCGGTGGCCGTGGCCTTCGATCAGCGCGGCGCTCGTTTCCAGCGCCATCTGCACGATCGCCTTCAGGTCGACGGCCTCCTTCTTCAGTTCGATCTTGCCGCGCGTGATGCGGGCAATGTCGAGCAGGTCGTCCACGAGGTGGATCAGGTGCCCCAGCTGGCGGTCCATCATGGCATGCACGCGGCCGGCCGCTTCCGGGTCGTGCGGCGCCATGCGCAGCAGGTCGAGGCCGGTGCGGATCGGCGCCAGCGGATTGCGCAGCTCGTGCGCCAGCGTCGCGAGGAACTCGCTCTTGCGGTGGTCCGCCTCGGACAGGTCGGCCGCGATGCGTCGCAGCTCGTCTTCCGCGCGCTTTTGCGCGGTGATGTCGCGCGTGATGGTGGCGAGGCCGATGTTGTTGCCGTCGGCATCGCGCACGGCGAAGCCCTTGAAGTAGACGGGCAGCGGCGCGCGGTCGTCGGGCTGGGCCAGGCGCAGTTCGCCTTCCCACGCGGCCGGGTCGCCGGTCAGCGCCGCCATCACGTGGTCGCGTACGAACCGGCGGTCTTCGCGCGGGAAAAAGTCGATCATGCGCCACGCGGCGATGTCGGTGCGGTCGTCCAGCCCGGCCATGCGCCGGCCCGCCGGGTTCAGGTAGATGCCGCCGGCGTCGGGCGTGAAGATACCGATGAAGTCGGACGATTGCTCGGCCACGGCGGCCAGCCTGCGAATGCCCTCTTCCGCCCGGCGGCGGTCGGTCTCGTCGCGGAAATACAGGGCGAGGCCACCGCCGCTCGCGTCGGGCGCCTCCGTCGGGAAGGAATTGATCTCGAACCAGCGGCCCTGGTCGGGGTCGAACGCCTCGATGCGGCTGCGGGTGCGCTCAAGCGCCGTCCGGCGCAGTGCGCCTTCCTGCGGGCTGCCGCGCAGCCGCGCGAACAGGTCCCAGAACTGCGCGCCGACCAGTTCCTCGCGGCGGCGCTGCGTGACCGCTTCGGCGGCACCGTTCGCATACGTGATGTGCCAGGTCGGGTCGAGCGCGATGAAGCCCTCGCTCATGCTTTCCAGGATGGCGCGCGAGCGCTGCTCGGCCGCCTGCCGTTCGACGGCCTCGTGGCGCTGGCCGATCACGAGGGACGCGGTGTTCGCCAGCAGCGCGAGCGCGGCTTCTTCCTGCGGGGTGGGCATGCGCCTTTCCCGGTAATACAGCGTGAACGTGCCCAGTACGGCGCCGGACGGCGCCAGGATCGGCAGCGCGCGCGCCGCGGCGAGGCCGTGCGTGCGCGCCAGCTCGCGCTGATGCTGCCACAGCGGGTCCGTGGCGATGTCGGCGCTGGCGATCGGCTCGCCGCGCCATGCCGCGCTGCCGGCCGTCCCGGCCACGGGACCGGTGGGAACCGCATCGATGGCGTGCTGGAACGCGGGCGCCAGCGACGGCGCCGCCGCGTGGCGCAGATGGGCGCCCGGTCCGGCCAGCTGGACGGATGGAGCGCCGCGCCGCCGCTGTAATCCTCGGCCGTGCGCGCCAGCACATCCAGCACGTCGCCGAGCGGCGCGTCGGTGACGGCGAGTTCGAGGGCACCGCGTTGGCCGATGGCCAGCAGGTTCGCGCGCGTACGCTCGGTGACGTCGACGCCGTGCAGCAGCACGCCCGCGACGGCGCCGTCCGGGGCGCGCAGGGCCATGCAGACGAAATCGAGGAAGTGCTCTTCGACGCCGGCCTGGGGGCGCTGCAGCAGCAGGCGCACATTATGGCCTTCGACCGCCTCGCCGCTGCGGTAGACCCGGTCCAGCACGTCGATGAAGCCCTGCCCGTCCAGCTCCGGCAGCGCGGCGCGCACGGACTGGCCGGCCAGCGGGCGGCCGCCGACCAGGTCGAGATAGCGCTGGTTGGCCATGTCGATCACGTGGTCCGCCCCGCTCATCACGCACATGATGGCGGGCGCACGGTGGAAGATGTCGCGCATGCGTTCGCTCGCCGCCTGCAGTTCCCGCAGCAGGCGTTCGCGCTCGGCCTCGGCCTGGCGGCGAGCGGTGATGTCGGTGAACGTGAGGACGGCGCCGGCCGTGCGGCCCTGGATCACCATCGGATAGACGGAGTACGCGACGGGCAGCGCGCTGCCGTCGCGGCGCCGGAACACGTCGTCGTCCACGCGCAGCACGGTGCCGGCACGCGCGGCGGCCGCGATCGGACACGCCGCCGGGCCATGGCCGTCGTGCGCGCCGTCGTGGATCAGCTCATGGATGGGGCGCCCCTCCGGCGCGTGCGCCTCGTAGCCGAGCAGCGCGGCACCCGCCGGGTTCAGGAACGTACACCGGCCTTCCTGGTCGAGCCCGAAGATGCCCTCGCCCGACGACGCCAGCAGCAGCGAGAAGCGGTCGCGGCTCTCGCCCAGCTGCTGCTCGCTGCGCGCCAGGCGTTCGGCCGCCATCTGTTCGCGGGTCGCGTCGCGGATGATCTTGGCGAAACCCACGTGCGTGCCCGCCTCGTCGCGCAGCGGCACCATCACCCCGTCGGCGAAGAAGCGCGCGCCGTCGCGCCGCACGTGCCAGCGGCGGTCTTCTGCGCGTCCCTGTTCGAGAGCGCGCCGCGACTCCTGGTCGGGCACGCCGGCCGCGCGGTCTTCTGCGGTGAACAACAGGTCGGCGCTGCGGCCGCGTACGGCGTCCGCTTTCCAGCCGGTGATCGCGGCAGCCCCGCCTTCCCATTCGGTGACGACGCGGTCGACGCCCGTGCCGATGAAGGCATAGTCGCGGATATTGTCGAGGATCAGGCGCAGGCGCGCGTCGCGCGAACGCAGCTGCGCGCGGTGGCGCTCTTCCTCGATGCGCGTTAGTTCCGCATTCTTGCGGTACAGGTCGATGAACACGGCGACCTTGGCGCGCAGCACGACGGGATTGAACGGCTTGGTGAGGTAATCGACCGCGCCCAGCGCGTACGCGCGTTCGAGCGGGAACTCGTCGGCGTCGCCGGCGGTCAGGAAGATGATGGGCAGGCTGTGCGTTCGAGGGTGCTCGCGAATCAGCTCGGCCAGCTCGAAACCGTTCATCGTCGGCATGCGCACGTCCAGCAGGACGACGGCGAAGTCGTTGGCCAGCACCTCGCGCAGCGCGGCTTCACCCGACGTCACGGCCACGAGGGCCTGCCCCAGGTCCGCCAGGATGGCTTCGAGCACCGCCAGGTTGGCCGGCTGGTCGTCCACGAGGAGGATCTTGGTGGTCTGGTCGGATGCCATCAGGTTCTGGCGTAAGTATTGATGCAAATAAGGCAATGTATGCCGCGCCCTTCTGAAAGTCAATTGTGCGCGGCGTGATCCCGGCCGCCCCCAAACTGGCGCCTTGTTTTTGACTGAACTGGAGTTTGCCGATGACGTTGCCGTTCCTGTCCCGGACAGGTCAATTTACTTTCCTCAACAATTCCCTCGAAGACTGGGCCGTCGCGCTGGCCGTGACCGTAGCCGCGACGGTGGCGATGGTATTCGTGCGTGCCTTCGTGCTGCGCCGCGTGGAAGCGGTGTCGCGGCGGACCCGCACGCGCATCGACGATTTCGTGGTGACGATGCTGTCGCGCACCTATCTGCTGTTCATCGTCGTGTTCGGCCTGTACTTTGGCAGCACGTTCCTCGACTTGTCGGTGCGGCAGGACCGCTTCGTCACGCGCGTCGCCATCGCGTCGCTGCTGCTGCAGGCCGCCCTGTGGGGCGATACCGGGCTGCGCGCCTGGCGCGACCAGTTCAGCGTCGGCCCCGTGGACGGCGAGCGGCGCCAGTCCAGCAGCGTGCTGTGCTTCATCTCGCGGCTGCTGCTGTGGGTGGTCGTCACCCTGATGATCCTGGATAATTTCGGGATCAATATCACGACGCTCGTGGCGAGCCTCGGCATCGGCGGTGTCGCGGTCGCGCTGGCGACGCAGAACATCCTCGGCGACCTGTTCGCCTCCCTGTCGATCATGCTGGACAAGCCGTTCGAGGTCGGCGACTTCATCATCGTCGGCGACGTGCTCGGCTCCGTCGAGCACATCGGCCTCAAGACGACCCGGGTGCGCGGGCTCGGTGGCGAACAGGTCGTCTTCTCGAACGGCGAACTGCTGAAGAGCCGCATCCACAACCATAAGCGCATGCAGACGCGGCGCGTCGCCTTCGTGCTGCGCGTGGCCTATGGCACGCCGGAGGAAGCGCTGGCGCGCATTCCGGACCTCATCCGCGACATCATCTCGGCCAAGCAGAACATCGACTTCGAGCGCGCGCATTTCTTCAGCTGGGGCCAATGGTCGCTGGACTTCGAAGTCGTCTACCACTACCGCAGCCCGGACTACATCCGCCACATGGATGCGCAGCAGGCCATCTTCCTCGACATCTATCGCCGCTTCCAGCAGGAAGGCATCGAGTTCGCGCAGCCGCTGTCGATCGTGCGCCTGGCCGACCCGAGGCAGGTGGATCTGTTCCGCCGCAACGACCCCGTGCCGCCGGCCGGTCCGTCCGTTCATTAGGTGTTTCCTCGAATTTGGCAGACTCGTCCTACAGACGTGCCACAAGGAGTCCTATTCACCCAGCATATCGTGCGCCTTACCATGGATTCACCTCTTTCCGATGAACCAACTCAAGGAGAACGATCATGGCATCGAACAACCAGCAAGGCGGTAACAAGGGTAACAACCAGAGCGGCGACACCAGCAACCGCGGTTTCGCATCGATGGATCCGCAAAAGCAGCGTGAAATCGCCTCGGAAGGCGGCAAGGCCGCTCACGCTTCGGGCAATGCCCACGAGTTCACCTCGGAAGAAGCACGCAAGGCCGGCTCGCAAAGCCACAAGAACGACGGCAATAACCAGAGCGGCGGCAGCGGCAGCCAGCAGAGCGGCGGCGGCACCCGCGGCGGCTCGTCGGAGCAACATGCCAAGGCCGGCTCGCAAAGCCACAAGAATGACAACAAGCGTTGATGCCTGACGCATGCCCGGCCTGTCCGGGCTTTGATGTCGCAAACCGCTGGCCACGGCCGGCGGTTTTTTTGTTTCCGTGACGAGAACGAAAATCTTTTTCATTGGTATTGACGAGCCCGGCACGTCCAATTGTGCGGGGTAAAACGGATGAAGGGTGATATATTTTTGGCACTATATTTCACATCCCAATCGTTTGGTAACCACAAGTCAATACCCGACTTGGGGCCACGTTTGCATCGTGAAACTAGTCATCCATCCGCTCTGATAAAAGCACAAGCGAAAGGGGAATAATAAAAGCAAACCAGCGCATGCGGGGCATGGAACCCGCGCGGCTTCCCGTCGCGACGGCAGAGATAACCATTAACTCAGGATAAGCGAATGAAAAAAAATATTGCCATTGTCGGTGCTGGATTTTCCGGAGCTGTCATCGCCAATCAACTGGCCCATGCGGGCTATAACGTCGAAATCTTCGAATCGCGCGATCATATCGCGGGCAATTGCCATTCGGAGCGCGACGAGGAAACCGGTGTGATGGTCCACGTCTACGGACCGCATATTTTTCATACCGATAACGAACGGGCCTGGGAATTCATCAACCGTTACGGAACGTTCAAGCCCTTTGTGAACCGCGTGAAGGCGATCACGAACAACCGCGTGTTCACCCTGCCGATCAACCTGCTGACGATCAACCAGTTCTTCGGCAAGACCTTCCGCCCGGCCGAAGCCCAGGCGTTCATCCAGTCGCTGGGCGACAAGTCGATCGAGAATCCGACCACGTTCGAGGAACAGGCGCTGCGCTTCGTGGGCCGCGAACTGTACGAGGCATTCTTCAAGACCTATACGATGAAGCAGTGGGGCCTGCATCCGAGCGAGCTGCCGGCCAGTATCCTGAAGCGCCTGCCCGTGCGCTTCAATTACGACGACAATTACTTCAACCACAAATACCAGGGCATGCCGGCCGACGGCTACACGGCGATCGTGGAAAACATGCTAAAGGTGCCGGGTATTTCCGTGCATTTGAGCACGCCATTCGATCCGGCCGCGAAAACCGATTACGACCACGTGTTCTACAGCGGGCCGATCGACGCCTGGTTCAAGCACGTGGAAGGCCGCCTGCCGTATCGCACGCTGGATTTCGAAGTCTTCCGCGATACCGGCGATTACCAGGGCAATGCCGTCATCAATTACTGCGACGATACGAAATCCTATACGCGCATCACGGAACACAAGCATTTCTCGCCGTGGGAACAGCACGAGCGCACGATCTGCTACAGGGAATACAGCCGCCAGTGCGAGGAAGCCGATACGCCGTACTACCCGATCCGCCAGGCGCGCGAAAAGGCGCAGCTGGAAAAATACGTGAACCTGGCGAAGAACGAAACGAATGTGACGTTCGTCGGCCGGCTGGGCACGTACCGCTACCTCGACATGGACGTGACCATCCACGAGGCGCTGCTCACCGCCGACAAATTCCTCGAGGCGGCGCGCGAAAAGGTGCGGATGCCCGCGTTCGCGATCGACCCGCTGGCCTGATCAGCGCACCGGCTCGCGTTCCACGACATAGCTTTTGCCCGGTGCCAGCGCCAGCTCGTACCGGTGCTCGCCGACCGGCACGATCGTGCCCGCGTCGCTGCGCGGAGACGTTGAGCTCGTGAAGCGCAGCACGCCCCTGCCCCCGGCGGCCGTCACGCGGATGCGTGCCACGTCGGCGTACACGGCGACGTCGCCCTGCGGCGTCGGCACCTTCCCTTCGATCCATTGCAGAGCGCCGAGGTTCGGCTCGACGACATACGTCGCATAGCCGGATGCCGTCGGCTGCACCCCCAGGTAATACTTGCCGAGCAGGTAAAGCGGGCTGGCGCCCCAGGCGTGGCACAGGCTCTTGCCGAATGGCTTGCCGTACATCGCATAGCGCGCGGCACCCGTCTCGGCCGGATCGTATTGCTCCCAGAAACAGGTGGCCCCGGCGCGCAGCATGCCGCCCCAGTAATCCTTGATCTGGCCGGTCACGTCGGCCTGCTGCCCGCTTTCGGCCAGCGCCGCCAGTTCGTAGAAACGCATATAGGGCGTCGTGATCTTCGGCACGGCATCGTTCGTGAGGACGTTGCGCCGCACGGCGGCCGCCTGGGCATCGTCCAGATAGCCGAACATCAGGGCGAACATGTTCGGATGCCGCGTGACGAGCGGGTTCGGCTTCCCATCCTTGCGGCCGTGGATGAACACCTGCCGTTGCGGGTCCCAGAACGCCGCCATGATCTTCGTCTTCAGGCTTGCTGCGAGCTGGCGGTAGCTGGCCGCCTTCGCGTCGTCGTGCGCGAGCGCCGCGCAGTCGGCCATCGCCTCCAGGCTGCGCGCGAACAGCAGCTGGATGACGGCCAGTTCGCCGTCCTTGGGCATGTCGGCCCAGTCGACGAACACCCAGTCGCCGGGTCGTCCTTCCAGCATGCCGTCGGAGTTGCGCCGCGCGAGCACGAAATCCATCAGCGTCACCATGCGCGGATAGATGCTTTTCACGAATGCGTCGTCGCCCGTGTACTGGACATAGTCGCGGATGCCGATGAACCAGTACAGCGAATAGTCGAGGATCGTGTTGATGTGCATGTCGACCGGATCGGCGCCACGCAGTGCCCACGTGGTGCGCTTGACCGCGTCGCCGTCGAAGAACGTGTAGTAGTTCATCAGATAGGCCTGCACGGCATCGCCGGACCAGACCCAATGGTCGCGCTTGACGCCGTCGATGAAGAATTCGCGCGTGTTCAGTTCCAGCGAGCGCTGCGCCACGTCCCAGATCCGGTTCAGTTCGTCGTCCGAACTGCGGAACGTGCCGCGGTGCGCGACCGGCAGGTATTCGTACAGCAGGGTCACGTCGTCGAAACGCAGGCCGCCGTCGGCCACGATGTTCACATAGCGCAGCGCGCGCGACACGGGCGCGACGTAGTCGCCGCTGTGCCTGGCGATCGTGACCGTGTCCAGCGTCTCGCCCGTCGTCGTCGCCAGCGCTTCCTCGCGCGATTCCCCGTAGTGGAACGTCAGGCGGCCGCTGCCCCTGAGATTCGCCAGCCGGACGAAACCTGTCGTCTCGCGGCCGAAGTCGACGAGGATCGAACGCCCGTCGCGCTGCACGGTCGTCGGCTCCACCTTCCGGGTCGCCAGGCGGAAGCGGGACGGCGGGCCATCCGGCGCATCGAAATTCCAGTGCGCTGCATGGACGGGGCCGCCTTCCGTCCACGCGCCCGGGCGCGGGCCGACCGTCCACGACGCGTCGGACCGGACCGTGCGGCCCTGCACGAGCACGGCCGGCGGCGACGCCGCGTTGTAGACCTGGAGATTGATGGTGTGCTTGCCGGCGGGGAGCCGGATGTGGCGCTGGTCGCCGTGGACGAATACGCCATCGATCGCGACGTTATGGATGCCTTCGACCGTGACCGTGACGTCTTCCGGTTCGGCCAGGTTCACCTCGCGCGCGAAATTGACTTGCGGCTGGTGGCTGTAGAGGCGCCAGAACGGCGGCCAGGCGACATCGCGTTCCACGCGCTGTACCTGCATCCGGTTGCTCAGCCAGATTTCGAAATCGCCCGGGTACCAGATCCACGTGGCGACGCCCTGTGCTCCGGCGGCGCCGCATACCAGCGCCAGCAGGAGTCCCATGAAGAATGAATGAAGTCGCATCGGCGCATTGTAGACAAGGCAGTCACTGGTATTTACCGGTCGCAGAAATAATCAGTGACCTGAGCGATTTCTTCAAGGATTTGCGTGACGGATCACGCAAACGAAAGAACCGCCACGCGCGGGCAGCGCGTGACGGTCTTTCGTACGTACAGTCCGGGCTGGATCAGCCGGCAGCCTTCGCCAGGCCATCCTTCGGCGCCGATCGCTGCGCCAGCGCCGCGATCGGCAGCGGGTTGACGTTCTCGGCGCTGACGACGGCGTCGAAGTCCGTTTCTTCCGCGCGGGCGATGAAGCGCCGGGCCTTGTTGCTGGGGGCCGTCGTCTCGATCAGGTGGTGCATCTTCGACGCGGTCAGGTCCCATGACGTGCCGGCGACGATCGCGCGCATGCGCTCCACCAGCGCCGTCTTCTGCTCTTCGTTCATCGCCAGCATGCGGTCGCAGGCCGCGATGAATTTTTCCGGCGTGTCGGCGATGGCGACGACGTCGCCGTACGGCACCTTCACGTCCGTGATCGGGGTGCTGACGGACGGCAGTTCCGCCGCCATGTATTCCAGTACCTTGGTCGGGCTGATGAACTTGGTCGAATCGTTCAGCGCGAACGGCAGCAGGCAGACGTCCCAGCCGGCCAGGAATTGCGGCAGCTGCTCATACGTGCGCTGGCCCATGTAGTGGATATTGTTCGCGCGCGGCAGGTTGGCCGGGTCGATCTTCACGACCGGGCCGACGAGCACGATCTGCCAGTCCGGACGGGCGGCGGCAACCTGTTTGATGAGGTCCGTGTCGAAACGCTCGTCGATCACGCCGTAGAAGCCCAGGCGCGGCCGTGCCAGGTGCTCCTGTTCCGGGTGGCTGTAGGTGCGGTCCAGCGCTTTCTGGAAGTGCTTGGCGTCGACGCTGCTCGAGAAGCAGTGCGCATTCGCGTGGCGATCGCGCTTGGACTGGTACAGGCTCGGGCCGCCCGTGAACACGAGGTCGGCGATGTTCAGCAGCGCGCTTTCGCGCTGCAGCAGTTGTTTCGGCGCGTTCTTGAAAGCGGCCAGTTCGTCCATGCAGTCGTAGATGACGAGTGACGGGTCGAAGCCTTGCAGCAGCGGCAGGGCCATCGGCGTGTAGAACCAGACGACGGGGCGCTCACCTTCGGGGACGAGGTCGGCCAGCAGCGTCTGCAGCGTGGGGATCTGGTCGTCGTGGAAGCCGGGCGCCTGGATGCCGGTATGCGGCTGGCACACCGTGATGTTCGGCGCGACGGCCCTCTCCTGCAGGTGCGCCTCTCCCGCGTCATACACCGGTTCCTCGACAAACAGGATTCGGTAGTGTTCCGCCAGGCGAGTCATGAGGTGCTGGGGGCGCTGGAAGACGAAGTCCCAACGCAGATGGCAAAACACGATCAGGGTCGGCATGTTGATTTCCTTTCGCCTCGGGGCGTTCTAGTTGATCTGGATTCAAGGTCCGGAATCTGATGCGTCGATGCTCTGGGAAACACCGACAGATCAGATGCCGGACCAGTGAATCCTATCATGCAAATTTCTTAAGATTTTCATTTATGCATCGCAACATTTCCGCAGGCGTAACGCATGAAACGACTATCGCTCAGGTCTCCCTAGGAGAGCTCGCTCGACACCCCGATTTTGTAGGTTCCCTCCTACGCGGACAGAGGAAAAAGCACTACGAAATCGCATCATAAAGACTGGCGCGATCATGCAGGCGCAGCAGTGTGCGGGGGTGTTTCGAGAGAGAGAAGACCGCGCCGGACGGCGCGGTCGGAGGATGAAACAGCTGCGGATCAGGCCGGCAGATAGGGTTCCGCACCTTCCGGTTCGCCGGCCGCGTCGAAACCGCGCGCCAGCAGCACGCCGTCGAGGCCGATGGTCCCGAGCGCATCGCACAGGTCTTCCAGTTCGGTCTCCAGGTCGGCGGCCAGGTCCAGCGGCTTGTCGACGGTGGCGAGTGGCGCTCCACCGTCCAGCGGGTACAGGTTAATGCGCAGCACCAGCGCACCGCCGGCATCGAGCGGGGCGACGACGGCCTTGATGCGCTCGGGCGGACGTTTCTGCTCGTCAACGCGCTGGTTGACTTCCGCCAGGGTGGCCAGCATCGACAACTCGGCCACGCCCTGCTCCTTGGCGCCATAGAACAGGTCCTGGTACAGGAAATTCAGCTCGAGATCGGTCGGATGCCGGGACAGGCAGCGTTGCAGCAGCGGCGCCACGCCGCCCGCCCACATGCGGTAGCGGGCCATGCGGCCCTCGAAATAGGCATCGGCGGCCGTCTCGCCGGCCGGTACGTGGTAGAACGGGTCGTCGACCGGTTTCAGCGCGAAGCCGAGCAGGAAACGGAGTTCCATGGCTTCGTCGTCGGGTTCGTAGTCGCCGCCGATCCAGGGGCGCATGCTGGCCTCGATGGCCGGCGTGGCGACGAGCTTGCGCGAGCGCATCGCCTGGAAGGCTTCGCGCAACATCTCCTGGAGGTCGCTGTAACCGATGCGGTCGACGGCGTCGAGGTCGTACAGGTGGCGCACGAGGACGATCCGGGTGGCCGCGCTGGCCAGGCCGGACTGGCGGAAACTGTCCATCAGCGCTTCGAAGTCGGCATCGTCGCGAAACACATCCTCCTGCACCAGGCCGCCCGTGCTGTGCACGAACAATGGGATCATGAAGGCATCGATTTCTAGTTCGCCGGCAGCCGGCGCGTCCTTGTCGTCGGTGCGTACGTGCAAGGTGGCCGCCTCCTCTTCCACGCGTTCGCGCAGCAGGCGGCAGCATGCGGGGTCCGTGTAGCGCGCCAGCTCGATGGCGCCGTACAGCACGTCGTCGTGCTTGCGCCGCAGCATGCGCCGGACTAGCACCGTGAGCTCATGCTGGCGCGCCGCGAGCGTGGGCGCGTCGTGGGATTCGCGCTCGCTGATCTCGAGCGCCAGGTCGACCAGGTTCTGGGCCAGCGCATCAGGATCTGCCTCCACCGGCTTGGCCGGGGGCTTGTCCGATTGTGCGGGTTGACGCTGGGCTGGCGCGCTCTTGGCCGCGGGTTTGGGGCCCTTGGCCGGGCGCTTGTTGTTGGGCATGGCTGATTGATAAAAGTGAACAAGTCGCCATGGTAGCACCCGGTCGCGCGCCGCCCAAGCTGGCCGCGCGCAACGTGGCGGGCCGGGAAGGTCAGGCCGCCTTCACGCCGCCAACCGAAGCGCCGGTTCGAGGCGGATCATCCAGCGGCGACCGGTTTACCGCACAGGACGACTGGCGAGGTGGGAAGTGAAGAATTCTGGACGCAGTTTTCGTGTAATTTCCAACACCGGCATCACGTGGTCGAGGTGTTCGCGCATCGCGGCGACGGCCTTTTCGGGATTGCGCGCCTCGATGGCCTCGACGACGGCCCGGTGTTCTTCCAGCACACCGAGCATGCGTCCTTCCAGCGGCAAGGTGAGCTGGCGGTAGCGGTCCATCTGCGTCTTGGCCTGCTGGATGATCGGCCACACGCCCGGATAGCCGGACAGTTCGGCCAGCAGCGCGTGGAAGCGTTCATCGGTGCGGTGAAACTTGCCGAAATCGTTGGACGCGATGGCGGCTTCCTGCTCGGCCAGGATATCGCGCAGACGGGCCGCGTCCGCGGGCTGCACGCGCTGTGCCGCCTTTTCGATGATCGCCGTCTCCAGCGCATGGCGCACCAGGTTGGCTTCTTCCAGGGCGTCGAGCGGGATGCGGGCGACGAACGTGCCGGACCGCGGCACGATCTCGATCAGGCCCTCGTCCGCCAGGCGCTGCACGGCCTCGTGCACCGGGGTGCGGCTGGTGCCGAACTCTTCGGCGATGTCGCGCTCCACGACACGCGTGCCGGGCAGCATGTCCATCTCGACGATGCGCCGGCGCAGGCACAGGTAGACGCGGCGCGACGCGCTCATCGTGCTGTCGGCCTCGTCGGTCCCGGTGGGTGGCACTTGATTGTTCATGGTCGGAAGTGTAACGAAACTCGGCGTGCGATGGTCCGTTTCAGGAGGATGGCATCGCACTGCGGGGGATGATCGCCCCGCGGTGCCGGATCACGGTGCCGGCCAGCCGGTGGCCCGCGCGCGCCGCGTCTTCCGGCCCCTTGCCGGACAGGCGCGCGGCCATGTAGGCCGCGCCGAAGGAATCGCCCGCGGCCGTGGTGTCGATCACGTCGCGCACCGGCTCCGGCGCCACTTCGTGCAACCGGCCGTCGTACCAGACCACGCACGGGTCGCCGCCGCATTTCACGACCACCTCGCCCACGCCCAGCGCGCGGGTGCGCTCGATCACGCCGCGCGCGTCGGCCGGGCCATACAGCGCGACCTCGTCGTCCAGCGTCAGGAGGGCGATGTCCGCATGGGCCAGCGCACGGCCGTAGACGTCGCGCGCCGTCTCCGGGCTTTCCCACAGCCGGGGACGGTAGTTGTTGTCGAAGACGACGGTGCCGCCAGCCGCGCGGCACCGGGCCAGCGCCGCGATCAGCAGTTCACGGTCGCTTGGTGCCAGGATCGCGAGGCTGATGCCCGACAGGTACACCATGCGTGCGGCGGCCAGTTGCACGAGTACCTTGCCCGCATCCGGCGCCTCGAGCCAGTGGCGCGCGGCGGAGTCCTTGCGCCAATAATGAAAGCGGCGCTCGCCATCCGGATCGGTCTCGATCATGTAGATGCCCGGCAGCCGGTCGGCCAGGCGTTGCACGCAGGCCGTGTCGATGCCTTCGCGCTGCCACGCGGCGAGCATCTCGGCCGACATCCCGTCCACGCCCAGGCCCGTCACATAGGCCACCTGTACGGCGGCGGGATCGAGCAGGCGCGCCATGTAGACGGCCGTGTTCAGGGTGTCGCCGCCGAAGCGGTAATCCATCGTGCTCCCCTCCCCGCTCTTCTGCAGCTCGATCATGCATTCGCCGATCGCGTAGACGGTCTGTGCTTCCATCGCTTGTCCTTGTTTTCCAGTGAAATGTGTGCAGCCTTTGCAGGCCGGGCGCGCCGTGAAGGGCACGGGCCCGGATGATACCCGGACCAGGCGTTTACCGAAAGCCGGCCCGGGCCAGGCGGCCGGTGTGCCGGATACCCGGCATCAGGTCCGGGCCGTCGACACCGACGGCGCCACTTTCAGGGGCGGACGCGGACCGCTTTCGCGGATCAGCATCCATACGACGATTGCCGCCAGCACGTCGAACACGGCCAGCACGACAAACATCGGGCTGTAGCCCACGTGCGTGACCAGGATGCCGAACAGCAGGGTGAACAGCGTCGCGCCCAGGTAGCCGGACATGCCGGCCAGGCCGGTGGCGGTCGCCACTTCGTTTTTACCAAAGACGTCCGACGTGATCGCGTACAGCGCGCCGGACAGGGTCTGGTGCGCGAAGCCGCCGATGCACAGCAGGAAGATCGCGGTATAAGGACTCGCCACGAGGCCGATGCAGCCCGGGGCGATCATGCAGAAGGCGCCGAATGCGACGACCCACTTGCGCGAATCGAACAGCGACACCTTCAGGTGCTTGTGGACCAGTGGGGACAGATAGCCCCCCAGCACGCACCCGATGTCTGCGGCGAGGAACGGCAGCCAGGCGAAGGCCGCGATCTCTTTCAAATCCATGTGGCGTTCGGTGGCCATGTACAGTGGAATCCAGGCGTTGAACGTCTGCCAGGCCGGCTCGGACAGGAAGCGCGGAATGGCGATCGACCAGAAATTCCGGCTGCGCACGATCTCCCGCCACGACGCTTTCACGGCACTGTCCTGGTGCTTCGCTTCCTGGCCGGCGAGGATGTAGTCCCGCTCCGTGTCGGACAGCAGCTTCTGGTCGCGCGGGTGCTTGTAGAACACGGCCCACAGCAAGGTCCAGGCGATGCCCAGCACGCCGACGATGACGAATGCCGATTTCCAGCCGGCGTGCAGGATCGCCCACACGACGAGCGGCGGCGCGCACAGGGCGCCGATCGACGAACCGATGTTGAACCATCCGATGGCGACGGAGCGCTCGCGCGCCGGGAACCATTCCGTCGTCGCCTTCACGCCGGCCGGGATGCCGGCCGCTTCCGTCAGGCCCAGCAGGCCGCGGAAGAACGCCATGCTCTGCCAGCCCGACGCCAGCGCGGCGCAGGCGCAGGCGAGCGACCAGGCGAACGCGAACACGGCGAAGCCGATCTTGGTGCCGATCGCGTCGAGCACGAAGCCGGCGACCGGCTGCATCACCGCGTAGCAGATCTGCCACGCGACGACAATGTACGAATACTGCCTGGTGTCGATGTGCAGGTCGGCCATCATGGTCGGCGCCGCGACGGATAGCGTGTTGCGTGCCAGGTAGTTGACGATCAGCCCGAGCGTGACGAGGCCCACCATCCACCAGCGCATCCCTTTCAACTTGTTCATTCATGTCTCCTGCATAACATCGCCCGTGAGTTGGCGCGAGGGATCCCGGGCCGTCGGGCGCAGCGCGCCCCCGGCCTTCTTCTTGCGGAATGTCGTCGTGGATTACTTCAGCAGTGCGCGCACGCCCTGTTTGTCGATGGCGGCGATGTCGGCCGCCAGCTGTGCTGCCAGGCCCGGGACGTCGTTCAGGTCCCTGCCCCACAGCGCCGCGTTGGCGAGCCAGCCGCGGACCAGGTCGTCCAACGTCCACTCACCCGCGTTCACCTTGTCCCAGCCGGCGCGGAACCACGCCAAGGTGGCGGCATCGTCGGCGAGGTCGATCAGGCCGCCGCGGTACAGCACCATCGTCGCGGCCATGGCGAGGACGAGGCGGCGCGGCAGGCGGCCGTCGTTCAGTTCCGCGTAGCGCAGCAGTTGCGGCAGCACGCGCGCGGCGAACTTGCTCCAGCTGTTCAACGCGATCGAGGCGAGGCGGTGGTAAATGGACGGGTTGCGGAAGCGCAGCAGCACGTCGGCCGCAAAGGCCTCCAACTCCGCACGGTCCATTTCCAGCGCCGGGATGATCTCTTCAGCGATGGCGGCGCGGAGAAACGCCCCGACCTGTTCGTCGTCCACGGCGGGGCCGACCGCTTCCAGGCCGGCCAGCAATGCGACCGGTACCAGCGTCGTGTGGCCGCCGTTCAGGATGCCGACCTTGCGCTTCTTGTACGGGGTGATGTCGTCGACCAGCCTGACGTTGAGGTTCGCGCCCGCCAGCTTCAGCTCTTCGCCCACGGAAGCCGGGCCCTGGATCACGAACAGGTAGTAGTATTCCGCCGCGACGAGGAACGGATCGGCATAACCCAGTTCCTGTGCGATCTGCGCGGCGTCCGCGGCCGGATAGCCGGTGACGATGCGGTCGACCAGGGTATTGCAGAAGGTGCAGGCATCGCCCACCCACGCCGCGAAGCCGGCCGGCAGCTCCCACAGGCGGGCGTAGTGCAGCACGGCGTTCTTCAGCGCCTCGCCGTTCTTGTCGATCAGTTCGCACGGCAGCAGGATCACGCCCTTGTCCTGGGCGCCTTCGAAGGCGAGATAGCGCGCGAACAGCAGTTGCGCGAGCTTGGCCGGGAACGTCACGGGCGGCGCGTCGGCATAGCGGTCCGTCTCGTTGACGGTGATGCCCGCTTCCGTCGTGTTCGAGACGATGAAGCGCAGGTCGGGATTCGTGGCCTGGGCGAGGTAGTCGGCGTACATCGTGGCCGGGTCGATCTCGCGTTGCACGCATTCGACGGTGCGGTACCCCTTGACGGGCTGGCCGGCTTCGTCCAGGCCGCGCACGAGCACGGTGAACAGGCCGTCCTGCACGTCCAGCAGCGGCGTGCTGGAACCGCCGCGCGGGCGCACGACGACGACGCCGGCGTTCAGGCCCGTGCGCTCGTTCAAGAGGTCGATCTGCCAGTCGAAGAAACCGCGCATGAAGTTACCCTGGCCGAATTGCAGGATTTTCACGGGCAGCGCGTACGGGGCGGTGCGACGAAGTTGTCTCATGTTGTTTTTCTCCAGGTCTTACAGTGAAATGTCGCGTTTCCAGAAAATGAAGTCGTACTGCTGCAGGCGGTCGGCCTTGCACTTGTACTTGCCGCCGGCCGTGTCCACGACCATGTCGAACAGGCCTTTCGCCACGTCGGGCAGCGGCTTGCCTTCGATGATGGGGCCGCAGTCGTAGTCGATCAGGTCGGCCAGCTTCGCGGCCACACGGCTGTTGCTCGAGATCTTCAGCGTGGGCACGATGGGGTTGCCCGTCGGTGTGCCGAGGCCCGTCGAGAACAGCACGACGTTGGCGCCCGATGCGACGATGCCGGTGACGGATTCCACGTCGCCGCCCGGAGTGCACAGCAGCGCGAGACCCTGCTTGTCCGTCTGCTCGCCGTAGTCCAGCACGGAGACGATCGGCGACGTGCCACCCTTCTTCGCGGCGCCGGCCGATTTCATCGCATCCGTGATCAGGCCGTCGCGAATATTGCCCGGGCTCGGGTTGTCGGCAAAATGCGTGCCGACGGCCAGCGCGCGCTGTTCGAAGTCACGCATCATGCCGAGGAAGCGGCGCTTGTCGTCGTCCTCGACGCAGCGCTCGATCAGGCTGGCCTCGACGCCGCACAGTTCCGGGAATTCCGCGAGGATCGACGAACCGCCGACCGCGACGACCATGTCCGACACATAGCCCATCGCCGGATTGGCGGAGATGCCGGAGAAGCCGTCCGAGCCGCCGCATTTCACGCCGATCTTCAGGTGCGACAGCGGCACGGGCCGGCGCGTGACCTTGTTCGCTTCCTTCAGGTGTGACAGCGTGTCCTGCAGTACGGCCTTCATCATCTTCTCTTCGCTGTCCCACTGTTGCTGTTCATAGATCAGCACGGGCTTGTCGAAGTTCGGGTTCTGCTTTGAGAGGGCATCCTTGAACATGCCGATCTGCGCGTTCTGGCAGCCCAACGAGAACACGGTGATGCCGGCCACGTTCGGGTGGTCGGCGTACGCGGCCAGGATCTTGCACAGCGAGCGCGCGTCGGCGCGGGTGCCGCCGCAGCCGCCGTTGTGCGTGATGATGCGCACGCCGTCCACGTTCGGAAACGGGCGGACGACCGGCTTCGGCGCGTCCATGTCCTCGCCCAAAAGCTGGAACGTCAGCGACGCGAGGTCGTTGGTGGCGTAGCCGAGCGGGCCTTCGAGGGCATTTCGCAGGTGCTCGACGTTGCGGTTCTCGCAGAACACGAGCGGAAAGATCAGCCAGTAGTTGGCGGTGCCCACGCGCCCGTCGGCGCGCACGACGCCGTCGAACGTGGCGTCCTTCACGTCGGCGACGTCCGGCGGCGTCCAGGTGTATGGCTTCGACTCCCCGATTTCGACTTCGGACGCGTAGTGAGCGAGATTGTCCGTCGTGACGGCTTCGCCCTTGCGGATCGGCTGCGTGGCCTTGCCGACGACGACGCCGTACATGGTCAACAGCTCGCCCTCGGCGAAGGCGCGGCGCGCCAGCTTGTGCTTGGTCTTGATGTTTGTTGCGACGAGGATGCTCTCGCCGTTCCACGTCACGACGTCACCCGGCGCCAGGTCGGTCAGGGCGACCAGCATGCTGTCGTCCGGGTGAATGCAGATTACTTTTTGCATGGTTGCTGGCTTCGCGTATCAGAGCTTGAAGTAGTTTTTGGCGTTCTCGTAGCAGATGCCGCGCACGATCGTGGCCAGTGCGTCGTAATCTTCGGGATACTCGCCGGCGGCGACCCATTCGCCCAGTTGGCGGCAGACGAGGCGGCGGAAGTAGTCGTGGCGCGGGTACGAGGCGAAGCTGCGCGAGTCCGTCACCATGCCGACGAAGATGCCGAGCACGGAGTGGTTGCCGAAGGCGAGCAACTGATTCAGGTTGCCGAGCTTGTGGTCGTTGAACCACCAGGCCGGGCCGAACTGCACCTTGCCGGCCACGCTGCCGTCCTGGAAGTTGCCGATCATCGTGGACAGCACTTCGTTCATCGCGGGGTTCAGGTTGAACAGCATCGTCTTCGGCAGCTGGTCGTTCGCGTCCAGCGCGGACAGCAGCGCCACGAGGCCGTTACTGGTCGTCATGTCCGAGATCGAGTCGAAGCCGGTGTCCGGGCCCAGCGTTTCCAGCATGCGCTGGTTGTTGTTACGCATGGCGCCGATGTGGAAGCACATCGTCCAGTCGAATTTCGCGTACACGGCGCCGATGGCTTCAAGCAGGCCGCGCAGGTATTGTGCCTGTTCGAGGTCGGTCAGCAGGTTGCCGGCCATGCGCTTGGCAAACATGGCGTCAAGTTCCTGCGCCGTCGCGGCGACGGTCGGCAGCGGGATGTCGATGGCGTGGTCGGAGATGCGGCCGCCGCGGGCATGGAAGTACTCCACGCGGTTGGCGAGCGCCGCGATGAGCGAGGCGAACGAATCGATCTTGACGCCCGCCACGGCGGACAGGCGCGCGACGTACTCATTGAAACCGGGGTTATTGATGCGCATGGCCTTGTCCGGACGATAGGCCGGCAGCACGCGGGTCTTGAGTGCCGATTGCGCGATCTCGGCATGCTGCAGCAGGTCGTCGGCCGGGTCGTCCGTCGTGCAGGCGATTTCCACCTTGGCCTGTTCCAGGAACGTCCAGGTGTCCATCGTGGCCAGTTTCGCGTTCGCCTGTTCCCAGATCGCTTCCGCGTTCTTTTCGTTGATGACCAGGTCGATGCCGAAGATGCGGCGAAGCTCCAGGTGGCTCCAGTGGTAGATCGGGTTGCCGATGGCGAGCGGCAGCACCTTGCAGAAGGCCAGGAATTTTTCCTTGTCCGAGCGCTCGCCCGTGCAGTATTCCTCGGGCACGCCGGCCGTGCGCATCAGACGCCACTTGTAGTGGTCGCCGCCCAGCCACAGCTCTGCGATGTTGCGGAACTTCTTGCGCTCGGCGATCTCGCCCTGCTGCAGGTGCGAGTGGTAGTCGATGACGGGCAGGTCGGCGGCGACGTCGTGGTAGAGCTTGCGAGCGACATCGGTGGTGAGGAGGAAATCCCGGTCCATGAAGGCAGTCATGTTGTTGTTCCTTGGGTGGCTGGTCTGATATATCAGAATGGTATGCCTAATATATTACCGGCGCAAGGTCTTTTACTTCGGGTAAGCGATTGTCCGGGATTTCGACACTTTCGACATACAAACTTGTCTGTCTGGATAGTCTCGCGACGGCATGGCGAGGGATGTTATGCTTCGATCATCTGCCCCGCTGATGTCTGGATACAACAGGCCGCGCCGCAACCACCCTCCCCTGGAGCCACCACGACATGCTCGAACAATTATTCAAACTACGCCAGAGCGGCACCGACGTCCGGACGGAAATCCTGGCCGGCCTGACGACTTTCCTCACGATGGCCTACATCATCTTCGTCAACCCGACGATCCTGGGCGATGCCGGGATGCCGAAGGATGCCGTGTTCGTCGCCACCTGCCTGGTCGCGGCGCTCGGCAGCCTGGTGATGGGCCTGTACGCCAACTATCCCATCGCGATGGCACCCGGCATGGGCCTGAACGCCTATTTCGCCTATGCCGTCGTGCTGGGCATGAAGGTGCCCTGGCAGGCGGCGCTGGGCGCCGTGTTCGTGTCGGGCTGCCTGTTCATCCTGGTGTCCGTGTTCGGGCTGCGCGCGATGATCGTGAACGGCATCTCGCGCTCGCTGCGCGTGGCGATCACGGTGGGTCTCGGCATGTTCCTCGCGCTGATCGCCCTGAAGAGTGCCGGGATCGTCGTGGCCAGTCCGGCCACGCTCGTGCAGGCCGGCGACCTGCACAAACCGGAAGCGATCATGGCCGTCGTCGGTTTCCTGCTGATCGTCACGCTGGACCGCCTGAAGGTGCGCGGCGCGATCCTGATCGGCATCGTCGTCGTGACCATCCTCAGCTTCTTCTTCGGCGGGAATACGTTCCACGGCCTGGTCTCGACGCCGCCGTCGATCGCGCCCACGCTGATGCACCTCGACGTCAAAGGCGCTTTAGGCGTCGGCATCCTCAACGTGGTGCTCGTGTTCTTCCTCGTCGAACTGTTCGACGCCACCGGCACGCTGATGGGCGTCGCCAGCCGCGCGGGCCTGCTCGTGGAAGGCAAGATGGAACGCCTGAACAAGGCGCTGCTGGCCGACAGCGCGGCCATCGTTGCCGGCTCAATGCTCGGCACGTCGAGCACCACGGCCTACATCGAGAGCGCGGCCGGCGTGCAGGCCGGCGGCCGCACGGGCCTGACCGCGCTGACGGTGGCCGTCCTGTTCCTCGCCTGCCTGTTCATCGCGCCGTTGGCCGGCGTGGTGCCCGCCTACGCGACGGCGCCGGCGCTGCTGTTCGTCGCCTGCCTGATGCTGCGCGACCTGGGCGACATCGAGTGGAACGATACGACGGAAGCGGTGCCGGCTGCCATCACCGCCCTCGTGATCCCGTTCACGTATTCGATTGCGGAAGGTATCGCGTTCGGTTTCATCACGTATGCGCTGCTCAAGCTGACGACGGGCCGCGCGCGCGAAGTGAAGCCGGTGATCTGGGTGATCGCCGCATTGTTTGCCTTCAAGATTGTCTATATTGGAACCTGAGTAGCAAAAATAGGCATGGCGTGACTTTCGATGGGACAGAAGCGGCAATCATCAGGTTTGGGGCCGATAGCGCTCGGCCGCGTGTGCCTGTCGAATGTCCGACATCAGGCCTTGGCGCGCGGCATCCAGCGCATCCCAACGTCCAGCCACCTCCAGCGGCGGAATCGTGACCAGTTCGCGGCGGTCGAAGCCGACCAGTGCCGCATCGACCAGTTCGCCCACCTCCATGACTTCCGGAAGAGCGTCGACGTCGATACCGGCACGCTCCCAGATCTCCGTGCGGGTCGCAGCCGGCAGCACCGCTTGCACGTAGACGCCCTTCGGCGCCAACTCCAGCTGCAGTCCTTGCGACAGATACAGGACGAAAGCCTTGGTGGCGCCGTAAATCGTCATGCCGAGCTCGGGCGCGAAACCCACCACCGAGCCGATGTTGACGATCGCGCCAGTACCGGACTGCGCAAAACGCGGAGCGACCGCGGCTGCGAGCCGCGTCAGTGCCGTGACGTTAAGCGCGATCAAGCGGTCGATATCCTCTGCGGCCTGCCCTGAGAAGCCGCCCGATTGACCCATGCCGGCGTTATTGATCAAGACACCGATGCGGGCATCGTCGCGCAGGCGGGTTTCAAGCGCGGACAGGTCTGCAGGCTGCGTAAGGTCGGCCCGTAGCACCTCGACAGCCACATTGCTTTCCTCACGCAGGCGCGCGGCCAGGGCATCCAGGCGCGCCCCGTCGCGCGCAACCAGCACAAGATCGTGACCACGGCCGGCGAAGCGCTCGGCGTAGATGGCACCGATACCGCTGGAGGCGCCAGTGATGAGAACAGTCGGGAGTGAGCTCATGGATGTTTCCTTTTCAATAGTTGACGAGGGTCTTCGTTGCCTCGCGAAGCGCTGAGGACGAGATTAATGATGACGATCACCATCCAAGATGTCAAGGCTTTGATTACGATTGACATCAATGTATACTGAAGCCTTCATGCAGGCGTACACTCTCAAGGAACGGGAAATGAGGATTACCAAGGCGCAGGCGCAGGCAAACCGTGCGCACGTCGTAGAAACGGCGTCAGCCCTGTTTCGGGAACGCGGCTACGATGGCGTTGGCGTTGCCGAACTGATGGCCGCCGCTGGCTTCACCCACGGCGGCTTCTATAAGCAATTCCGCTCGAAGGCCGACCTGATTGCAGAATCGGCGGCATGCGGCATCGCGCAGACGGCGATGCTGCCTGATGGTATGGACATGGCGGAATTCGTGCGGCGGTATGTCTCCCGCGAGCACCGCGACGCGCGCGCGACCGGCTGCACGGTGGCTGCGCTGGGCGGGGATGCGGCACGTCAACCCGAAGCCGTCAGGGCCACGTTTGCGACTGGCATCGAGAGCCTGCTGGCGGCACTGCGTACTGATGGAACTTCATTGGACGGCGCAGATCCAGGTGAGACCCGGGCGCAGTCTCTCGACATATTGGCGCATGCGGTCGGTGCCATTGTCATGTCGCGTGCCTGCCCGGACGATTCGCCGCTGGCCGACGAGATCCTGGCGATTTGCCGCGATAAGATCCTTGCATCACTGGCCTCGCCTAGGACAGTGGGCACGCCTGATTCGCAGCCCGACCTGGCCAGGTAACGCAGCGCATCCGCGCCGCGACACGACGAGCCGGTCAGTCGCGCCCTGGCCCCGTCACGCGGCGGCCGAGATCTTCCCGGCCGTCAGCATGGCGGCGAATTCCGCCGCCTTCACCGGGCGGCTGAAGAGATAGCCCTGCACGAGGTCGCATCCGAGGTTGGCTAGCAGACTGAGCTGGCCCTCCGTCTCCACCCCTTCCGCCACCACCGACAGCCGCAGGCCGTGCGCCATGCCGATGACGGCCTGGGCGATCGCCAGGTCGTCGGGATCGCGTTCCAGGTCACGCACGAACGACTGGTCGATCTTCAGGCGGTCGACGGGGAAGCGCTTCAGGTAGTTCAGGTTCGAATAGCCGGTGCCGAAATCGTCGATCGCAAGCCGGATGCCGATGTCCTTCAGCTGCCCCAGCAGCGAGAAGCTCTTGCCGGCGTCTTCCATCGAGGTGCTTTCGGTCAGCTCAAGCTCCAGCAGGCCCGGCTCCAGCGCGCAGTCGGACAGGACGCTGCGCACGGTGCCGAGGATCTGTTCCGTGAACTGGTGCACGGACAGGTTCACGGCAATGGGCACGACCGGCACGCCCGCCTGGCGCCACAGCTGCAGCTGGCAGCAGGCCTCGCGCAGCACCCATTCCCCGATCTCGATGATCATGCCGGTCTCCTCGGCCAGCGGGATGAAGACCGAGGGTGGGACATAGCCCCGCTCCGGATGGCGCCAGCGCAGCAGCGCCTCGGCGCTGGCGATGCCGCCTTGGACGACATCCATCTGTGGCTGGTAATGCAATTCCAGCTCGCCCCGTTCGAGCGCGCGGCGCAATCCGTTTTCCAGCTTGAAGCGGTCGTTCGCTTCGCGGTTCAGCTCCGGCCGGTAGAACGCGTAGCGCTGGCCACCGCCGTCGGCGGCCTGGCGCAGCGCCGTCTCCGCGCCCCGTGCCAGCGTGTCGTAGGCGACGCCGTCGTTCGGGTAGATCGCGATACCGATGCTCGGGTCGAGGTGGAAATCTTCGCGCTCGTAGTCGTACGGTGCGCCCAGTGCGGCCAGCACGCGGCGCGCGGTAGCCGCGAGTTCTTCGGTGTCCGCGCGCAGCAGGGCCAGCGCGAACGCGCCTTCCGAGAAACGGGCGACGAAGTCCTGCGCACCCACGTCGCGCAGGCGCAGCGCAGCTTCCTGCAGGAGGGCCTGTTCCGCGCCCGGCCCGAGGGCCTCGCGGATCAGCGCCATGCGCGCGAAGCGCAGCAGCATGAAGCCGAGGACCCGGTCTTCGGCGCGCGCCTGGCCCTTCATCCGGCGCAGCCGCTCGCGCAGCATGTCGCGGTTCGGCAGGCCGGTGACGGCGTCGTAGTGGCTGGCGTAGTGCAGGCGTTCTTCGGCGCCGCGCAGTTCGGTAACGTCGATGCCGGTGGCGAGCACAAATTCAACGCTGCCGTCTTCGCGCCGCAGCAGCGTATGCGTCCATACGATATTGCGCGTACCGCCGTTCGGCGTGCGCCACTCGCCCTGCAGGCGTTGCGGCGGCGGCTGGTCGGCGAGGCCGGCGAACAGGTGGCGCACGGCGTCCGGATCGTCGGCGCCGCGCACCACTTCCCAGCACGGCCGGCCCAGGGCATCGTCGGCGCGCCAGCCCAGCGATTCCTCGCAGGCGCGGTTGAAAGTCACGATGCGACCATCCTGATCCGTCAACAGCACGAGCGTGCCCGCCGTCTCGATGATCGCGGACAGGCGGTTGCGTTCCGAGCGCAGGGCCGCCGTCCGCTCGACAACGAGCGCCTCCGCACGCGTGTACAGGCGCGCGCGCTCGAGCGCGAGGGCAACCTGCTTCGCCACGTTGTCCAGCAGTTCGCGTTGTTCGGCGCCGAATTCGTCGGGGTCGGCATGCACGTGCAGCAGGCCCAGGCGGCGTTCGCCGGACTGCAGCGGCAGGCACATGAGTGCCGGGTCGCCGGCCGCAGGAGCGCCGGCCGCCGGGGCGCCGGCCGCCGGGG
>JADMIO011618398.1_pt1 | contig 48892 bp, 51 predicted proteins | sample 8958161 | NCBI WGS metagenome assembly JADMIO01 (sample SAMN16585339, study PRJNA669376) | soil metagenome | isolation source: Crop rotation soil | place: USA: Cullars Rotation, Alabama | collected 2011
GCGACAACTTGTCCACGTGGAATTCTAAGCTTAGGATCCCAATGTGCTGGAAAGCTCCGGTCTCGGCTGGGGCCGTGTGCTCGTGCTCACGCTGGCCGCCGGCGCGCCGTACACCCTGATCATGTACGCGGGGCTCGCCCTGGCGCCGGCCGCGCACGGCGCCGTCATCATCCCGGGCGCCACGCCCGTGGTGGGCGCGCTGCTCGCCTGGGCATGGCTCGGCGAGCGCCCCTGGCCGGCGCGCGTGGCGGGCCTCGCGGCGATCGTGGTGGGCCTCGTGCTCGTGGGCTCGCCGGGGCTGCGCGCGGGCGGCGGCCGCGCGTGGCTCGGCGATGCGCTCTTCGTGATCGCGGGCGTGCTCTGGGGGCTCTACACGGTCTGCGCGCGGCGCTGGCGCGCCGATCCCCTCGCGGCGACGGCCGCGGTCTGGGCGCTGAGCCTCGTCTACGTTCCGATCTACTTCAGCGTCGTCGGCGCGGCGCCGCTCCTGCACGCGCCGCGCGGCGAGGTGATCTTCCAGGCCGCCTACCAGGGCGTGGGCGTGGCGATCGCCGCGCTCGTCCTCTATTCGTTCGCCATCCGGAGGCTCGGCGCCTCGGTGGCGTCCCTCTTCATGCCGCTGACGCCGGTGTTCGGCGTGCTGCTGGGCGTGCCGATCCTGGGCGAGGTGCCGAGCGTGGTGCAGATGCTCGGCATGCTCGCCGTGATCCTCGGAATGGTGGCGGCGACGGTTCGACGCTGAGGCTCAGGCGGCGCGCTGCCCGCTCATGCGGCGAGCCGCGACGATGTCGAGCAGCGTGACGCCGATGACCGCGGCGATCGACGCGACCAGCCGGGCCCGGCGCCGTCGCGAGCGGCCGAGCGCGGCCGCCAGGACGCCAAGGTCCATGCCGTCGCCGGCCACACGCGCCCACAGGCCGGGCGCCGGCCGGCGCGCGCCCAGCACACCGAGGCCGGCCGCGATCTCCCGGAGCCCGAGCCCCGGCATCAGGCGGCGATGGCGATCGAGGCCCGTCAGGCGGCCGAGCCGCTGCGGGGCGAGAACTTCGGCGATGCCGAGCGCGAGGCTGAACCAGCCCAGACCCCGTGAGAGACCGCTGTAGGAAATCATGGGGCAGGGGTGTAGCAAGGCGGGTGCCGCCGATCACCCCCGCATTAGCGATGCAGGAATTTCGTGATGCTGGCGGCCAGCCCCGCCGGGTCGAGCCCGTGCTTGGCGTAGAGTCCCTTCGGATCGCCCGATTCGCCGAATCCCGTGACGCCCAGGCGCTTGAGCGGCACCGGCAGCACTTCTTCCAGTGCCTCCGCGACGGCGCCGCCGAGGCCGGCGTGAATCGAATGATCCTCGATCGTCACGACGTGCTTCGTCTTCGCGGCGGAGGCGACCAGCATGTCCTCGTCGAGCGGCTTGATGCACGCCGCGTTGATCACCTCGGCGGAGATCCCGTCCGCTTCGAGCTTCTTCGCCGCCTCCAGCGCGTTGAACACGGTGCCGCCGCTGGCGACGAGCGTGACCTCCGCGCCCGGGCGCAGCGTGAGCCAGCGGCCGAGCTGGAAGCGATAGTCGGCCGGGCACACGGGCTCGAGGTTCTGCCGGGTCAGGCGCAGGTAGAGCGGGCCCTGGTGCTCGACGGCGAAGGCGATCGCCTGCTTCGTCTCCAGCTCGTCGGCCGGCTGGATGATGGGCACGTTGGGCAGCGCGCGCAGGCAGGCGATGTCCTCCAGGCCCATCTGGCTGTAGCCGTCCTCGCCGATGGCGATGCCCGAGTGCGTGCCGACGAGCTTCACGTTGGCGTTGGTGTAGGCCACCGAGATCCGGATGGTCTCGAAGCGGCCGACCAGGAAGCACGCGAACGAGCAGGCGAACGGGATCTTGCCGGTCAGCGCGAGCCCGGCGGCGATGCCGACCATGTTGGACTCGGCGATGCCCACGTTGAACGCGCGGTCGGGATACGTCTTGGCGAACTTCGCCGTCATCGTGGACTTCGAGAGGTCGGCGTCGAGCGTGACGATGCGCGGGTCGCGGGCGCCCAGCTCCAGGAGGGCTTCGCCGAACGCGGCGCGTGAGGCCTTGGCTCCAGCCATCTCTCCTCCTCTTGGGTAGGGGCACCCTCGGAGGGTTCCCCTCTTCCCCTCCTCTACTTCTTGTCGAGCGCCCGGAGCTCGTCCACGAGGGCGCGGGTGGTGGCGTCGGTCTTCAGGTAGTCGGCCCAGCCGGCGTCGCCGACGCCGAGGATCTCCCGGATCGCGGCGATGGCTTCCTCGGGCTTCGGCGACTTACCGTGCCACTCGGGATTGTTCTCCATGAACGACACGCCCTTGCCCTTCACGGTGTGCGCGACGATCAGCGACGGCGTCCCGCGCGTGGCCTCGGCCTGATCGAGCGCCTTGCCGATCTGCGCCGGGTCGTGGCCGTCGATTTCCTGCACCGGCCAGCCGAAGGCCTGCCACTTCGCCACGAGCGGCTCGAGGTCGAGGATCTTCGCGGTGAAGTCGTCGAGCTGGATCTTGTTGTAGTCGACGATCACCGTGAGGTTGTCCAGCGGGTGAGCCGGCTGGCCGAGCTTGGGCGCCGACATCGCGGCTTCCCACACCTGACCTTCCTGGAGCTCGCCGTCGCCCATGATGCAGTAGACGCGCGCGGGCGAGGCGGCCAGCTTGAGGCCGAGCGCCATGCCGACCGCCACCGACAGGCCCTGGCCGAGCGAGCCGGTCGCCGCCTCGATGCCGGGCAGCGCGGTGCGGTCGGGATGGCCCTGCAGCGGGCTGCCCAGCTTGCGCAGCGTGATGAGCTGGCGCTCGGGGAAATAACCGGCGCGCGCCATGACCGCGTAGAGCGCGGGCACGGCGTGCCCCTTGGAGAGCACGATGCGATCGCGGTCCGGCCAGTCGGGGCGCTTGGGATCGTGGCGCAGACGGCCGAAGACGATCGAGACGAGCAGGTCGATCACCGACAGCGAGCCACCGGGATGACCGGATCCGGCGTGCGTCAGCATGCGAATGATCTGAACGCGGCAGGCGCAGGCGATCGCGTCCAGCTGAACGTCAGCCATCAGACCCCCCTCATCTCTGTGTTACTCCCCGGGCATGTTTTCGGCAATCGCATCGATGCGCACGTCGGCAACCGCGATCTCCGGTGCGTACACGACCTGGTCGGCGGCCCAGACGATCGTGCCCTTGGTGTCGCGGGTGACGCCGACGACGTTGTTGAGGAAGGTGCTGATGTTGTCGTTGATGCGGATCGTGTTGGGCTTGAGCGGCGCCACCATGCGGCCGTCGCGAATGATATAGGAATCGGCGACGACGGTACAGGTGAAATCCCCGGCGCGCAGGCCGTTAATGGGGTAGGTATACCAGATTCGACCGATGTAGAGGCCGTCGCCGACCCGCCGCAGCAGCTCGTCGCGCGAGACGGGCTCGCGGCCTTCCACGACGATGTTGGAGGCCGAGACGCCGGGCTGCGTGTCGAAGTCGCGCCCGCCGCCGCCACCGAAGCGGAAGCCGTTGCGCGGCACCAGCGCCGCCTCCGCCGCGGCGCCGGTGCCGCCGAGCTTCTCGCCCAGCGCCGGATCGCGCAGCAGCCGCTGACTGTAGTACCAGGCCGTCAGGGTCCCCCGCAGCACGCCATCGCGGATGAGGTCGGTGCGTCCGGTCGGGAGCCCCTCGCAGGTGATGCCCTTGGAGCCGAGCAGGCCGGGCCGCGCGCCGTCGTCGTAGATCGACAGTCGCGGCGACGCCACGCGCTGGCCGAGCCGTCCGAGGAACGGCGTGGCCGAGGCGTAGAACGCGTCGCTGTTGCACGCGGGAATGATCAGATCGTTCAGGATATCGGTCACCGGCTGCCGTCCGAACACCACGGTGTAGCGGCCGGACGGTACGCGCTCGCCGCCGACGGCGTCGATGGCGGCCTGCGCGGCGTCCACGCCGGCCTCGTCGGTGAAGTCGGCCAGGCGCGTGGCCGTCGACCAGCCCGAGCCCTTGGCGCCGCGCGCCTCGACCATCGCGGTCACGAACGCGGTGATGAGGGCCGACTCGTCCGTCTGCACCTCGGGCATGTGCGTCGACACGATCGCCGCGCGCTCCTGGAGGATGGTGACGTCGCCGCCGACGATCAACCCGAGCTTGCGCAGCGCCTCGTCGCTGCCGGCCAGCTCGCCCAGCCGCGAGGAGTTCAGAAATGTCCGCAGCGCGCCGTGGACGATCGTCCACCCGCACTCCACGAGGCGCTCGTCGGAGACCTGCATCAGCTCGGCGTCGTGGTAGTCGCGCAGGATCCGCTTCTCGCGGCCCGGCCGCGGCAGCGAGACGAACTCCGGATCGTGCACGGCCGCCTTGCGCGCCTTGGCCAGCGCGCGCTCGGCGCCCGCGGCGCTCAAGTCGCCCGGCTCGCTGCCGAAGCCGATCAGCGGACCGTCGGGCCCATCGAGCACGATCTGGATGCCGAGGCCGTACGACTCCACGGACTTCGGCTCCTCCACGCCGTTGCAGGGAATGTGCGAGGTGTAGTTGAGCCGCGTGAGCAGCGCGCCGTTGGCGGCGACGAAAATTTCCGCCTCGCGGATGTCGCGCTGCGCGCGGGTCAGCTCGAACGCCGCCTGGGCCGCCCGCGCGAGTGCGGCCACGTCCGGCATGCTAGTGCTTCGGCTGGCTCGAGATGTTCGTGCCCTCCACGGGGTAGCCCTTGGCGTGCCAGCCGGGCAGGCCCTCGTCGAGGACGCGGTGATTGCGCCAGCCCAAGGCGTAGAGGATGTGGCTGGCCCCACTGGCCAGCGCGTGCGGGCAGGTTCAGTAGAAGACGACGATGCCGGTCTTGGAGATCTCCTTCGGCGCGCGCTCCTCGATCACCCGGAGCGGCATCGAGCGCGCGCCCTTGATGTGCATCTCGACGTAGGACTCCCAGTGGCGCACGTCGATGATGTCCACGCGCCGGCCCTGGCCGAGGAGCGTCTTGAGCTCCTCCACCTTGATGAAGTTGATCGGGCCCTCGGGGATCGCCGCGGGCGCCGCGAAGCCGAGCAGCCCCGCCGCCAGCACCGCCGTCGCCAGCAGGTGGCGCACGCTCAGCCTCCCGTCAGGCGCGCGCGGCTGCGCATCGTCGGCCCGCCGTTGCCGAGCTTCTTGCTCTGCATGGGTTGTCCCTTGCCGCAGTTCGAGATCGGAAAGAGCCGGAAGTCCGAGCCCACCGCGTCCACGTGCATGAGGAAGTCGCGGCTGTCGGCCATGATGCCGCCGTCGCGATAGAGGCGCCCGAGCTCCCCGTTGCGGATCTCGTAGACCTTGCGCGCAGAGATGCGGAAGTTCTCGCGGCTCTCGGCGATGGACGGGATGCGATGGCCGGCCAGGTACCAGCCGCGGTCGATCTCCCTGACGATGTCGCGGGCGTCGCGATCGCCCACGCCGAAGACGGTGTTCGACATGCGGATCAGCGGCACCAGGGAGGCGTCCACCGCCTTGAAGTGACCGTTGGGCGCGCCGCCGAAGACGGCCGCGGTCTGGCGGCTGTTCATGAACCCGCAGAAGATGCCGCGGTCGATGTGCGTGACGCGCCGGGCCGGCGTGCCCTCGTGGTCGTAGACGTAGTGGCCGTAGCCCGGCAGCGCCGGATCGGAGTACGCGCTCACCAGCGGCGAGGCGATGCGGCGGCCGACCTGATTGTCGTCGAGGCCGCCCAGCAGCCACGAACGTCCGGCGTAGGCGGTCTCCATCTTCAGCGCGCGGTCGAGCTCGACGGGATGGCCGACGATCTCGTGGGACAGCAGCGTGTTGTAGTGGGGGTCGGTGACCACGACCTCCTCGCCGGCGCTCGTGGGCAGCGCGGGCGCGCGGGCCAGCTCCACGCTCTCGCGGGCCAGGCTCAGCGAGAAGTCGACGAACGGCGGAAAGCCGAGCAGGGCGTCGTCGACGCCGCCGGTCAGGATCTCCCAGCCGCGCTGGTGACCGAGGACGTCGTAGAGCTCCTGGCTGACCTCGCCCTCGACGCCGATGACGTAGCACATGCCCTGCGTCAGCGCGAACGACTGGTCGATCAGCGCGCCCTCGCTGGAGGCAAAGAGCTCGCGCGAGAGCTGCGTGAGCGTGCTGATGTAGTTGTGCTTGATGGCCGGGTCCACCGAGGCCACCCGGCGGGAGACCTCGGTGGTGAAGGCCACCATCTCGCCCAGCGGCAGCGCGCGCGGATCGATCGCGTACACGGCCGGCACGGTGTCCTGGCGCACGTCCACCGGGTGCAGCCGCGTGTCGGCGAGCGACTCGCCGAGCGGGCCGAGCTTCTCGCGCGCGGCCGCCTTCATCTCGCCGTTGACCATGGCGCGGCGGTAGGCGCGCTCGAGCGCCTCGCGCAGGCGCGCCAGCAGATCGTCCACGTCGGCAGTGCCGAGCGTGAGGCCGATCCAGCCCGGCGCCACCATGCGATCGCCGGCCAGCACGCGCACGCCGGCCGCGAAGCCGTAGTCGTCGCCGGAGAACTTGCTCTCGCCGTTCTCGGCGGCCGCGGACTTACCCTCGGCCACCTCGACGCGGCAGTCGGCGTAGGCCAGGTGAGGCAGACGGCGAGCGGCATCGCGCAGCAGGTCGCGCACGTCCCCCTTCACGCGATCGATGAGGTCGATAGTTATACGTGGCGGCCCCGAAATGGCCCCCACACCCCCCATTGCTCGGACCGCCCCGGCGGAGCCGTGGCGCTCCTCGTCACCGCGGGGCGTCATAGCGGGTCCGTGAAGGGCTCGACCAGGACCAGCTCGCCGGCGGCGACGTCGCCGCGATCCTCCTCCAGCACGATCAGGCAATTGCCCGCGACCATCGAGGAGAGGATACCCGAGCCCTGAGGCCCCGTCGTGCGCACCTCCCAGGTGCCGTCGCGGTAGGCGAGGATCCCGCGCTTGAACTCGCGGCGGCCGGTCTTCTTCGGCAGTCGCTCCAGCGTACGCGCTTGCCACGCGGGCGGGAAGAGCCGGCGGCGCCCGGCGAGCTTGTAGAGGGCGGGCCGCACGAACAGCATGAACGCCAGCAGCGAGGCGACCGGGTTGCCCGGCAGCCCGAAGAACGTCGTGCCGCCGAGACGGCCGAAGGCGAGCGGCCGGCCGGGCTGCATCGCCACCTGCCAGAAGTCGATCGTGCCCAGCTCGGCCAGCACGTCCTTCACGAGATCATAGACGCCCACCGAGACGCCGCCGGACGTCAGCACGACGTCGGCCATGCCGGCCGCCTCGCGCAGGCTCCGTACCAGCGCCTCGCGGACGTCGGGCACGATGCCGAGGTCGAGCACCTCGCCGCCGCACTGCTCGATGGAGCCGCGCAGGGTGAAGCGGTTGGCGTCGTAGATCTGGCCGGGCCGCCGTGGCGTGCCGGGCTCGGCCACCTCGTCGCCCGTGGACAGCAGCGCCACGCGCGGCCGGCGATGCACCTCCAGCTGCCAGATGCCCAGCGAGGTGATGAGGCCGATCTCCTGCGGGCGCAGCAGGCTGCCCGCCTCGATCACGATGCCGCCGGCCTCGACGTCTTCCCCTCGGGCGCGCACGTTGACGCCCTTGGCGAGCGGGCCCACGCGCACGCGATCGCCGCTGCGCTCGACGATCTCCTGCGGATAGACGGTGTCCGCGCCCGAGGGCATCGGCGCCCCGGTCATGATCCGCAGCGCCTGGCCGGCCGCGATGGCGACCCCGAACACCGCGCCGGCGGCGAGGTCGCCGACCACCGCGAGCTCGCGCGTGCCCGCGCTCGGGATGTCCGCGCTGCCGACCGCGTAACCGTCGACCGCGGAGTTGTCGGCGGGCGGCACGTCGAACGGCGCCGTCACGTCGACGGCCGGCACGCGGCCGAGCGCGCGCGTCACCGGCACGACCTCCGCCGGCACCGGCGCCGCGAGCTGCGCGAGGATGTGCTCCTGACCGCCGCGCACGGAAATCATGGCGACATTATAGATGCTACAGTTGAGCCGCGATGGACGACGCGGCGAGCACGCAGCCGGCGGGCTTCTGGATTCGCGCGGTGGCGCTTCTGCTCGACCTGCTCGTGTACGTGGTCGTCGAGATCTCGTTTTCTCGCCTGGCCCGCCTGCTGTGGGGCCCCGGGGCGGACGGCGGCGCGCCGGCCGAGGGCGCCGTGGTCCTCTTCACCGTGCTGTTTGCCATCGTCTACACCACGACGCTGCACTCGATGCTGGGCCAGACGATCGGCAAGGCCGTGGTCGGCGTCCGCGTCGTGGCCGCCACCGACGGGACGCTGCTCACGGTGGGGCCGGCGCTCCTGCGCCACCTGGCGTCCTTCCTGTCGGCGTTCCCGGTCGGCTTCGGCTACATCATGGCCGGGATGCGCCGCGACAAGCGCGCGCTCCACGACCTGATCGCGGGGAGCCGCGTGGACTGGATCCCGCGGCGTCGCCTGACCCGCCGCATCGCGCCGCGCTCGCCCGGCCCCGGCCTTCAGGATGCCGCCGTGCCCTCGTCGCCGCCTGCCGCCGCGCCCGATCCCGGGCCGGGGGCGTGATCCCGACCCTTCCGCTCGCGCTCCGCAACCGGCTGGCCGAGACGATCCTGGCGGCGCTCCACGACGCCCGCGCGCGTGACGAGCTCGCCTCGCTGGCCACGGACGCCGACGCCGCGCGCTGGCTCGAGGGCGCGGACCACCGCTGGGCGGCACCGCTGCTCGATCGGGCACGCTGCGCCTCGGGCGCGCTGCGCGGCCGCCCCCTGCGCGGCACCGCCGCCGACCTTGCCGTGGTGATGGACGACGCCGCCGTTCTCTTCGACGCGGGCCTGCACTTCGAGGTTCACGAGCTCCTCGAGCCGCACTGGGCGGCGAGCGTGGACGACGTGCGCGAGGCGCTGCAGGGACTGATCCAGGCGGCGGTCGGTTTTCAGCATCTGGCCAACGGCAATCGCGCCGGCGCCCGCTCGCTGCTCGCCGAGGCCGGCGAGCGGCTGCACGGCCGGCGCCTGCTCGGCCGCGACCTCGATGCCTTTGCCCGCGCGACGACCGACATGGCGGCCGCCGTCGGCGCAGGTGCGCCCGTGGTCCCGCCGCCGTTTCCGCGCTAGTCTGTCCCGCAATCGACTACGCCACGGAGGAGCCACTCATGGATCTCGGACTGACGGACAAGGTCGCGCTGGTGACGGGAGCGAGCAAGGGAATCGGCAAGGCCGTGGCGTTGACGCTGGCGGCCGAGGGCGCCCGCGTGGCGGTCGTGGCGCGTGATGCCGGTGCGCTGGACAAGGTGGTCGCCGAGTGTCGCGATCGCTCGCGCAAGGACGCCGTGGCGGTGGCCGCCGATCTCTCGGGGCTGGAGGCCACCGAGCGCGTGGTGCGCGAGGTGAAGGAGCGCTGCGGGCGCATCGACATCCTCGTCAACAACGCCGGCGCCATCCGGGGCGGCGAATTCTTGAAGATTCCCGACGCGCAGTGGATGGGCGACTGGAACCTGAAGCTGCTGGGCTACATCCGCATGGCGCGCGCGGTGCTGCCGATCATGCAGGCCCAGGGCGGTGGGCGCATCTGCAACGTGGTGGGCGCGGCGGGACGCAATCCCGCGCCGAACTACCTGACGGGCGGCGCCGCGAACGCCGCGCTGATCAACTTCACCAAGGGCCTCGCCGATCTCGGCGCGCCGTCGAAGATTTTGGTGACCGCGGTGTCGCCGGCCGCCACCAAGACCGAGCGCTGGGACTCGCTGATCGCCGCCCAGGCCGCCTCCAGCGGGCGCAGCGCGGCTGAGTTACAGAAAGAAGCGGAGGCGAGCTACAAGCTGGGCCGCATCGCCACCTCCGAGGACATCGCCGACATGGTGACGTTCCTGGTCTCGGCGCGCGCGTCCTTCGTGACGGGCATCTGCGTGACCGTGGATGGGGGGTCCACCCGGGGGGTTTACCCCTGACATCACCTGACTTGACATGCGTTCCCTCCTGTCACAATCTTTGCCGCAGAGCGGAGCACCAGGCTCTGCAGTGTCCCTAATAGGCCCGTGTCAGCGTGGGCAGGAGGTCGCATCGATGTCCGCTAAGTTGTTCGTCGGAAACCTGTCCTTCCAGGCCACGGAGGAGGATCTTCGAGAGCTCTTTGCCCAGGCCGGCACCGTCGAAACGGTCCGGATCATCACCGACCAGTTCACCGGCCGGCCGCGGGGCTTCGGGTTCGTGGAGATGGCGACCAAAGAGGAAGCCCAAAAAGCAGTCGAGATGCTGAACGGGCGCCTCTTCCGTGACCGCAATCTCGTCGTCGATGAAGCGCGGCCGCAGCCCCAGCGGGGCGGCGGTGGCGGCGGCGACCGCGGCGGTGGACGTCCCGGGGGCGGCCGTCCCGGCGGCGGCGGTGGCGGCGGAGGGTGGCGCCGCTAGGCGCGACGACTTCGTCGACGACCGGATGAAATCAGCGAAGCCCGGGATGATCTCCCGGGCTTTGTTGCGTCCGGAACCTATCTGTGGCATCCAGAGTTTAGCTGGCGGACGATGCTTCGTCTGATTTTCCTCGGCACATTCATCGGCGTGCTCGCGCTGGAACCGATTACAACCGGCCACGCTGCGCCGTCCGGCGACGCCAAGCGCGGCGAAAAGCTCTTCAGCACGCTGCCGTGCGTCTCGTGTCACGACGTGACGAAGCCGTGGCCGGCCGGCGACATCTGTCCGAATCTCGGGAACATCGCCACCGAAGCGGCGCGCATCGTGCGCTCGCGTGAGTACCGGGGCAAGGCCAAGACGGCCTCCGAGTACATCCGGGAGTCCATCGTGGAGCCCAACGCCTACATCGTTCCGGGCGCGGCCTATCGCGCCGCGGACGGGCAGAGCGTGATGCCGAAGGATTTCGGCAGCACACTCAGCGGCGCGCAGATCGACGACATCGTCGCCTATCTGTTGACGCGTCGCTGATCGGCAGGCATACAGAACTATCAAGGAGGTCGTCATGAACCGCAGACTCGTGTCGTTCGTCACCGTGCTCGCCTTCGCGAGCCTCGCTTCGGTCGCCTCGGCTCAGGAGACGAAGGTCAAGCTGGAGGCGCAGAACAACTCCAACGAGACCGGCACCGCGACGCTCACGCCCGCGGGCGATTCGACCAAGGTCGTCCTCGACGTCAAGGGCGCCGAGGGCACGCAGCCGACGCACATCCACAAGGGCACGTGCTCGAAGCTCGACCCCAAGCCCGCGTTCCCCCTCTCGCCGGTCGTCAACGGCAAGTCGGAGACCACGGTGAAGGCGTCGGTGAAAGATCTCACCTCGGGCGGCTACGCCATCAACGGCCACAAGTCCGCCCAGGATCTCAAGACGTACGTGTTCTGCGGCGACATCAAGGCGGGGATGTAAGCGCTCAGAAGAGTGACAGCTGCGGGGATTCCTCGGGCTCGCCGCGGAATTCCCGCAGCCCGTCCTGCTCGGTGAACTTCCGGAAGCGCTCCCAGATCTCCAGCACCTTGCCCTGGTAGTACGCCACGTTCTCGTCGGGCGCCTCGGCCGTCCAGTGCGCGGCGAGCCTGGAGTACTCGATCACCGCGACGTTCGCGCTGCGGCCGGTCACGTAGTACGCGATCTGATCGCCGGGCTGGCCCGCGCGGCCGGCCGCGATCAACAGCTCGTAGGCGGCCGACGGCGGCCGCAGGCCCGCCTGCACGCGCTCGCGGTAGGCCTCGACCGTGTCGCCCAGCGTTTCCGTGCGCGCGAACTGGCGTACCGGCACCTGGTGCGCGGCGAAGGCCGCCAGCCAGCGGTCGATCACGGCGCGCACCTCGCCGCGCTTGCCCTCGAGCAGCAGGCGGACGACCTCCTCGATGAGACGCCGCTGGAACGGCTCCAGCCCGCGCGAGCGAAACCCCGAGCCCTTCAGGTGCACGCGGCCGCGCTCGTCGAGCAGCGCGTAGGTCTTCATCTTGTAGGAGAACATCGCCGCGTGACGGCCGTCGAGCTCGAGGGCGATGCCGTCGGGCAGGCCGGCGGCGATCCGCTCCAGCAGCGCGCCGTCGTCGGCCGCCGCATGACCGGGCGGCGCCAGGAAGTACACGCCGTCGGTGTCGCCCTCGATCGGCGCCGCGCCGAGCTCGTTCAGGCGGTCCACGATCTGGCTGACGATGCGGCGGCCCTCGGTGGTGACACGGTCGGCGGCGGCGAAATCGTTGAAGTGCCCGTTGGTGAAGGCCAGGTAGCCGTAGAAGGAGTTGATGAGGATCTTGAACGTCTGCGCCAGCGCCGCCTGGTGCGCGCGCTCCTCGGCGTCGGCCGCCGTCCGCGCCAGGCCCTTGGCGCGCACGCGGAGCTCGCGCAGCGCATCGAGCCGCGCGAGGAACACGCCGAGGTCGTCGGAGGCGGGCGCCACGCGCTGGGCGACCATCAGTGAGGGATAGAGCGAGGTCACGTCCACGTGTAGCACGGGGCCGCCCACGCCTTGCCGCCACATGGCGGTGAGGCCGCCCCCCACGGACTGCACGGCGCGCGGGGTGGGGATGGCGTGACCGGCCGCGAGGTACTCGCGCATGAGGAGCATGTCCACCTTGGCGGCGGAGCCGCGCAGCACGCACGACTGATAGTCGAACGGCAGCAGCTGGGCCTGCGTGAAGTACGGCCGCGCGAGGATGGCGCCCACGCCGAGCGTCTCCACCGCGTCGTCGATCGCGTAGGCCATGAGGCGATCGGGCGACTCGGCCAGCTCGCGCGCCACGTTCGAGGCATCCACGTAGGTCCGATCGGCGGCCACGACCCCGAAATGCCGCGCGATGTCCTTGAGGCCGAACGAGGGCAGGTCACGCGCGCCGACGTCGTGCAGCTGGGCCAGCATCCACGTGTCGATGACGTGGCGGCCGGCGATCTCGTAGCGCCGGTAGCCGATCGTGCGCTCGGCGACCGACAGCCGCGCGGGCCGGCTGCGCAGCTCGCTGCCGTCGCGCCCCCAGGCCAGCCGCACCCCGTGACGCCGGGCGCGCGCCTCGATGTATTCGAGGTCGAACCGGAAGATGTTGTGGCCCTCGATCACATCGGGGTCGCGCTCGCGGATGATCCGCGTGGTCTCCTCGAGGAGCGCGCGCTCGTCGAGACGGTCGCCGCGCACGGCGTGACGGAACCCCGTCGAGTCGGCGAGCGCCACCGCCACGATGCGGTCCGCCTCGCGGCCCGCGCTGGGAAACTCGCCGCTCTCGCCCGTCATGACCTCGATGTCGAGCGCCAGGCGGCGCACGTCGCCGAAGCGCATGGCGCCGAACGAGGTGCGCCGGCTGGTCAGCAGGTACTGCTGGACGGGGTCGGGAAAGAAGCGATAGGGCGCCGCCGGCAGGTCCGGCGCCAGGCCGGTCTTGGCGCGGCAGCCATCGCGCCCGCCGAGCGCCTCGCCCCACGAGGCAAAGCGCGCCAGCCAGCGGAGCTCGCCGGCGCCGGCCAGCGGCTGCACGTCCAGCAGGCCGCCGGCGCCCGTCACCAGCGCGGGGTCCGCGAGCAGCAGGAACGGCGTGAAGGGGACGATCTCGGCGACGGCCCGCTCGCCGTCACGGCGCCAGACGCGGATGCCGCGGCCCTCGTCGGCGAGCGCGAACGCGAGGAGGCCGGGCGTGGAGTCGCTCAGCCGGCCGCTTCCTCGATGGCCGACCGGTAGACGGACAGGTCGGCGAGACCGACGAGCGCGCGGCCCGTCTCGGGGACGATCACGGCCGGAATCGCGCGCACCGCGTGCTCGTTCACCGCGGCTTCATAGTCGGCCAGCACCGCGGCCCGCGCGAAGCCGGCCTCGCGGTCGGCCCGGAAGCGCGCCGGGTCGGCGCCGTGCTCGGCCACGATCGCCTCCAGCGTGGCGGGATCGGCGATGTTGAGGCTCCGTGTGAAGAAAGCCTCGTAAAGGGCCATGTGCACACGCTCGAACAGCTCTTCACCTTGCTTGGCGACGACCTTCGCGGCCTCCAGCGCCGGCAGGCTCCAGCCCGGCAGCGCGTCGTGGGGCCAGGGGTTGAAGACGATGCCATCGCCTTCGGACATCTGATTGCAGCGCCGCCAGCCCGCCTCGCGGTACGTGCCCTTGAACGGGACAGTCTCGGCGGGCACCGGTCGGAGCGGGAACGCCCGATGCTCGACCACGAGATCGGCGCCCATCTCGTCCTGAATCTTCCGGAGGCGGACCGCCGCCGGGTAGCACCAGGGTCAGACGTAATCGCTATACGAAATGATGCGGACAGGGCGTGCCATGGAGGGATTCTATACCGGCTCTCCGGTGTATGCTCGGGCCATGCCTCGCCTCGCCTTGGCGGCGCTTGCCGCCTCGGTCCTCTTCGCGGGCTGTGCGCCCGGGCTGTCCTTCCCCAACGTCACGGCCGGTCAGCCGCTCACGGTGCCGGCGTACGAGTCGAAGCCCGACGGCGCAGGACGCTTCCCTGCGGTCGTGCTGATGCACGGTTGTCACGGCGTGTCGCGCTCGACGCACGACTGGGCGCGCTGGCTCCGCGAGCGTGGCTACGTGGCGCTCATCATCGATTCATGGGCGGCGCGCGGGATCAAGGACGGCTGCGTGCCGGGACCCGACATCCCGAGCACCGAGCGGTTCTCCGACGCGATCGGTGCGCTGCGGTGGCTGCACACGCGCTCGTACGTCGATCCGGCCCGGGTCGGGGTCATCGGCTGGTCGAACGGCGGCGTCTTCGCGATGGCACTCGTCAACGGGCCCAGCCTGGAGCGCGCGCGGCAGCGCGGCGTGGAGATTCCCGCGCCGGGATTCTCGGCCGCCGTCGCCTTCTATCCGGGCGGCTGCTACTCACTCGTCAACGAGCAGGTGGTGCGGCCGCTCCTGCTCCTCATCGGCGCCGACGACGACTGGACGCTGCCCTCGGAGTGCGCACGGATGGTGGACGCGATGCGCGGACGCGGCGCCGACGCGACGATCGTGAGCTACCCGGGCGCCGTCCACTATTTCGACGTCGAGGGCCAGGCGCGAGCGGTGCTGCCGGAGGTGGAGAATCGCAACAAGCCGGGGGGCTGCTGCGGCGCCACGGTCGGCTTCGATCCGGCCGCCAACGCCGATGCCCACCGCCGGGTGGAGCAGTTCTTCGCGCGCTATCTGGGGCCGCGGTAGCGCCGCCGACACCCCATGGACGCGCCCGTCGAGTTCGTCAAGGAGCTGCTGCCGACCATCGTCAACATCCGCGCCACGGTGCCGCGCGCGCATCCGTCCTCGCGGATCCTCGGCGAGGAGCGCATGGGCAGCGGCGTCGTGGTGGACGCGTCCGGGCTGGTGCTCACCGTGAACTACGTGGTGATGGGCGCCAGCACCATCGAGGTGGCGCCGCTCAAGGGACGCCGCACCAGGGGCGAGGTGGTGGCGCAGGACTTCGAGATCGGGCTCGCGCTCGTGCGGACCAAGCGCCAAGGTTTCACGCCGGTGACGCTCGGCGCGCCGCGCGCGCCCGAGCGGGGCGACCCGGTCATCGCCATCGCCTCGTCCGGCGTGCAGGAAGTGCGCGTGGGCGGCGGGGTGGTGACGTACCTCGGGGAGTTCGAGGCGTACTGGGAGTACCTTCTCGATCGCGGCATCGTCTCGAGCGCGCCCAATCCCGGTTTCGGCGGCGGCGGGCTCTTCACGCTCGCCGGCCGGCTCATCGGCGTGCTCCACCTGAACCTCAACGAGATTGCCCGCAGCTCGCTGGCGATCCCGATCGATCTGTACCGCGAGCACGCCGAGGAGCTCCTGCGCCACGGCCGCGTGGTGAGCCGGCCCAGGCGCGCGTGGCTCGGCGTGTACGCCCACGCGCTCGAGGACGGGGTCATCATCGCGGGCATCGTGGCCGGCGGGCCCGCGGACAAGGGCGGATTGCGCGAGGGGGACATGATCGTGTCGCTCGACGCCGAGGAAGTCTCGAGCCGGCGCGAGCTGTACATGAGTCTCTGGAAGCGCCAGCCCGGCGAGAAGCTGACGTTCGAGGTCATGCGCGACAACAGCGTGCGCCGCCTGGAGATCACCGGCGGCGACCGCGCTGATTTCTTCAAGCCGGTGTAGCGTCGAGGGGCGCCACGGCAGCGCCGGGGCGCGAGGAACGTCGGGGGGCGGCTTGGGGGCCAGCTCGGGGCCCCCATCTGGATAGACGAGCGCCACGGCTCCGCCGGGGCGCGAGGAACGTCGGGGGGCTTGGGGGCCATCTCGGGGCCCCCATCAAAGGAGACGCGATGGATCTGGGATTGAAGGGCAAGGTGGCGCTCGTCACCGCGGCGAGCAAGGGGATGGGCAAGGCGTGCGCGCTGGGGCTGGCCGCCGAGGGCGCTCGCGTGGCCATGTGCGCGCGCAACGAGGGCGAGCTCAAGGCGGCGGCCGACGAGGTGCGCGCGAAGACGAAGGCCGACGTGCTGGCCGTGCGCGCCGACGTCACCAAGCCCGAGGACGTCAAGGGGCTGGTGGGCCAGGTCAAGCAGGCCTTCGGCGATCCCGACGTGCTCATCGCCAACTGTGGCGGGCCGCCCCGCGGCTTCTTCGACGAGTTCGGCGATGAGGCCTGGCACGCCGCCGTCGAGGTCTCGCTGATGTCGACCGTGCGGCTGATCCGCGAGGTGCTGCCCGGCATGCGCGCCAAGAAGTGGGGGCGCATTCTCACGATCCAGTCGGTGTCCGTGAAGCAGCCGCTCGAGGACCTGCTGCTCTCCAATGCCGTGCGGCCGGGCGTGGCCGGCATGATGAAGACACTGGCGCTGCAGCTCGGCAAGGAGAACATCCTGGTCAATACGCTGTGTCCCGGCCGCATCCTCACCGACCGGCTGCTCGGCGGGCTCAAGGCCTCGGGGCTCAGCCAGGAGGAGTATCTGGCCCGGCAGTCGAAGGACATCCCGCTGGGCCGCCCGGGCACCGTCGAGGAGTTCGCCAGCGTCGCCGTGTTCCTGGCCTCCGAGCGGGCCTCGTACGTCACCGGCGTGGCGATCCAGGTCGACGGCGGGCTGGTGCGCGGGCTGCTCTAGGGTGGGATTTCGCGGCGCCTTCGCGCGGTTCTTCGCGGAGAGCGGGTTCTTTCTTGGAGCCGGGCTGGCGTTCTTCTTCCTGGTGACCGTCATCCCGCTGCTGCTGCTCGGCGCCTCGACGCTGGGGTTCGTGCTGTCCTCGGAAGAGGCCTCGCGCGAGGTCGTCGCGCAGGTCACGCGCAACTTCCCCGTCTACCGGCGGGAGATCACCGCGGCCATCCTGCGCATCGTGGAGACGCGGGCCGTGTCGGGCATCGCCGGCACCTTCATCCTCATCTTCTTCTCGACGCCGCTCCTGGGTGCGACCCGGCTGATCATGCACCGCATGCTCGGCGTGCGGCAGGGCGGCAGCTACGTCGGCAATTTCCTCCTCGACGCCGGGATGGTGCTGATCCTGACCGTGCTGCTCTTCGCGGCCAGCTCGGTGACGTGGCTCTTCCAGTGGTTCCAGGAGTTCATCGTCCGGCCGGCGCACCTCGCGCCGGAATGGTTGTACAGCATCACCATCGCCTTCAGCGTGACCCTGTCCACGATGATGTTCTATTTCGCCTATCGCTACGTGCCACGCCGGCGCCCGCGCGTCTTCGCCGCGCTCGTCGGCGGGCTGCTGACGGCCGTGCTGTGGGAGATCGCCAAGCAGCTGTTCCGGCTCTATATCCGCAACGTGGGGGTGTATGACCAGATCTACGGCCCCCTCGGCGTCCTCGTCGCCTTCGTCATGTTCGTGTACTACTCCGCGATCGTGTTCGTGTTCGGCGCCGCTTATGTCGCGTCGCTGGACTCCCGCCGTCGCTGAACCGACGGCGCTGAAAAACGGCCATCTGCGTCGTTGCCTCCTCGCTCCTCCCTGCGACGTGGGCGGCCCACGTCTCAGTCGTCGCTCGTCGGCGCCTAGCATCTGGCCATTTTTGAGCGCCGTCGCTGAACCGATGGCGCCGAAGAACGGCCATCTGCGTTGCCTCCTCGCTCCTCCCTGCGGCGTGGGCGGCCCACGTCTCAGTCGTCGCTCGTCGGCGCCTGGCATCTGGCCATTTTTGAGCGCCGTCGGAGCGCGGGGCGACGCAACCTCGATCACAGACGCGCACTCGGTCGCGGCCCCGATCCTCCGGCTGCGCGTGGTAAGGTGGCGCGGCGATTCAATGGGCGAGTGAGGGGGGCGTATGTTGCTCAAGGGCAGGGTGGCGGTGGTGACCGGGGCAGCGCGGGGGGTGGGGCGGGAGATCGCGATGCTCATGGCGCGGCATGGGGCCAAGGTCGTCGTGAACGATTACGGCGGCAGCGAGGTGGGGCTGGGGAGTGATCGCAAGCCGGCCGACGAGGTCGTCGACGAGATCCGGCGCGCGGGTGGCGAGGCCGCGGCCAGCTACGACTCGGTGGCCAGCATGGCCGGCGGGCAAGCCATCATCAAGACCGCGCTCGACGCGTTCAAGCGTGTCGACATCGTCGTCAACAACGCCGGGATCCTGCGCGACCGCATGATCTTCAACATGAGCGAAGAGGAGTGGGACGCCGTCATCAACACGCACCTCAAGGGCACCTTCGCGGTGACCCGGGCGGCGGCGCCCCTCATGCGCGAGCAGAAGTGGGGCCGCTTCATCAACATGACGTCCACGTCGGGCCTCATCGGCAACGTCGGCCAGGCCAACTACGCCGCGGCCAAGCTCGGCATCTTCGGCCTCACCAAGGTCACCGCGCTCGACATGGCGCGCTACAACGTCACGGCCAACTGCATCTCGCCGTTCGCGTGGACGCGGATGATCGGCACCATCCCGACCGAGACCGAGACGCAGAAGGCGCGCGTTGAGAAGATCAAGAAGCTCTCGCCGGCTCACATCGCGCCGGTGGCGGCGTTTCTGGCCTCCGACGCCGCCAAGGATGTCAGCGGCCAGGTCTTCGGCGTACGCGGCAAGGAGATCATGCTGTTCGGCCACGAGCGGCCGATCATGCGCGTGCACGACGATGCCGGCTGGACGGTGGAGCGCCTCGTCGAGATGTTCCCGGGCACCCTGCAGCATCACCTCGTGCCGCTGGTGACCTCCGGCCAGTACTTCAACTACGACCCGCTCGTGTAGGCTGGCCCCAGCGACCGACTCGTCGTAGGCATCGCGGTTGCAACCGCCTGCTGTATGGCCCTGGTGCAGGCGCTCCTCGCCATGGTTTTCCGCTCGGCCGGAAAGCTGCTGAACACCGCGTTCGGCTGGGCCACCGTGCTGCTGTTCGGCCGAGTCCCGGAGGACCGGCAGATCTACCTGTCCGGCGTCGCCTTCGGCTCGGTGCTCTGGCTGATCGCGCTGGTCGGCGTGGCGTTCCCCGCCGTCGCCTCCTTTCTGGTCTCGTTCGTATCCCCGCCGGAGTGGATCAAGCCGTGGATCCGCATCGGAATGCTGGTCGCCGTCGTCGTGATCCCGGCGCTGGTCGGCTGGCTCTCCACGCGGATGGTGGAGCCGAAGGACCGGCCGAGCACGCTGCGCGCGATCGGCCGCGGCTATCCGTACACGGTCGGTCTGGCCCTGACGCTGCTCGTCATGACGATCTTCGCGCCGATCATGAAGGTGCGAGACCTCCTCCGCCGCCGCACGACCGAGCACATCCCGGTGATCATCCCGCCCGAGCACTATCCGGTGGTGGTCACTGAAGTCCGGCGCGCGCTCGAAGTCGGTGGCATCCGCACCACGCCGGCGACGGCGCCGTGGATGCTGCGCGCACCGACGAAGATCCTCACGTTGTTCGCCCGCCGCTCGCTCGGCGGTATCACCGACGTGCCGCTGCAGCGCCTGGTGGCCGAGAAGATCGAGGTGCTCCTGCATCCGTCGGATCTGGTGCTCAGCGGTCGCCCGCCCGACGCGGCGCACGCCCGCGCGGTGCTGGCCGAGCGCCTCACGGTCACTCACGCGTATCTGACGTGGACGAAGGAAGCCAACGAGCTGGAGGACGAGCTGCGCCGCACCTGGGCCGACCTCGCTGCGCATCACGCCACCGCCGCCGCCGATCGGCTGAGCGCCGTCGAGCGGAAGCTCAATACGCTGAGCGTGCCGTACGAGGAATGGGAGGTCCTGTTTCGCCAGCTGCTGCTCGCCCAGCGTGAGCTGCTCGCCCGCGATGCCGAGGCGCTGCAACCCGGCCTGGCCGAGCGCGTGGTGACCGCGCTCGCCGCCACCGCGCCGCTGCTGGAGGACGCCGAGGCCTTCGCCGACCGCATTCGCAAGCTCTTCCGTCGCGCCGCCTGACCCGGCCCCCCTTGCGCGCTCGTGTAGACTTCTCGCAGCGTTCAACGCTGCATGGATTTTCACACCCTGGCTCGCCTCGGGGCTGTCATTGCGGCCGCGCTCGTCATTGGCTCTTGCCAGACCAGCGGGAGCCGGCTCGTCCTGCCCGTCGCCTTCGAGGATCCCGCTCCGGCCGCCACCCTGCGATATCCCGAGGATTTCCGGAGCCACGAGGCCACCGTGCGGGGTGTGGCCTCGCTGCTGAGCCGGGAGCTGGCCCTGCCAGTGCCCGACCAGGTCATGGTGTACATCTATACGACCCGGGCGGTCTTCGAGCAGGGCCTGATGAACGACGGCCGGCTGCCCGCGGTCCGGGCCGCCGAGCTGAGCGAGTTCGCGGTGGGCGTCGGCAAGCGGCGGCAGCTGCTGCTGCAGGACGAGGGGAGCCAGCCGGCGGCCCGTGAGTGGCTGCGCCTGGTGGCGCACGAGCTGACCCACGTCGCCCAGATCGAGCTCGCCCAGGGTGAGGGCCGGGCCGAGCAGTGGCTGGCCGAGGGCATGGCGGAGTGGGCGGCGTTCACGGTGCTCGAGCGCCTCGGCCTCGACACGCTGGCCGAGCGGCGCGCGGCCGCGCTCGGCCACGTGCGCGCGCAGGCCGCGCTGCGCGAGGCGCGCCTGGATCTGGAAACGCTCGGGACGCCGCGCGGTTTCACCGTGCGGCACCTGCGCGAGGGCTCGCTGCCGACCTATCAGCTCTCGTTCCTGATGACGGACTATCTGATCCGCCGCTACGGCTTCGACGGCCTGGTGGAGTACTACCGGTCGTTCGCCTCCGGCCGCACGCGGCACGAGGCCTTCCGCGTGGCGTTCGGCCAGACCCTCGAGGAGTTCGAGGGCGAGATGCTGCGCTACTTCGGCCGGGTTCTGCGCTGAGCCGGCGCCGCGCCTGGCTGCCCGCGCTGCTGCTGCTCTGGGGCAGCGCGGCCTCCGCCGACTCTCCGCTCCTGGTCATGGCCACCGAAGTCCGGCCCACTGCGGCCATCGTGTGGGCGCGGGCGGCCCATGCGGGCCCGGTCGCGGTCGAGATCACGCCCGCAGGCGGCGTGCCGAGGCGGGTGACCCAGCAGGCGAGCGACGCGAACGATCTGATCGTGCGCGTCATCCTCGACGGACTGACGCCCGCAACGCGCCACCGTTACGTCGTCACGCAAGGCGCCGAGCGGGCCGAGGGCGAGTTCGCCACCGCCCCGCCCCCCGCCGATCCGGCGCGCGTGACGTTCCTCTGGAGCGGCGACCTCGGCGGTGGCGGCTTCTGCCGGCTGCTCGACGGCGGCTATCGGATCTTCCGCGCGATGGCGCGCCACGCCGCCGACTTCTTCCTGTTCGCCGGCGACACCGTCTACACGGACGTGCCGTGCAATCGCCCCGGCGTGGTGCCGGGCGCCAACTTCACGGCCCGGACGCTCGCCGAGTATCGGGCCAGGCATCGCTACAACCGCGAGGACGCGGCCCATCAAGAGTTTCTCCGCCGCACGCCGGTGTTCGCCACCTGGGACGATCACGAGGTGAGGAACGACTTCGCAGGCCCGACCGAGCCGCTGATGCCGATCGGGCGTCAGGCGTTCTTTGAATATTTCCCGGTGGCCACCGGCTCCGACGATCCGCACCGCATGTACCGCGCGGTGCGCTGGGGCCAGCTCCTGGAGATCTTCATCCTCGACACGCGCCAGTACCGCAGCGACAACACCGAGCCCGACGGCCCCGGCAAGACGATGCTCGGCGCGCCGCAGCGGCGCTGGCTCCTCGACTCCGTGCTGGCCTCGACGGCGACGTGGAAGATGGTGGTCACCAGCGTGCCGCTGGCCGTTCCGACCGGCCGTCCCGAGCGCCGCGACTCATGGACCGACGCGAGCGTCTTCGGGCTCGCGCCCGAGCACGGCACCGGCTTCGTCACCGAGCGCGACAGCATCCTGCGCGCGCTCCGCGTGCGCGGCGTGAGAAACCTGATCTTCCTGGCCGGCGACGTCCATCACGCCGAGCTGATCCGGCATCACCCGACCCATGACTGGTCGTTCCACGAGTTCATCGCGGGCCCGCTGTCGGCCACCATGGGCCGGCCGCGCCCGCTGGATTTCCGGCTGAACTCGCGCACGCTGTTCGCGCAGGGCGGTGTCTACAACTACGGCGAAATCAAGATCGAGCCGGCGCACCTGACCGTCCGTGTGCTCGACGAGCAGGGCAGCGAGCTCTTCACCCACACGATCGGGCCCGAGTGAGCATCGGCAGGGGAGAGACGACATGATCGAGCTGACGCTGGAGCTGGCGGAGCAGGCGGTGCGAGCGGCGCAGACCAAGGCGAAGGCCCTGGGCTCGCCGATGACCGTGACCGTGGTCGACGAAGCGGGCCGCCTGGTGCTGAGCGCGCGCGGCGACGGCACCGGCTTCTTCACGCCGGAGACCTCCAAGGCCAAGGCGATGGCCGCGGCGTCGTTCCGGAAGTCGACGACCGAGCTGGGCGAGCTCGCCAACAAGGGCTCGGCGTTCTGGCGCACGGTGCCGGTCATCCTGGAAGGGCAGGCGCTGCCCACGCCGGGCGGCTCGCCCATCATGAAGAACGGGCGATGCATCGGCGGGATCGGCTGCGGCGGAGGAACCGGCGAGCAGGATCAGGAATGCTCGGACGCCGGCGCCGCCGCCGTGAAGTAGCGCGGCCCGGCCAGCCACAGCAGGACACCGAGCGCCGTCACGGCGAGGCCCGCGAGCTCGGGCGTGCCCGGTCCGTACGCTAGCTCGACGACGCCCGTCGCGGGCGCACGCACCTCGAGGTCGCCCGCGACACCGCGGCGCGTCTCGAGCGCGCGCCCGGCCGTGGTCGCGCGCCACAGCGGGTAATAGGCGATGCCGGCCGACGTCCAGGCGCCGCGCGCGCCGTCCACCGCGACCCGCAAGCGTCCTGCCCCGCTCGGCATGGGCAGCTCCGCGGCCGAGCCGAGCCACACCACGAACGGCGGCAGCGTGCGGCGCGTCCGGAAGCGTGGGTGGTCGGCCAGCGCCGCCAGCCGCGGCAGGTCGTCCTCCAGCGCGACGATCGCGCTCACGCGCAGGCGCTGGGCGTAGGCCTCGAGGGCGGCGGCGTCCAGCGTCTCGAGCGGGCGCCCGAAGAGCGAGACGCCGTCCAGACGCTCGACGAGGTCGGTGATGGCGCCGGGCCCGGCGTCTCCGCGATAGACGAGCGCGGCGATCGGCGAGGGATGCGTGAAGGTGCCGTTCACGATCGCGCGGCCGGTCTCGCGCGGGGTGAGTGCCGTGATGTGCGTGTGCGCCCGCCACCACTCCGGGCCGTACACCAGCGGCACGCCCGAGCGCACGAAGAGCACGCGACCGGGCGGCGCGTCCGCGAGCGCGCGCCAGAGCGCCTCCATGCGCAGGCCGCGCACGGTCGCCGCCTGAGTCGGCCAGGCGGCGGCGCGCGGCCAGAGCGTCAGTCCCGGAGCGAGCAGGCCGAGCGCCAGCACGACGAGCACGGCGGTCAGTCCCAGCTGCACGCGCCGGGCGGTCGCCGGCCAGGCCGGGGGTGCGCCGGCTCCGCGAATGCCGCCCGCGCCGACGCCGCCGGCCAGCACGAGCGCCAGCCACGCGGAATCCATCACGCGGTCGGCCGGTAGCCAGCGCAGCCCGAGCGGCTCGAGAACGAGCGCATCGAGCACCACGACGATGCCCATCGCCCACGGGAACAGCGCCGTCAGCCATCCCGCGCCCGAGCGGCTGGTCCGCGCGGGGAGGAGGGCCCCGAGGGCCAGCAGCGTCAGTACCGCCGCGAGGGCCGGCGCACCCGCCGCGTCCGCAAGCCGCCCCCAGGCGAGCGCACGCGTCTCGCTCAGGCGCGCGATCAGCGGCAGAGTCCAGAACGCCGTGAGCAGCGCGGCGACGCCGAGCCACGCCAGCGCGATCGTGAGGCGACGCCCGAGCGGCGGCGCCACGAGGGCGGCGAGCACCACGAGCACCACGGCCGCCGGTAGGTGAGCGGGATGCGTCAGCACGATCAGCGCGGCGAGCGGCACGACGGCGCGCGCGGGAAAACGCGCGCCGCCGTCGGCCCACGGCGCCAGCACGGCGAGCAGCAGCGGCAGCAGCGCCCAGCCGAGGCGTGCCGGCGCCATGCCGACGCGCACGCCCCCCTCCATGCCGCTCATGAGCGCGGGCCAGAGCGACAGCGTGAGCACCACGAGCGCGGTGGGGAGCGCGCGCCACGCGCTGCGCTGGACGCGCCGGAGCGCGACGAGCGTGGTCAGACCCGGCGCCAGGCACGCCAGCCACAGCAGTGCCACGTACGCGCCCGGCACCGTCACCGCGCCGAGCGATCCCCGGTGCAGCAGCGCGCCGGCGTAGGCGAAGGCCGGCGGATAGAACTGCAGCTCGGGATAGCCGGTCCACCACGCGGGGTTCCAGGTCCACGGCGCGGGGCCGAGCGTGACCACGTGCCAGAGACGATAGAGCTGGCCGGGATGATCGTCGTAGGCGGGCACGCTGCGGCCCAGCGCGGCTGCGGCGAAGGCGAGGCCGTAGGCGACCAGGGCCACGGCGGGCAGTGCGGCACGCGCGCGTCCCGCGAGGGGGACGCTTGACTTTGGCACGCGCCGAATCATAGCGTAGCGCCCGCCTCGGCAGGGCGCGAGAAGCCGCCGGAGGTTTACAGTAGAATGATGCGCGGAGGGCTGACGACAATGCCGGTGACCGTTCGCATTCCGACGCCGCTGCGTGCTCTGGCCAAGGGCAACGCCGACGTGCAGGCCAAGGGCGACACCATCGGAGACGTGATCGGCGATCTCGAGCGCCAGTTCCCCGGGCTGCGCGAGCGGCTGCTGGACGAGGGCGGCGAGCTGCGGCGGTTCATCAACATCTACGTCAACCAGGAGGACATCCGCTTCCTGGACAACAAGGCCACCGCGCTGAAGGACGGCGACGAGGTGGCCATCGTGCCCGCCATCGCCGGAGGCCGCTAGCCCTGCCGATCTCGCAGCGCGTCCAGGGGTTCACCGAGTCCGTCATCCGCGAGATGACCCGCGTCGTCATGCAGCACGGCGGGGTCAACCTGGCCCAGGGCATGCCCAACTTCCGCCCGCCGCAGGCGCTCCTCGACGCCGCGCACCGCGCGCTCGAGGGCGACTTCCACCAGTACGCGGTCACCTGGGGCGCGCCCAACCTGCGCCGTGCCATCGCCAACAAGTACCGCGCGTTCTACGGGATGCCGATCGACTCCGAGCTGCACGTCACCGTGTGCTGCGGGGCCACCGAGACCATGCTGGCCACGCTGCTGGCCGTGCTGAATCCGGGTGACGAGGTCATCGTCTTCGAGCCGTTCTACGAGAACTACGCGCCGGGCTGCATCATCGCCGGCGCCCTGCCCATCTGGGTACCGCTGGAGCCGCCGGAGTTCAACTTCGATCCCGAGCGGCTCAAGCGCGCGGTCACGCCGCGCACGAAGGCCATCATCTTCAACAGCCCGAACAATCCCTCGGGCAAGGTGTTCTCGCGGACGGATCTGCAGGCGATCGCGGATCTCTGCATCGAGCACGACCTGCTGGCCATCACCGACGAGATCTACGAGCACATCGTCTACGACGGGCTCGGGCACACGCCGATCGCCACGCTGCCAGGCATGGCCGAGCGGACGATCACCATCTCGGGGATCTCGAAGTCGTACTCGGTGACCGGCTGGCGCATCGGCTGGGCGGTGGCGCCGCCGGAGCTCGCCGTGGGCATCCGCCGTGCCCACGACTTCATCACGGTGGGCGCGCCGGCGCCGCTGCAGGAGGCGGCGGTGACCGCGCTGACGCTGCCGGACGCGTACTACGTGGAGCTGCGCGAGAAATATCAGGCGCGCCGCGACCTGCTGCTGCCCTATGTGGAGCAGGCGGGGTTCGTGGCCTGGAAGCCGCGCGGCGCGTACTACATCCTCACCGATGCCGCGCACTTCATCAAGGCGCTGAGGCTCGAGGACGACACGGCGTTCGCGATGTGGCTCATCAAGGAGGTCGGCGTCGCCACCGTGCCCGGCTCATCGTTCTACGCCCACCCCGAGCTCGGCCGCACGAAGATCCGCTTTTGCTTTCCGAAGACCGACGACATGCTCCAGGAAGCCGGCGAGCGCCTGCAGAAGCTCCGCACGCTCGCCCGCTGAGCCGCACCCCGCACCGTCGGCCGCATAAGCCGAAAGTCCCATCGTGAAGCGTTTTCCCGGGTGACATCCTTACACCGTGGAGGACCATCCGATGACGACACGCCGCGCCCTTCTGTCCGTGATGCTCCTGGCCAGTGTCTCGCTCACCGCGTGCGCGACCGGCGGGGGCGGTGATGTCCCTGCGGCACAGCGGTCGCACCCGACGTGGTTGACGGGGACGTGGAAGGGAGAGGTCTGGCAAACGGGCGCCTCCCTGAGCCAGGGGCAGCAGCCCATCGCCGTGACGTTCGCGAGCGACGGCTCGTGGAAGTCCACGGCCGGTGGCAGCGGCACCAGCTGGGCAGTCGGGGAAAAGGACAAGGTCGTGGTCGAGGGCGTCACCGGCGACGGCACGCCGATCAAGTACACGTTCAAGCACCGGCAGAAGGCCGGTGAAGAGGAGCTGTGGGGCACCGTCCAGGCTCGGTTCGGCACCGGCGCCGTCAGCGTCACCCGCACGCCCTGAGCGATTGACAGTACACTGGGCGGCATGCCGAGCCCTCACGAGGCGGCTGCCGCCATCTGGCGCGCAGCGCTCGCCGCCGCCGATGTCGCACCGCTCGTCGCCCGGCACCTGCGTGTCAACGGCTCGGCGCTGACCGCGGCCGACCTCACCCTCGACCTCAACCGTCTGCAGCGCATCCTCGTGCTCGGTGTCGGCAAGGCTGCCGCCGCCATGGCTCGGGCGGCGGAGGCCATCCTCGGCGATCGCCTCACCGACGGCTTCGTGGTGGTGAAGGACGGCTACCGTGTCAACACGGCGCGCGTCGAGGTGGCGGAGGCCGGTCATCCCGTGCCCGACGCGCGCGGCCTGGACGCCTCCGCGCGGCTGCTGACGCTGGCGTCCTCCGCCGGCGACGGCGATCTCGTGCTCGTCCTCGTCTCCGGCGGCGGCTCGGCGCTGACGCCGGCCCCCGCCGAGCCGATCACGCTGGCCGAGAAGCAGGCGGTCACGCGCCTGCTGCTGGAGGCGGGCGCGACGATCGGCGAGCTGAATGCGGTGCGCAAGCACCTCTCGCGCTTCAAGGGCGGTCTGCTGGCCCGCCGCGCGTATCCGGCCACGGTGGTGACGCTGGCGCTCTCCGACGTGATCGGGGATCCACTCGACGTCATCGCCTCCGGGCCCACGGCGCCCGACTCGTCCACGTACGGCGATGCGCTGGAAGTGCTGGAGGCGCGCGGCGTGCTCGACCGCGCACCGGCGGCGGTCCTCGACCGGCTGCGCGCCGGCGCGCGCGGCGCCATCGAGGAGACGCCCAAGCCCGGCGACCGTATCTTCGAGCGCGTGCGCAACGTCGTCATCGGCAACAACGCGCTCGTCGTCCAGGCCGCCGCGGTCGCCGCCGAGCGGCTCGGCTATCGCCCGTACGTGCTCACCCGCGAGCTGCAGGGCGAGGCGCGCGCGGTGGGGCCCGAGCTGATCGAGCGCGCGCGCCTTCTGCCGGGGCCCGTCTGCATGATCGCCGGCGGTGAGACGACCGTCACCGTGCGGGGCCGCGGCCGCGGCGGCCGGTGCCAGGAGGCTGCGCTGGCCGCGGCCCTCGCGCTCGCGCCCGGCGACGATCTGGTCGTGCTGGCGGCCGGCACGGACGGCACCGACGGGCCTACCGATGCCGCGGGCGCGCTGATCGACGCGGGCACGCTCGGGCGCGGCCGCGCGGCCGGCCGGGACGCCGCGCGCGCGCTGGCTGACAACGACGCGTATGCGTTCCTCCATTCTGCCGGCGCTCACGTCATGACCGGCCCGACGAACACGAACCTGCTCGACCTCTATCTCGTCGTCCGCCCGTAACGCCTGATGCCGTCGGGGTTCTCGCACGCGTTTGCGGGCGCCGCACTGGGCGCGCTCTTCCGGCTTCCCGGCCCGCCGGTCCGCTTCTGGCTCGCCGGCGCCGCGTGCGCGGCGGCGCCCGATCTCGACGTCGTCGGTCCGCTGTGGCTCGGGGTGCCGTGGGGCAGCATGTTCGGGCACCGCGGCATCACCCACTCGCTCACCTTCGCCGTCGCGCTTGGAGGCCTCGTCACCGCGCTGCTCTTCCGCGGGCCCGAGTGGCGCCGGCGGCGGCTGAGCACCTGGCTCTACCTGTCGCTGGCCACCGCGTCTCACGGCGTGCTCGACGCGATGAACAACGGCGTGACGGGGGTGGCCTTCTTCGCGCCGTTCGACGCCGGACGCTACTTCATGATGTGGCGCCCCATCCCGGTGTCGCCCTTCGCGCTGCGCTTCTTCAGCGCGCGCGGCTGGGTCGTCTTCCAGGCCGAGCTGCGGATGATCTGGCTGCCGCTCGCGCTGCTCGCGGGGCTGGCGTGGGCGCTGCGGCGCCGGGCGGATGACGCTCGATGACGCTGCCGACGCCGCTGTTCGATCTCGACGGTACCCTCACCGACGCCCGGCCCGGCATCGTGGCGTCCATCCGCCACGCGGTGGAGGCAATGGGACATCCGTGTCCGGCCGACGACGTGCTGGCCACCTTCATCGGCCCGCCGCTACGCGGCACCTTTGCCGCGCTGCTGGGGACGGCCGAGCCCGGGCGGATCGAAGCGGCCATGGCGCTCTATCGCGAGCGGTTCGGTGTCACCGGCCTCTTCGAGAACCGCGTGTACGACGGCATTCCCGAGATGCTGACCGCCGTGGGCGCGCGGGCGCCCGCGCTCTACGTGGCCACGTCCAAGCCGACGGTGTTCGCCGAGCGCATCGTCCGCCACTACGATCTGGCCAAGCACTTCGCGCGCGTGTACGGCGCCGAGCTGGACGCCTCGCTCGACGACAAGGCCACGCTGGTGGCACACCTGCTGGCGCGCGAGGGGATTGCGCGCGGCACGGCCGTGATGATCGGCGATCGCGCGGCCGATGTGCGCGCCGCGCACGCCAACGGCCTGCGCGCGATCGGCGTGCTGTGGGGCTACGGCTCCGAGCGCGAGCTGCGCGAGGCCGGCGCCGACGTTGTCTGCGCCGACCCCCGCATGCTCCTGGCGTGCCTGGCCGGCTGAGCTAGAGGACGAGCTCGCGCCCGACGCCGCGCAGATCGACCTCGAACTCGAGACCCTGGATGGGCGGACGGCTGGGAAACCAGCGCAGACCGTGAATCGCCGCGGGCCCCGCGGGCTTCAGGATGTCGTCGAGGTACCCGAAGATCGGCTGAGCGGTGTAGACGTCGATCGTCGTCGCGCGCGCCCAGTCGGCGCCGAGGCCCTGCATGCGCTCCTGCATGATGCCCATCACGAAGCGCGCCTTCTCCTTCATCGCGTCGGGCGACGTCTCGCCCTTGCGCACGATCCCGTCGGCGCCCTGCGTCCGGTCGCCCATCTCGCCGGCGCCGGCCACGACGAACGTCGGCGTCGCTGTCGCGCCGGGGATCGTGTAGTCGAAGGCGTAGAGCGACGGCTCGGCGGGCGCGGCGAAGACCGGCGCGACGTTGGTGCGGGGGATGGGGTTGTCGTCGCCGACCAGGATGCCCCACTCGCCCAGCACCGCGCGGTAGCCCTCGTTGAACTTGGCGAAGCCGTCGAAGGTGAACGGCGCCGGACTGCGCAGCTCGATGCCGCACAGGGCCGTGCGCCCGCGGCCCTGCTCCTTCAGGTGCTTGTCGATCACCGTGAAGCCCTGGCGCCACGGCAGCGGCGCGCCCAGCGTGACGTGGACGATCTGATGCCCGGGCATCGCGATGACGCCCGACGAGAAGGCCGTGATCCCGGGGATGAAGCGGTAGTTACCGGTCGGATGATCGCGAAGCATCGGGAGACCTCCGTGCGGCGCGCAGCGCATCGAACACGCGCGCCGGGGTGACGGGGAGACGATCGATCGTGACGCCGCGGTCGGCGAGGGCATCCTCGACGGCGCCGGCGATCATGGCGCCGGGGGAGATGACGCCGGACTCGCCCACGCCCTTGACGCCGAGCTCGTTGACCGCGGACGGGAATTCCACGTGAACGACATCGAGCGCGGGAAAATCCTCGGCGCGTGGCAGCGCGTAATCCATCAGCGAGCCGGTCAGGAGCTGGCCGGACTCGTCGTGGACGATCTCCTCGAGCAGCGCGCTGCCGAGGCCCTGCGCGGTGCCGCCGTGCACCTGGCCCTCGACGACCATCGGGTTGATCGCGCGGCCGGGATCGTGCACGACGACGTGGCGCAGCACGCGCACGGCACCGGTCTCGACGTCGACCTCGACGACGGCGGCCTGCGCGCCGAAGGCCCACGTGACCGTGCCGGGATAGAAGAAGACGCAGGCGCCGAGGCCCGGACGGCCCGTCTCGACGAGCGCCTTGCTGCGCACGGCGGCGCGCGCCACGCGGCCGAGCGGCAGCCGGCGGTCCGGCGCGCCGGCCACGTGGACGTGACCGCCGGTGACGACGACATCCTCGGCCGCGCACTCGAACAGCTCGGCCGCGACCAGCCTGGCCTTGCGCACGACCTCGCGGGACGAGCGCGCCACCGCCGGCCCCGCCACCGCCGCCACGCGGCTGGCGATGGTGCCCATGCCGAAGCCCACGCGATCGGTGTCGCCGCCGCGCACGCGCACGCGCTCGAGCGGCACGCCGAGCTCGGCCGCGGCAATCTGCGCCAGCGTGGTCTCGTGCGCCTGGCCCTGCGCCCCCACGCCGAGGTCGACGAACACGTCGCCGCTCGGATCGACGCTGACATCGGCGCCCTCGAAGGGCCCGATGCCGGTCCCCTCCACGTACGCCGAGATGCCGAGGCCCAGCGGCCGTGTGCTCCCCCGGCGAGCCGCCTGCTCCTTGCGCCAGGCGGCCCAGTCCAGCCGTGCGAGCAGCGCATCGAAGGCGGCGACATAATCGCCCGGATCGTAGGTGATCGGCACGCCGTCGCGGTAGGTGAGGCCGGTGGCGAAGGGCATCTCCTCGCGCCGGACGAGATTGCGCCGCCGCAGCTCGGCGGGATCGAGGCCGAGCCGGCGCGCGGCGCGGTCGAGCAAGCGGTCGAGCACCAGTGCCGCCTCGGGTCGGCCGGCCCCGCGGTATGCCCCGGCGAACGTCTTGTGGGTGACGACGTTGTCTCCGCGGGCACGGTAGTGCGGGACGCGGTAGGGGCCGACCAGGTGATTGATCGTGTTGGCGGTCATGGCGCCGCCCAGCGTGGGGAACGCGCCGTGGTCGCGCGTGAAACTCGTCTCGATCGCGGTGATGGTCCCGTCACGCTTCACGCCGATGCGCGCGGCGTGCGTCTGGTCGCGATCACCCGAGGCCGTCAGGAAGTGCTCGTGCCTCGTCTCCACCCATTTCACCGGACGGCCGAGCCGGCGGGCGACGGCCGGGATCATCACCTCTTCGGGATAGACGTGGCCCTTGATGCCGAAGCCGCCGCCGACATCGGGCGCCACCACGCGCACGCTCGCCTCCGGGATGTCGAGCGCGGCGGCGATGGCGGTGCGCACGTTGAACGGCACCTGGGTCGACGACCACACGGTGAGGCGCTCGCCGTCGGGCGCGGCCAGCACGGCGCGGCCCTCGATGGGCACGCCGGTGACGCGCGGGTACACGACGTGGACGCCGACGGTCACGTCGGCCTCGGCGAATCCGCGGGCGACGTCGCCGACCGAGGCCTCGTTGGGCCGCAGCACGTTGTCGCGCCAGCCGTCGTGCACGAGGGCGCCGCTCCGCGCGGCGGCCGGCGTGACGGCGGCCGGCAACGGCGCGTACGTCACCTGAACCGCCTCGGCGGCGTCGGCGGCGCGGTAGGGATCGGCGGCGATCACGGCCGCGACCGCTTCGCCCACGTGGCGCACGCGGGCGCTCGCCATGATGGGATGCGTGTGCTCCGACCAGCCGGGCTCGCGGATCAGCGGAGGGACGGAGGCGCCGAGCTCGGGCGCGTCGGCGACCGTCAGGACGGCGACGACGCCGGGCGCCTTCAGGGCCGCGCGCGCGTCGATCCTGACGACGCGCGCGTGAGCGTGCGGGCTGCGCACGACGACGACGTGCAGGAGCCCGGGCAGATGGATGTCCTCGACGTACCGGCCGCGTCCGGTGACGAGACGCCCATCCTCCTTGCGCTTGACCGAGACGCCGATCAACGGAGGTGCGAGTCGCGCCGCGCCTGCAGCCCAGCGTCGGTGTACGACATCAACTCGGGCTTGCCCTTGCCGAGCATGACCTGCAAATATGCGGGTTCGACCCCGACGTTCTCGTAGCCATGGATGACGTGGGCGGGGCAGGACACGCAGTCCCACTCGCCGAGCACGGTCTCCACGCGCCCGCCGGCGCCATCCTCGAAGAAGACGCGCACCTTGCCGCGGAGAATGAAGAAGATCTCCTCGACCTCATGCGTGTGGGCGGCGTTGCCCTGGCCGGGCGGCACGAACATGATGCTCAGCGTGAAGTGCTCGGCCGGAATGTACCGCCCGTCGGCCTTGCCGGAGCCTCCGTAACCGACGAAGCGGTGCTGCGCGCGACGATAGCCGTCCACGCGAGCGTCGGCGAAGGCATCCCAGTCGGCAGTTCGGTCAGTCCAACGCGCGACCTGTCGCTCCAGAAGCTCCGAGAGTGGCTCGCCCATGACAACCTCCGGCGGGATTCTAACAGAGCGCTGCTCAAGAGTCGGGCGACTCGGTCTAAGTCGTGAAGATTTCGTGCGACCGGCGCACTCGCCCACCGGCTTATCCACGGCTCGCGCACAAGGTCTGTGGAAAAGTCGGCGCCCAACCCCCCGTGATATTCTTTCAAGGATGTCGCGCTCCAATCTGGTTGGCCTCCTTCCTTCCGAGCTCGAAGAACTCGCCGTCTCACTCGGCGCGTCGCGCTATCGCGGCCGCCAGCTGGCGACGTGGATCTACCGCAAGGGCGCCCGCGAGCTCGACGCGCTGACCGATCTACCGAAGGACCTTCGCGCGCGGCTGGCGGAAACCCACGAGATTGGTCTGCCCGAGCTCGAACGGGCGACGCCGTCGCAGGACGGCAGCCGCAAGCTCGTCTTCCGGCTCGCCGACGATCGCCGGGTGAGCGCGGTGCTGATGCCCGACGACGGCCGGATCACCCTCTGCCTGAGCACGCAGGTCGGGTGCGGGTACGCCTGCGCGTTCTGCCTCACCGGCACCATGGGCCTGGATCGCAATCTCACCGCCGGCGAGATCGTGGGCCAGCTTCTGGCCGCCAACGAGCTGCTGGGCGAGCACGAGCGCGTCACCCACGTGGTCTTCATGGGCATGGGCGAACCCCTGGCCAACTACGCCAGCCTCGTCGCCGCGCTGCGCATCATGATCGATCCCAAGCTGGGGCTGGCCTACTCGCCGCGGCGGCTCACCGTCTCCACGGTCGGGCTCGTCTCGGGGATCGAGAAGCTCGGACGCGAGGACCTCAAGGTGAACCTGGCGATCTCGCTCCACGCGGCCACCGACGAGGTGCGCGGACGGATCATGCCGATCAACCGGTCATGGAACCTCGAGGCCCTCATGGCGGCGGTGAAGCGTTATCCGCTCGCCTCGCGGCAGAATGTGTTCTTCGAGTACGTCATGCTCGAGGACGTCAACGATTCGGCCGACGACGCGCGCGCGCTGGTCAAGCTGCTGCGCGGAGTGAAGGCCAAGGTGAACCTCATTCCGTTCAACGACTGGGAGGGGGCGCACTTTCGCCGCCCGCCGCTGCCGCGCATCCTGGCCTTCCAGGGGATCCTGCTGGACGCCGGGATCACCACGACCGTGCGCTGGTCGAAAGGGGAGGACATCGGCGCCGCGTGCGGCCAGCTCAAGGAGCTGGTCGCCAGCGCATGAGCGCGACGGTCGCCTTCACCACGCTGGGGTGCCGGCTGAACCAGGCCGACACCGACGCGCTGCAGCGGGTGCTCGAGACCCGCGGGTTCCGCACCGTAGCTCTCGAAGCCCAGCCCGACGTGGTCGTCGTCAACACGTGCACGGTGACCGCGCGCGCCGAGCTGTCGGACAAGCGCGCCATTCGCCGCGCGGCGCGGCTGAGCCGCGACGGTCGGGTCGTGGTGACCGGCTGCTGGGCGCAGACGAGTCCGGCCGAGGTGGCGGCGTTCGGCGGTGTCGACCTGGTGGTCGGCAACGCCGACAAGGCGCGGCTGCCGGACCTGCTGGCCGGGCTGACGCACGCCCGTGCGCCGCGTATCGAGGTGAGCGACATCGCCGGAGCGCGCGTCGAGCCGCTCCTGCCGCCAGCGCGGCGCGAGCGCGCGCGGGCCTTCGTCAAGGTTCAGGACGGCTGCCAGCACCGCTGCGCGTTCTGCGTGGTGCCGCGGGCGCGTGGCGCCAGCCGCAGCGTGGAGCCGGCGGCGGTCGAGGCGCACGCACGCGCGCTCGTGGCGGCCGGGCAGGTGGAGGTCGTGTTGACCGGCGTCGATCTCGGCCACTACGGCGCCGACCTCGTGCCGAGGACGACCCTGGCGGCGCTCCTGGCGCGGCTGGTGACGATCCCCGGCCTGCACTGGCTTCGCCTGTCATCGTTGCTGCCGGCCTACTTCACCGGTGCGCTGCTCGAGATCGTCACGGGCTCGTCCGTGATCGCGCCCCACCTGCACGTGCCGCTGCAGAGCGGCAGCGATCGCGTGCTGCGCGCGATGCGGCGGCCCTACACGGCGGCGATGTACCGCGACCTCGTCGAGCGCCTGGCGTCGGCCATCCCGCGGCTGGGGCTCGGCGCGGACGTGATCGCGGGCTTCCCCGGCGAGACGGGCGAGGACTTCGCGGCCACGCTGGCGCTGGTGGAGGCGCTGCCGTTCTCGTATCTTCACGTCTTCCCGTACTCTTCGCGGACGGGGACCGAGGCCGCCGGGCGTCCGGACCATGTGGACGCCGCGACGGTGGCCGAGCGCGCCCGCCGCCTGCGCGAGGTGGCGACGGACAAGCATCGCCGCTTCCTCGCGGGCATGCTGGGGCGGGTGGAGGACGTGCTCGTGCTGGAAGCGCGCGACCGGACGACCCGTGACCTGGTCGGTCTGACGGGCAACTATATGGAGGTGACGTTCCCCGGGCCCGACGGGCTGCGGCGCGGCCTGGCCCGCGTACGCATCACGGCCCTCGAGGCGGCCGCGAGCCGGGGACGTCTGGAGGAGGCATGAGCGAGCCCGCGATCGGGGTCATCGGAGGCAGCGGACTCTACGAGCTGGACGGGATCACCGACGTGCGCTGGCGACGCGTGCGCACGCCGTTCGGCGATCCCTCCGACGAGTACTGCACCGGCACCTTCGAGGGCCGCCCGGTCATCTTCCTGCCTCGCCACGGCCGCGGCCATCGGCTGACCCCTTCCGAGCTGAACTTCCGGGCCAACATCTGGGGGCTCAAGTCGCTCGGCGCCGAGTGGGTCGTGTCGATTTCCGCGGTCGGCAGCATGAAGGAGACGATCCACCCGCTCGACCTCGTCGTGCCCGATCAGTTCTTCGACGCCACCAGGCGCCGCGTGTCGACCTTCTTCGGCGAGGGCATCGTGGCCCACGTGGGCATGGCCGATCCCGTGTGCCCGACGCTGGCGGGTTCGCTCGAGAAGGCCGCGCGCGCCACCGGCGCCGGCGTGCACCGCGGCGGCACCTACGTGTGCATCGAGGGGCCGCAGTTCTCGACCAAGGCCGAGTCGCGGATCTACCGGGGCTGGGGCGTGGACGTGATCGGCATGACGAACATGCCGGAGGCCAAGCTGGCCCGCGAGGCCGAGCTCTGCTACGCAACACTGGCGCTGGTGACCGACTATGACGTCTGGCATCCCGGCCACGACGCCGTCACCGTGGAGGCGGTCATCCAGACGTTGCTCAAGAACGTCGAGACGGCCAAGGACGTCTTGCGTCGCGTCATTCCCGCGGTGGGCGGTCCGCGCGCATGCGCGTGCCCGAGCCTGCTGCGGAACGCGGTCATCACGAGCCCGGCGGCATTTCCGCTCGGCACGCGACGCCGCCTCGATCTGCTCCTCGGCAAGTACTTCCCACTCGAACGGCGCGGCCGGCCCGCCGGCAAGGCCAAGCGCAAGGGGACGGCCCGTGGCTGATCTGCTCGTCGTCGGCTCGGTGGCGCTCGACAGTGTCGAGACGCCGTTCGGCAAGGTGCAGGAGGTGCTCGGCGGCTCCGCGACCTTCTTCTCGTATTCGGCGAGCTTCCTCACCCAGGTGCGGCTGGTGGCCACCGTGGGCCAGGACTTCCCCGAGGAGCACATGAAGCTGCTGCGCGATCGCGGCGTGGACGTGCGCGGACTGCGCGTGGCCAGTGGCAAGACCTTCCGGTGGACCGGCGCCTACGGCTACGATCTGAACGAGGCCAAGACGCTCGACACGCAGCTCAACGTCTTCGCCGACTTCCGTCCCGAGCTCGACGACGCGCAGGCCCGCACACCGTACCTGTTCCTCGCCAACATCGACCCGGAGCTGCAGCTGGCGGTGCTCGAGCAGATGCGGGGGCGCCCCAAGCTGGTCGCGCTCGACACGATGAACTTCTGGATCCGGGGCAAGCGCGATGCGCTCGTGCGCGTCCTGCGCGAGGTGGATGTGGTCACGATCAACGACGGCGAGGCGCGCCAGCTGGCCGACGAGCCGAACCTGATCAAGGCCGCGCGCAAGATCGCCGCCCTGGGCCCGCGGACGGTGGTGATCAAGCGCGGTGAGTACGGCGCGCTGCTGCTCGACGGCGATGCCTTCTTCGTCGTGCCCGCCTTCCCGCTGGAGTCGGTGTTCGATCCGACGGGGGCCGGCGACACGTTCGCAGGCGGGTTCATGGGCTACGTGGCCTTCCGCGACCGGACGGACGCGGCGACGCTGCGCCGGGCGATGGTGTATGGCTCGGTGATGGCCTCGTTCACCGTCGAGGATTTTTCCCTGAACCGGCTGGCGCGGCTCGACACGCGCGACATCGACCGGCGCTACAAGGAGTTCGAGGACCTGATCCGCCTGGAGCGTGACTGACGTGCCCACGGCGAAGTACGAGCGGCTGCTGGCCATCCTGCGCGAGATGCCGGGCGTGGTCGTCGCCTTCTCGGGCGGCGTCGACTCGGCGCTGCTCGCCCGCGCCGCCAAGGACGCGCTGGGCGATCGCGCGCTGCTCGTCACCGCCGACTCCGAGACGTACCCGGCCGCCGAGCTGGCCGAAGCCCGGCGGCTCGGCGCGCTGATCGGCCTGCGCCACGTCATCGTGCGGACGGACGAGCTGACCAACCCCGACTACGCGAAGAACGGCGCCAATCGCTGCTTCTTCTGCAAGGACGAGCTGTTCACCAAGCTCGGGCCCATCGCGGCGCGCGAGGGGATGGGCACGCTGGTGTACGGCGCCAACCTCGACGACCTCGGCGATCATCGGCCCGGGATGAAGGCCGCCCGGGAGCACGGCGTACGCGCGCCCCTCATCGAGGCCGAGCTGAGCAAGCAGGAGATCCGCGACCTCTCCCGCGCGCTCGGCCTGCCGACGTGGGACAAGCCCTCGTTCGCGTGCCTGTCGTCGCGCTTCCAGTACGGCGACCAGATCACCGCCGACAAGCTTCGGCGCGTGGACGCGGCCGAGGAGTTCGTGCGCTCGCTCGGCTTCCGCCAGTTCCGCGTGCGCCATCACGATCGGCTGGCGCGCCTGGAGATTCCCCTCGAAGACCTTCCGCGCTTGTGGGAGGACGGCCGCCACACGGCGATCGTCACGCGCTTCCGCGAGCTCGGCTACGTCTACGTCACCGTGGACCTCTCGGGTTTCCAGTCGGGCAGCGCCAACCTGCTGCTCGGCCTCGGGCGGCGCGCGAGTGGATAAGGCCAGGCTCGCGCAGCTGCTGGAGGACGTCCGCGGCGGCCGCGTCGACGTGGAGGCCGCCGCCGCGCAGCTGTCCGCGCTTCCGTACGAAGACCTCGGTTTCGCCAAGGTGGACCATCACCGCGCGCTGCGCGCCGGCGGACCCGAGGCCGTGTTCTGCCCGGGGAAGACCCCGGAACAGGTGGTCGCGATCGTGGGCCGGCTGGCCGCGCATCAGCCGAACGTGCTCGCCACGCGCTGTGACGTCACCACGGCGGCCGCGGTGCAGGCGGCCGGCCTGCCGTGCACGTATCACGCGCTCGCCCGGCTGCTCGTCGTCCGGCCCGAGGCGACCGAGGGACTGGGTCTCATCGCCGTGGCCGCGGCCGGCACCTCGGACCTGCCGGTGGCCGAAGAAGCGGCGTTCGTCGCCGAGGCGTTGGGCAATCGCGTCGAGCGGCTCGTCGATTGCGGCGTGGCCGGCCTGCACCGGCTGCTCGCGCACCGTCACCTGCTGACCGAGGCCAACGTGATCGTCGCGGTGGCCGGCATGGAGGGCGCGCTGCCGAGCGTGATCGGAGGCCTGGTCGATCGGCCCGTGATCGCCGTGCCCACCAGTATTGGCTACGGCACCTCGCTCAACGGTCTCGCCGCGCTGCTGGCCATGCTGAACTCGTGCGCCCCCGGCGTCTCGGTGGTGAACATCGACAATGGATATGGGGCGGCGCATCAGGCGAGCCAGATCAATCATCTCATCGCCAAGATCCGCTAGCGCGGCGCCGATGAGCGTCGCATTAGTTCGTTGGCCTCCTCGGCTCCGCCTGCGGCGTACGCGGCGTACGCCTCGGCGGGGCCTTCGCCGGCCGCCTCGTATTGCTCGCTCGTCGGCGCCGCGCTACGCGCCACATATCTGGACAACGGCCCCGACACAAACATGCTCGATACAGGGGCCGTCGCGGTGAGGGTGGTGTACTTCGATTGTCCGAGTGGGGCTTCGGGGGACATGATTCTGGGGGCGCTGGTGGATGCGGGCGTGTCGGTCGAGACGTTGAGAGGCGAGCTGGCGAAGCTGGGAGTTTCGGGGTGGAGGTTGAGTGCGCGGGAGGTGAGGCGAGGGGCCTTCCGGGCGACGAAGGTGGATGTCGACGTCGACGGGACGCAACAGGCGCATCGGCACCTCGGTGACATCGTGGGGATCCTGGAGCGCAGCGGGTTGCCGCAGCCGGTGGTCGAGGGGGCGGTGCGGGTGTTCCGGCGGCTCGCTGAGGCCGAAGCCCGTGTGCACGGGTCCTCGGTGGAGGAGGTCCACTTCCACGAGGTCGGGGCCGTCGACGCGATCGTCGACGTGACCGGTGCGGTGGCGGCCTTGAGGCTCCTCGGCGCCGACAGCGTTCACGTATCGGCGCTGCCGATCGGCGGCGGCTTCGTGGAGAGCGCCCACGGGCGCATCCCGATCCCCGGTCCGGGGACTGTCGAACTGTTGCGCAACTTCCCAGTGGTAGACACCGGAGTGCAGATGGAGCTCGTCACGCCGACCGGTGCGGCGATCCTCACGACCCTGGCCACGAGCGCCGGTCGCATGCCGGCCATGACCGTGGAGCGCGTCGGTTATGGCGCCGGCACGCGCGATCTCCCCGGCGTGCCGAACGTCCTGAGGGTGTTCGTCGGCGAGACCGCCGGCGGCGCCGCCGACGAGACCGTGGCGCAGGTCGAGACGACCATCGACGACATGTCGCCGCAGCTCTACGAGCCGCTGATGGAGCGCCTGTTCGAGGCCGGCGCGCTCGATGTCTTCCTCACGCCGGTGATCATGAAGCGCAGCCGGCCGGGGACGGTTTTGACCGCACTGTGCGCACCCGAGCGGGTGGCGGACCTCTCGCGCGTGCTGTTCGAGGAGTCGTCCACGATCGGCCTGCGCTGGAGCGAGGTGTCGCGGGCCCGGCTGGAGCGGGAGATGGTCACCATCCCCACCGCGTACGGCGCGCTGCCGTTCAAGGTCTCGCGGCTGGGCGGCCGCGTGGTGACCGTCACGCCGGAGTTCGCCGACGTCGTCCGGCTCGCTCGCGAGAAGTCGCTGCCGGTGCGCGAGGTGCTCGACCAGGCACGGGCCGACGCGCGCCGGCACTTCGGCGACTGAGGCCGGTCCCCGCGCTTCGGCAGGACGCTTGCAGTTACGTCGGCTGATGACTCCGCAAGCCCGGCTGAATGGTCGTCCCGGAGTGCCGCAGCCGTGGGGCTGGGAGATGCTGTGGACCCTCACGCCGCGCTATGCGAGCAAGGTCCTGTTCATCCGGCGGGGCCACGAGATCGCCCTGCAGGTCCACCGCGAGAAGGAGGAGAGCTTCCTGCTTCGCAGCGGCCGCCTGATCTTCCTGGTGGACGACCGGGGTGGAGACCTGCGCGAGGTCTGGCTGGACCCGGGCGACTCCCTGCATGTGCCCCCGGGCCGGCGCCACCGCATCATCGCGCTGGAGGACTCCGAGGTCCTCGAGGTCTCCTCCCCGGAGATCGACGACGTCGAGCGGCTCGAGGACGTGCGCCACCGGCGCCGCGGCGGTCCTGACCTGCACTCTTCAGCCTACTAACACAGCGCTTTCCTACCCCGACGCCCGTCGGGGGTCATTGACACAGGTCGCCCCGAGCCTTAGGCTCTTGCCCCGCGAGCTTTCAGCGCACCAAACCGCCGCGAATCCTTGGAGGACGAGTCGTGAAACTCCCAGTCAAGATGACGATCAACGGTCAGAGCGTGAGCCACGAAGTGGAGCCGCGACTCCTGCTCGTCCACTACATCCGTGAGACGGTCGGGCTCACCGGCACGCACGTCGGCTGCGACACCAGCCAGTGCGGGGCCTGCACGATTCTCATGGACGGCAAGGCGGTGAAGGCCTGCACCTTCTTCGCCGTGCAGTGCGACGGCGCCAAGATCACCACGATCGAGGGCCTCGCCAAGAACGGCGAGCTGCACCCGATCCAGCAGGGGTTCTGGGAGAAGCACGGGCTGCAGTGCGGCTTCTGCACGCCCGGCATGATCCTGGCCGCCCATCAGATCCTCGAGCGCTATCCCAAGCCGACCGAGGAGCAGATCCGCCACCAGCTCGAGGGCAACCTCTGCCGCTGCACGGGCTATCACAACATCGTCAAGGCGATCCAGTGGGCGGCCGAGAACATGGCCGGAAAGAAGTGAGGCTGCGCCATGGCAACTGTTGAGCGCGTGCTCGGCAAGTCGATCAAGCGTCGCGAGGATCCGCGCTTCATCACCGGGCGGGGGACCTACGTGGACGACGTGAAGGTGCCCGGCACCACGGTCGCCGCGTTCGTCCGGAGCCCGCACGCGCACGCCCGCATCAAGAAGATCGACACGGCCGCCGCCCTCAAGCACCCGGGCGTGGTGGCGATCTTCACGGGCAAGGACATGACCGGCGTCAACTCGCTGCCGTGCGGCTGGCTGCTGCCGGACCTCAAGGTACCGCCCCACCCCCCGCTGGCCTCCGAGAAGGCGAACTACGTCGGCGACCCGGTCGCCATCGTGATCGCCGAGACGCAGTCCGCCGCCCAGGACGCGGCCGACAAGGTCAAGGTGACGTGGGAGGTGCTGCCGGCGGTCAGCGCGACCGAGCAGGCGACGGCCAAGGGCGGAGCGCAGATCCACGAGGTGGCGCCATCGAACGTGGCGTTCACGTGGCAGATCGGCGATGCGGCGGCCGTGGACACCGCCTTCCGCTCGGCCGCCCGCGTCGTGAAGAAGAAGATCGTCAATCAGCGGCTGGTCGCGAACCCGATGGAGCCGCGTGCGTGCCTGGCCAGCTACGACCAGGCCAACGGTGACCTCACACTGTGGGTGACGTCGCAGAACCCCCACGTGCACCGGCTGCTGATGGCCGCCTTCGTGCTCGGCATTCCCGAGCACAAGGTGCGCGTGATCGCCCCCGACGTGGGCGGCGGCTTCGGCTCCAAGATCTTCCTCTACAACGAGGAGACGATCTGCTCGTGGGCCACCAAGCAGATCAAGCGTCCGGTGCGCTGGACCTCGACGCGGCGCGAGGCCTTCCTCACCGACGCCCACGGCCGCGATCACGTGACCGAGGCCGAGATGGCCTTCGATGCCCAGGGCAAGATCCTCGGCCTGCGCGTGAAGACGATCGCCGCCATGGGCGCCTACCTCTCGACGTTCGCCCCCGCGGTGCCGACGTACCTCTACGCCACGCTGCTCAACGGCGTGTACACGATCCCCGCCATCCACGCCCACGTCACCGGCGTCTTCACCAACACGACGCCGGTGGACGCGTATCGCGGCGCCGGGCGGCCGGAGGCGGCATACCTGCTGGAGCGGATGATCGAGGCCGGCGCCGCCGCGCTGAAGATCGACGCCGTCGACATCCGGAGGCGGAACTTCATCCCGAAGTTCGACAACGGCTTCCAGACGCAGGTGGCGCTCAACTACGACAGCGGCGACTACGCCGCGCCGTTCGACAAGCTGCTGGGCATGCTGGACTACAAGAAGTTCCGGAGCGAGCAGGAGGCCGCGCGCAAGCAGGGCCGGCTGCTCGGCATCGGATTCTCGACGTACATCGAGGCGTGCTCGATCGCGCCGTCCAAGGTCGTCGGCTCGTTGGGTGCGCAGGCCGGGCTCTACGAGTCGGGCAAGGTGCGTGTGCACCCGACCGGTGGCGTCACGGTCTACACGGGCTCGCATTCCCACGGCCAGGGCCACGAGACGACGTTCTCGCAGCTCGTGGCGGACGAGCTCGGCGTGCCGATGGAGAGCGTGGAGATCGTCCACGGCGACACCGGCGCGATTCCATTCGGCATGGGCACCTACGGGAGCCGCTCGGGCGCCGTCGGCGGCACCGCGATCCTCATGTCGCTGCAGAAGATCAAGGAGAAGGGCAAGAAGATCGCCGCCCACCTGCTGGAGGCCTCGCCGAGCGACATCGAGTACACGAACGGCCAGTTCCAGGTGAAAGGCTTCCCGGGCAAGGCGGTGCCGTTCGGACAGGTCGCGCTGACCGCGTACGTGCCGCACAACTATCCCGAGGGGCTCGAGCCCGGCCTCGAGGAGACGTCGTTCTACGATCCGTCGAACTTCTGCTTCCCCTTCGGCGCGCACGCGTGCGTGGTCGAGGTCGACCGGGACACCGGCCAGGTGAAGATCGTGCGCTACCTGGCGGTGGACGACGTCGGCAACGTGATGAACCCGATGATCGTGGACGGTATGGTGCACGGCGGCATCGCGCAGGGCGTGGGCCAGGCGCTGTGCGAGGGCGCCGTCTACGACGACGGCCAGCTGCTGACGGGCAGCATGATGGACTACGCCATGCCCAAGGCCGACATGCTGCCGATGTACGAGACCGACCGCACGGTGACGCCGACGCCGGTGAATCCGCTGGGCGTCAAGGGCGCCGGCGAGACGGGCACCATCGCCGCCACGCCGGCGGTCATGAACGCCGTCGTCGACGCGCTGGCGCCGCTGGGCATCGACCATATCGAGACGATGCCGCTGACGGCCGGACGAGTGTGGACGATCATGAAGAGCGCGAAGCGCTAAGGAGATCCGCGACCATGTACCCAGCCGCCTTCGAGTATCACGCTCCGACCAGCGTCAAGGACGCGCTCAAGCTGCTCGGCAAGCTCAAGGACTCCAAGCTGCTGGCCGGCGGCCACAGCCTGATTCCGATGATGAAGCTGCGCCTGGCCCAGCCCAAGCACCTGATCGACCTCGGCAAGGTGAAGGGCCTGACGGGGATCAAGGAAGACAAGGGCGCCTTCATCGTGGGCGCCATGACGACGCACTGGGAAGTGGAGTCGTCCAAGGCGCTCAGGGCCAAGGTGCCGGTCGTCGCCGAGACGGCCGCGGTCATCGGTGACCCGGCCGTGCGCAACAAGGGCACGATCGGCGGCTCGCTCGCCCACGCCGACCCCGCCGCCGACATGCCCGCCACCGCCATCGCGCTCGGCTTCGAGTTCGTGTGCGAGGGCGCCAAGGGCAAGCGCACGGTGAAGGCCGACGACTGGTTCAAGGGCCTCATGGAGACCGCGGTCAAGGACAACGAGATCTTGACGACGATCCGCATCCCCGTGCTGCCCGCGGGAAGCGGCGCCTGCTACATGAAGTTTCCGCACCCGGCCTCGCGCTTCGCCATCGTCGGCGTGTGTGCGGCGGTGACGATCGACAAGAAGACCGGCAACTGCACGAAGGTGGGCGTCGGGGTGACGGGCGCCGGCACCAAGGCGGTCCGCGCCAAGGGGGTCGAGGCCGCGCTGCTCGGCAAGAAGCTGGATGCCGCGACCATCGAGGCCGCGGCGCAGAAGGCCGCGGACAGCGTCGATGTCCAGGCCGACCTCCAGGGCTCGGTTGAGTACAAGGCGCACCTCTGCCGTGTCTTCGCGCGACGCGCGCTCGAGGCGGCGCTGAAGCGGGCGCAGGCTTAGCGCGCGCGATCGATCACGCGCGGGGTCGCGCCCCGCGGCGGCGGCGCTCCGGGGCCCGCGCCACCGCCGCTACCCGCGCGTCTCGCGTGCGCATCGTTCGAGCGCTGAGCTGCATCGCTCAAGCCGCCACGAGGTCACTCCACGTGAGGATCTTCCCAGGTGCGCCTGTGCTTTCCTCTGGCATCGGGGGGCGGCGGTGATTGCGGCGATCGTGCTTGCGGCGGGGTTCGCGCGGCGGATGGGGCGGCAGAAGTTGCTGCTGGAGCTGCACGGCAAGCCCGTCGTGCGTTGGAGCGTGGAGGCGATCCTGCCGCACGTCGGCGACACGATCGTGGTCACCGGGCGGGATGACCCGGCCGTGCGCGCGGCGCTCGCGGGATTGGCGGTGCGATACGCGGTGAACCCGCGGCCGCAGGCGGGGCAGGGCTCGTCGATCGCGATCGGAGCGGCGGCGCTCGAGCCGGGGACGGCGGCGGCGCTGGTCGCGCTCGGGGATCAACCGCGGTTGCCGGAGGGGCTCATCGCGCGATTGCTGAGCGAGCGCGAGCGCTCGGGAAAGGCGATCGTGGCGCCGGTGTTCCAGGGCACGCAGGGCACACCAGTGCTCTTCACGGCCGAGGTCTTCGGCGAGCTGTGCGCGCTCGACGGCGATGCCGGTGCCCGGGCCGTGGTGCAGGCACGGCCCGAGCGCGTCGCGCGCATAGAGATCGACACGCCGATGCCGCCCGACGTGGACACGCCCGAGGACTACGCGCGGCTTCATGTACAATAGCGACCCGTGCGCGAAGAGATCCGCAAGATCCAGTCGCTGATGGAGTCGGCCGAGTACGTCACCGATGCCCCGGTGGCGACCTCCGTGTACCTGGCTCAGAGTCTCCGCAAGCCCCTGCTCATCGAAGGCCACGCCGGCGTCGGCAAGACGGAAGTCGCCAAGGTGATGGCCCGGATGCTGGACACGAACCTCATTCGCCTGCAGTGCTACGAAGGCCTCGACGCGTCGGCGGCGCTCTACGAGTGGAACTACCAGAAGCAGCTCCTGCACATCAAGCTGGACGAGGGTGCGCACAAGTCCGTGGACCAGGGCGAGCACGAGATCTTCTCGGAGGCGTTCCTGCTCAAGCGTCCGCTGCTGCAGGCCATCACCCAGGAGCGCTCGCCGGTGCTGCTGGTGGACGAGGTCGACCGCGCCGACGAGGAGTTCGAGGCCTTCATGCTGGAGGTCTTCTCGGACTGGCAGGTGACGATTCCCGAGATCGGCACCATCAAGGCCACGCATCCGCCGCACGTCATCCTGACCTCGAACCGCACGCGCGAGCTGAGCGACGCGCTTCGCCGGCGCTGCCTCTACCTCTGGATCGATTACCCGGCATACGACAAGGAGATCGCCATCGTCCAGCGGAAGGTGCCGGGTATCGACGCGCGCCTGGCCCGCGAGGTGGCGCGCTTCATGGAGTCGCTGCGCAAGGTGCGGCTGGCCAAGGTGCCGGGCGTGGCCGAGACGCTCGACTGGGCGACCGCCCTCTCGAACCTGCACGCCGATCACCTCGACGAGACGCTGGTCAACGAGACGCTCGGCTGCGTGCTCAAGGATGCCGACGACATGAAGCGCTTCCGCGCGGAGGTGAACAAGAGCGGCCTGTCGCCGTTCCTCCAGCAGGCGCTCTAGTGCCGCCCCGCGCGCTCAGCCACGCCCTCGTCGCCTTCGTCGCGCTCCTCCGCCGCAATGCGCTGCCGATCACGCCGCTGCAGACCCTCGACGCCGCGCGTGCCCTCGACCATCTGGACGTGGGCGACCGCGAGGAGGTCGCGCGCGGCCTGCGCGTGGTGTTCGTCACGCGGCCCGAGGAGGCGCCGATCTTCGATCGCTGCTTTGAGGCGTTCTGGCGAACGCGCTCGGAGGCCGACGCCGTGGCCGAGGCGCTGGCCGGGCCCGGCGTGCCCGAGCCCGGCGAGGGGCCCGGGCTCGAGAGCCAGGGCGCGCGCAGCGAGCGGCTCGCCCTGGAGGGCTGGGGCGAGGAGGGCCAGGAGGAGGAGACCGGGGAGCCGCTCGGCGTCCCCGCCGCCTCGGAGCTCGAGGCGATCGCCACGCGGGACTTCTCGACCTTCAGCGCCGACCAGCTCGACGAGCTGCTGCGGATCACCGTGCAGATCGCCCGGCGGCTGGCGCGGCGGGTGAGCCGCCGCCGCCGCCCCGTGCGCCGGCGCGGGCGCGTGGACCTGCGGCGCACGCTGCGCGCGAACCTCACGCGGGGCGAGATCATCGAGCTGCGCTACCGCCAGCGCAAGCGCCGCAAGGTGCGGCTGGTGCTCCTGTGCGACGTGTCCGGCTCGATGGATCTCTACAGTCGCTTCCTGCTGCAGTTCCTCTTCGCCCTGCAGCACGTGTTCTCGCGCGTCGAGACCTTTACGTTCTCGGTGCGTCTCACGCACGTGAGCGACGTCCTGCGCGCGCGCTCCTACCGCGACGTGCTGCGCCGCCTGCAGGAGGTGCGCGACTGGTCCGGCGGCACCAAGATTGGTGAGTCGCTCGCGGAGTTCAACCGGTACTGGGCGCACCTGGTCGATCGCCGGACCATCGTGATCGTGCTCTCCGACGGCTGGGACACCGGCGATCCCGAGGTGCTCGCCACCGAGCTGCTGCGCATCAAGCGGCGCGCCGGCCGCGTGATCTGGCTCAACCCGCTTCTCGGCAACCCCTCCTACGAGCCGCTGACCCGTGGCATGGCCGCCGCGCTGCCGCTGGTCGACCACTTCGCCGCGGCGCACAATCTCGCCGCGCTCCGCGACCTCGCCGATCGGCTGCATCTCTAGAATCCCGGGAACCTATGGCCCGCTCCACGATGGGTGGGGTCGGGTAATCCGTTGCAGCGTGTGACCGGGTGCAACGGCAGATGCAACGAGATGCAGGGAGTCTCCCCCACGCTTGCTCAAAGGCACCGCTTTCCCGCCCCCTGGGTGTGGCGTCCCGCTTGCAATTTGACAACGGCGAGCGGTTCGAGGGCGCAGGGAGGAAGCGAGAGCATGAGTCGGATCATCGGGTCGATCGCGCTGCTGCTGCTGGCCATCGTGCATGCGCCTTCCCAGGCGCAGGCCCTGGTGTTCTCGGTCTTCCAGGATCTGCTGCCATTCAGCACCACCAACGAGCCCATCACGCTGTTTCTGACCGGCGTCGCCTTGCTCAGCCTCGCCCAGCTCGGACGTCCCCGCTCGCAATAACACGCCGTCGCCGGCGCCCCACCGGGGCGCGTTCCGTTTTCCGCCGGCGGAGCGTATGATGAGCCCGTGGCGGAAATCTTCGATCACATTGACGAATTGCGGCGCTCCAGCGGGCGCGTCGCCGTCGCCACCCTCGTGAACACCCACGGCACCACTCCGCGCAAGGAAGGGGCCAAGATGGTGGTCGGCGAGGGGGGCTCCATCCTCGGTTCGGTCACCATCGGCGGCTGCGTCGACGCGCAGGTGATCGAGCAGGCCGAGGACGTGCTGAGCACGATGCGGCCGCGCCTGCTCGAGATGAACCTCGGCGACGAGGAGGCGTGGGAGATCGGGCTGACGTGCGGCGGCACCATCGAGGTCTTCGTGGAGCCCCTGGCGCTCGATCGCGCCGACGACGTGGGAACCCGGTTCTATGACCGCGTGCACGCCCACGCGCGGGCGGGCGGGCGCGGCGCCATCGTGACCCGGCTCGACGACGTCGGCCGCAAGATGCTCGTGCTCGACGACGGAACGCTCGAGGGCTCATTGGGAGAGACGTTCCTGGACGGCCGGTTCGTGCCCGAGGCGCGGGCCGCGATGGACGCGGGCGCGTCCCGCACGCTGTTCCTCGAGAACGTGCGCGCGTTCGTGGAAGTCGTCACGCCGCCGGCGCTGCTGCTGGTCGTGGGCGCCGGCCACGTCGCCATGCCGCTGACCAGCCTGGCCCGGACCCTCGGCTATCGCACGGTCGTCCTCGACGGCCGGCCACGCTTCGCCACCGCCGAGCGGTTTCCCGACGTCGACGAGCTGAAGATCGGTATCCCCTCGGAGCTGGTCACCGGCTACCCGTTCATCCCGTCGACGGCGCTGGTGCTGGTCGCGCACGACTACAAGTACGACCTGCCCGTGCTCCGCCACGCGCTGGCCACGCCCGTGGGCTACATCGGCATGCTGGGCTCGGCCCGGCGCGGCGCGGCGATCCTGAAGCTCCTGCGCGAGGAAGGGCTGGGCGAGGAGAGCCTGGCGCGTGTGCGCGTTCCCATCGGCCTGGACATCGGCGCCCGGAGCGCGCCGGAGATCGCGCTGGCGGTGCTGGCCGAAATCCAGGCCGTACGCACCGGCACCTCCGGCGTGCCGATGAGCGTCAAAAAGCGCGGATGAAAGCGATCGCCCAGCGCCGGGACACCGCTACCGCCGACATCCTGCTGGACCGCGTCCTCTGCCACGATGTGCGCGACGCGGCGGGCAAGATCGCCGTGCCCAAGGGCGCGCGTCTGGACGCGCCCGCCGTC
>JADMIO011135768.1_pt1 | contig 48891 bp, 49 predicted proteins | sample 8958161 | NCBI WGS metagenome assembly JADMIO01 (sample SAMN16585339, study PRJNA669376) | soil metagenome | isolation source: Crop rotation soil | place: USA: Cullars Rotation, Alabama | collected 2011
GCCGCGACTTCAAGTCACGTGAATTCCAAGCTTCGGATCCCACTGTGCTGGAAAGAGCTCGATGTACACGCACCACTCTGGAAGACGATGGAGCAAGTCCGACGGCAAATCTCCCGTTACGGGCGTGTCCCACAGCTCATCGAGGAGGTTGGTTGCGAATCGATAGATGCCCTGCGTCGGACGCCAAGCCGCCATCGTGCCGACGAGAGCGATCGAGGCCAGCTTGGCGTTTGGCGTCAGAGGGTCGAGCGGCTCGCCCTTCATCACCACCTCTCGCGCGGCTTGGCGAGGAGCAAACACGTGCTCGGGCCAGCGGCCGAACAGATCCGGCTGCGCACGATATACGTTGTGAACGCTCCACGCTTCTGGCCATGCGGCGCTGCATTCACGGAGCGCGCGGACCGCGCGGTGAAGCTCGACGTTCGTGGAACGGGTCGGCGTCATGGATTGCCGAATCGCTACACGAGATCTATTCTCACAGGGCTTCGAGTCCGACGACGAACCCATCATCAGCCCCCGCGGACGTGAAGGCGGTGCCTCCGAACTCGGCGAGACCTTGAAATCCACCCGTCGTGAAGAAGCGGCCATCGGCCGCTTGCGCGACGCCCGTTCCGAACTCGGAGCCGGTGCCTCCGACTCGAACAGAGTTGAGATGAGTGCCGTCGTTGGCGAAGCGTGCGGCGTACACGTCCAGTGCGGGACAACTTCCGGCAGCGGTGAGCGTGGGGCCACCAAGAGACAGGGTCCCGCAAAAGCTGCCGGTCACCGCGACGTCGCCATTTGCGTTCACGCTGAGGTCGCGCGCGCTGCGATCGAATGCTCCAGCCCCACCGACGCCTTTCGCCCAAACACACGAGCCAGCTTGCGTGTACTTCGCGATGAACCCGTCGCGAAGGTTCGCTTGCGAAGCCGTGAGACTGCCGGTGCAACCGAAACTCCCCGTTGCGAGGAAATCGCCAGCGATGAAGATGTTGTTCGCCGAATCGACGGCGACGGCGTAGCCATCATCGTGGTCAGTGCCGCCGAAGTGCTGTGACATGAGGTGTGCTCCGGTGGCCCCAGCGAGCTTCAAAAGGAGCACGTCGTCGAAGTCGCCCGGAGTCGACATGGCGCCGCCGCCGAAGTTCACCGTGCCGGCGTACTTACCGACGATGATCACGTTGTCCGCGCTATCGATCGCAACATCGCGCGGCGTATCTGCGAGGCCACCGCCGAATTTCTTCACCCAATTTGACGTTCCGGTTGAGGTCGCAAGGCTCGCGACCAGAATGTCCGTCGAGCCAGCGCTCATGAAGTTCATCGAGTCAACAACTATGGTTCCAACGAACGACGTGGCGAGCACGACGTTCGTGCCGCGAACAGCGATCCCCGTGCTCGCACCATCGAATTGGTTGCCGCCAAACTTTCGCGCCCAACCATACGAACCGTCCGGCGCCAGCTTCAGGACGAATGCATCGGCGAGCGTGCCCGACGAAATCGCGCCGCCCCCAAAGTCGACGCTGCCAAGGAATTGGCCCGAGACGTAGATATTGTCAGCGGCATCCACTGCCACATCGCTGGCGGTGTCGTTCTCGACGCCACCGAAGCGCTTAGCCCATACGACGCTTCCATCCGTGGAGGAGATCTTTGCGACGAAGATGTCCGTTCCGTCGGCGGCTTCCAACGTGGTGGTTCCGAGAGTCACCTGCCCCGAGAATTCTCCAGCGACGATCACGTTGGACGCGCCGTCGACAGCGATCGCGTTGCCGTAGTCGCGCACATCGCTTCCGACTTGCAGCGCCCAGATCGCTTGGCCGGGCGTTCCGAACAAGGCGCCCACACTCTGGTCGCGATTCATCGTCACCGAGCACGCACCTTGACCAGTGCACGCGTTCGACCAACCGAGGAACATGCCGCTTGTGGCCGTGGCAGATAGATCGACGACAGTTCCTTCGTCATACATGCCGGTGCAGGTTCCCGCGGAACACGTCAATCCTGAGGGGGTCGCCGTTACGCCGCCTTCTCCGCTTCCGCCGAAGTTGACCGTGAGCGTGTAGCGAGCTGGCGGCCCATCGCCGGGAACGCAAACCCCACCGAGATCATCACCGACGTCCTTGTCTGAGAAGCGCAGGCCGCTATCGCACTGAGAGTCCGGATATGCGCACCAGCTGTGGCCCGATTCGGCCGGAGTACAAGCTCCGCCTGTCGTCAGGTCGCAATCGGAGTTGTCGTTACAAGGCACGTTCTCGTCCGCAGGGCATGCGGCGAGCAACGGTAGGATCGCACCGAGAACGCACGAACAGACATGGCGCATGGTCCACTCCCTCAAAGCCGGCTGATGTTGGCCCAACCAGTAGGGTTGGGCCAAGCAAGAACAATCGAGACGTGCAGGAGATCACGACGTTTTCGGATGGTTTGGGGCCTCCGGTGCCCTGCACGGACACTTTGGTGACGGCGACCGACTTTAGTCACGGATCGACACCTCGACCGGCCCGATCAGGATTTCGGGTTTCATCGAGCCCAGATCCACGCGGACGAGCGCGATGGCGTCGGCGTCTTCATCGTGAAGCCAGAGCTTCCCACCTGCGGCTTGGCGCAAGTCGACATCGAATCGACGGCGAAACGGTTGGAAGTTGAGTACGAAAGCGCCGCGAGAACGTCCGGTCGATCCGTCCAACACCTCGAGCTCGTTTCGGAGCGATCGGATCCAAGACGTCCGGTGGAGAAGCCACGGTGGATCGACATCGCCTCGTTGCTTCGCGAGAGGATCGTTGCCGCTCGCAGTAAAGGCGCTTGGAGTGATCGCGCCCGTTTCGAGATCGATCACGACGTTCTTGTATTCGTAGTCCGTGGCGCCCGCGCGTCGCATCGTTTGTACCGGAACGAAGCGCGGGACCTGGCCCGAGAGCGGTTGCACTTGATGACTGCCCACGAACGCCGAGACGTTTCGTCCTTCCACGAGCAGGACGTCACGTACGACCTCGCCCTCGCGATTCAGACGCAGCATACGAAGGCGCTCGTCGGTTCCCGTCGTCATGACGACGAGCGAGTCTTGATAGTTGCCGCATGTTTTCGCCACGAATTCGATGGGAACGATCTTGCTTCCCGACTCCTCCACGACGCGCATCCGGCCGGCGTCGTGTTCCGCTGACGGATCGAACCCAAACTCGAAGGACTTCGCACCCGATGCGCATCGACAGAGCTCCTTCCAATGCTCGTCTGTGAATTGCGGCACGGCTGATACCACGCCACGTGCACGGTCGACCTCCGCTGTCATTGCCGCGATCTCGCGAACCAGCTTTCCCGAACCGACGGAGATTTCGAGCCACTTCTCGCCCGCATCCAAAAAGACAGACGCGGTGCCCACGACGACGTCTTGCACAGCATTCTCTTTCAGAGTCGTGCTCCATCGATCCGCTCCTGTCTCGATGTCGACAAGCGCCAGTTGAATCGGACGTTGAAGTGAAACGACCAGGACGAAATCCGACCCGACGGAAAGGTTCGACGAGTCCGGTGTTGCGATCTCGCGCTTCCAGCGAACGCGGTCTCCGTCGTAACGAGCGAGCCAGGACGCGTCTCCACGGTCCCATTGGACGATCGCGCCTCCGTCATCGAGAGCACGGACGGCGACGACGCGCTGCCGATGGACTGGTTCGGGCACTTGTTCGCCGTGTCGGCTCCATGACACGAGACCGGCCACGACAAGCCCCACGAGGATGATCGCGAACGCGATCTTCAGCGGAACGCTCAGGCCGCGACGGGCGTCCCGTTGGGCAACAGAGACAATCGCGCCGAGCAACAACACCGCACACGCGCCGAAGATGACGGTCGTGATCATGCCTTGCTGTCCGTCTTGAGCCCGCGCGCTTCGCCACGGACGATCGGCAGCTGCATCGCCAGGATCTCTTCGAGAAGAAGTCTCGCGCCTTCTCGTTGCGCCTCTTCACTCGCCCTCCGTCCCGCTCTCCTCGAAAACCAGTTCGGCGTCTGCCACTCGAGCCCCATGTGATCCGTATACGTGATCGTACCGGATTCGTCGCGCACGACGGTGAGGGGCGTGACGGCGCTCGAGGGACCTCCAACGCCGTACGCGCGCACTGCGATTCCAGGCCTCAGTCGGCCGTCCGCGACGATCGCATTCGCGAGGTTGTTATTGACGCCACGAATCTCCGCGGAAATGAGCTGGACCGGATCCTCGGGTCTGATCACGTGAAAGCCGATATCGACGAGCCCATCAAACCTCTGGAGGTGCGCATCGCCGTTCGCGAGATGCTCACCAGCTGTGTGATTCGCATGGCTCGCGTCGACGACCGGAGAACCGTCGGCACCCTTCGTCGAGCCAAGCGAAACCTGCGCCACGTATCGGATCCAGTGTTCGAGTGTGGCCTGTTGCTGAGCTTCCCTTGCTCGCTGGCCCTCGGCGTGCGTGGCATCCGCTGCCGCGTGCAATGCGCGCACTGCAAGATCAGGATCTGTCTTCGCCGTCGTCGCGAGGAGTGCTTCCTGCAACCTGTTTGCTGCGCTTGTCGCGAGGCCCTTGAAGTCTCCTACGAAGGCATCCTCTTGCGCGTTCAGGAACGCGACCACAGATGGCGCGGAGTTGACCTCGCCATCAGACTCTTTGCTCGCCGCCCCGCCACTAGCGATCGCATTGATCGCCGAGGCACTCACTTTCTTGAGCCCTTGTTTCACGACGCCCCCGACCAATCCGACGACGCTTCGCGGAAACGCCGACTGCTTCTCGTGGAGTGGTCCCTGCTTCGGTCTATCTGGATGCCGCAGCTTGCGGATACTGTCGGTCAGGTCCCCCGAGGATTGGCTCAGGTACGCCGTAAAGAGGCCCGAGATGCTCGACGCCAGCCCATAGCTAAACGAGTCGAGCGCCGCCCACGCAAGATCGGCGATGAGCGAGCTGCGCACGGGCGGCTGCTCGCGCACGAAGCCTTCGAGCAGCGTATGCGCGCGCGAGATGCCGTCCTTTCGTTGCATGTACAGAAACTCGATCGAGGCCTCGTACACGGACCGTGCATGATCGAGCTTGACCATCGGTCCTTCGCCGATGCCGAGGTCCTGCTGTTTAAGTGTCGTATCGATCTTCCGGTCGAGGTCTCGTTCCCGGTCAGCTTCCTCCGCCGATTCGATCGTCTCGCGCTGTTTCCGTGCTTCGTCCCGCTCACGTTCCTCATGGCGCTTCGTTCCATCGTGGTGGGCTCGACCGCGAACCGGGATACGAGCCTCCTCCGGCTGCATCTCGGATCCCGGCCACGTCACGCGGACGACGATGGTTCCCGTCACGGGTGACTCGTCCATGGGGACGAATCGGATCTTGATCGGCGGAGAAATGCCGTCGACCGACGGGCGCAGACGCGGTGGCGCATCGACGAGACTTACCGAGGAGGATGCACCTTCGAGCGCGGCGTTAACGGTTGCTTCGATCGGCGCCAGGTTGAACACGGAGACGTTGTTGGTGCTTCGCGTGCCGACCAACGGATCGCCGAGATCACAGACGGGAGAGACGGCGACGTGTTGGGGCTTTCCGTACGCCGCCGGGCGTGGTGGCGGCGTTTTCCTAGTTGGAGGTTGTCCTGAACCCGCGCCCTGCGACGGAACCCGTCGGGGGCCCATCTTGTCAGCCATCCACTCTCCAAAGTTCCGCGGTGCGGCGGAGTCCGCTGATGCGTGGGGTTCGAGCGCGAGTACCGCTGTGTCAGCCCGCGCCACGCTCGCAACATGATCACCATCGCTGCGCTCGTGACTCGCAATCAGGGAAGCGCCCACCTCGATCGCGTCGAGTCCGTAGATCGCAGGATCGACCCCACCATGAGCGACGTACTCCGACGCCGGTGTGTACCACCACGGATTCGCTCCATCACCTGGATCCGCGATGCCCGTGCCTCCGCCGCCTTCGGTGTCACCACCCACATCAACGAGCGACACGCTCGTCGTGCCTTCGAGCGAGCTGCCTTCTTCCGTCGTCGGTGCGTCGAGGTCTTGCATCCGCAGTCTCCCGGTGGTTATCGAGGCCGACCACGCGACGTGATCGTTCTCCTCGGTCCTACGGTCCCTCCTGATGCGTGCCCCCTGCTTCCTCCGGGATTGCTAGGTATCGGACTCAATCCGCCCGATACCTAACGAGCACCCGATCAGCAGATAGCCACTCGTTCGTCCGAGCGTTCAGCGCCTCGTCCAGAATCCGCGAACCATCACCACGAGCAGAATCCGCGGCAGCGTGCGCGAGCGCAACCGTTCTTTGCTGCGTGCAGCATTTGGTTACGTCCGAACGAAATCGCGTCGAATGTAACGGGCTCTCGGCTCAGTGCGACGACTGAATCAGGCCGTCACTTCGGGATGTCACGAACGTCCGCCCATTGGGATAGCGCGCTTCGCGTGATGCCCAGCCGTCGTGCCGCGGCTTCCTCGGGTTTCCAATTTCGGTACGCGACGAGGCGCGTGGCGTCGGCTTCCAACTCATCGAGGGTTTGGACCGCCGTCGCGAGCACCACGGAATCCTGAGGTCGAAAACTAGGATTAGGCGCACCGAGCTTGGCCGCTGCCTCCCAACCGTAGGTTTGGAGCAGACGTTCGAACTCGTCGCGGCGGCCGTCGAGTCCTGGAATCACGATCGTCACGTTGCGACGAAGCTGCACGAGCAACGGCTCGACTTCCTCGCTCGACGCCGTGCAGATAACGAGACGGGTCCGCACGTCGGGCAGTCGCAGCAGCTTGATCAGCTGCATGAAGTCTCGCGGCGGCGTCTTGGCATCGATGCACAACAGACCGTCCACTGCACGCGCCAGCGCATCGCGGCCCGGCTCCTTCCCGTCGTGAAACACTAACGGTTGCGACTCGTCGAAGATCAATCCATGGAGTCGGCGCACGACACCGCCTATAAACGCGCCGTCTTGCTTCGCTCGTCGATTGTCGGGGCGACGATCGGCGCGTAGAACGAGCGACGCGTGAAGCCTCGCCATCTCGCGGACGTCGGACAGCGCGGCGTCAATCTCCGGGAGCCGCACATCTGACCATCCGAGGAAACGCTGAAGGAGACTGTGCAGCTTGACGCTCGCTTCGCTCTCGGCGATGAGCTTCACGCGGCCGAACTCGACGACATCTCCCGGTGCGAGCACGAAGGATTCGCGGACCGTCCCGTCTTGCTTCGTCCCGTTGGTGCTACCGAGATCCTTCACGTGCCAGACGTTGGTCTGTCGCTCGATGATCGCATGCTCACGCGAGACGAGTCCGTGTCCGTCGTCGAGTCGAATGGAACAGCTCTCCTGCGACCCGACGATGAGTCTGTCCTCCCGGAGCGGGATGGTGTCGTGTTTTCCCCAGTGACGAAGCTGGAGCACGGGGTCGTTGATCGCCCACCCCGGCCCTCGCGGATCCTGCTTGGTCTTGGTCATGGCTAGTTCGGCGGTATCAGGACAATCACAACTCGACGCCTGTGTCCGCCGGAATCGTGCTGCATCATGTTGCATGCATCACTTGGTGCATTCGAGGCAAAATCTCGACGGAAGGCACCAACATTCAGGCGGGCGCGCATGCACTGGGATCCGCGCGGAGGTTTCGAGACAATGCAGAATCAGATCATGTTCGGGACGTCGTTCGTTCGTTCGCTTGCGCTCGTGATGTTCGTACTTTGTTGCGCGGGCGTAGCGCTCGCGGATGACGATATGTGGAAGCCGACCAACGCAAAGGCTCGCGAGCACCTTACGGCCGGAATACGCCTGTATGGACTGCGCGAATTCGAGGCAGCCATCAAGGAGTACAAAGCCGGGGCTCTCATCGACGACGCGCCTGCATTCGCGTACAGCTTGGGACAGGCCTATCGCAAGCTCGGGAAGTACGAGGACTCGATCTGGCACTACCGGCGATTTCTCGCTCGCGCGCGCCCGCTTCCGGCCGAGTACAAGGAAGGGATCGAAAAGCTCATCGGCGAGATGCAGTCCGAGATGGAGCATCGAGCGATGACCGCGCCACCAACCGAGGCAGCGCCCGAGAACAAGCCCGAGCCGAAAGCCGTGCCGGCCCAAGTCACGCCAACTCCGATCATGGTCGCCGAAGAAGAGGCGTCGCCTTGGTACGCCGACGGGTTCGGCTGGGGACTTGCTGGAACTGGAGCTGCCGCCTGCGGCGTCTCGATCGGGCTCCTGCTTAACGCGAAGGGACTGGACGAGGACGCGAACGGCGAGTCGAGTCAAACGCGACGCGATGAACTGCGCGATCAGGCCGACTCTCGGCGGCTCGCCGGGGGCATCGTCGGGGTTACAGGTGCAGCTCTGCTCGTGACGGGCATCATCAAGCTCGCAATCGCGCCGACGAAGCGAGCGCAATCTGTCTCGGTCGGCATTGCTCGTAACGGAATCGTGGTGATGGGGAGGTTCTGAACGATGATCGGATCGACGATCGACAAGTATCGGATCGTTGCGAAGCTCGGCGAGGGCGGAATGGGCGCGGTCTACGTGGCCGAGCACGTGGTGCTCCAGAGGCGCGTCGCATTGAAGGTACTGCTCCCGCAATGGACGCAGAACGCGATGATCGTGCAGCGCTTCATCAACGAAGCCCGCGCAATGGGAGCGCTCGATCATCCGAACATCGTCGGCGTCATGGATGCCGGACAGCTTCCCGACGGTGCTTGGTACATCGTCATGGAGCATCTAGACGGAGGCACGCTATCCCGATTCGGCGAGTCGCAAGGTGGCCCGCTTTCGATTCACGTAGCGCTTCAGATTCTCTGTCAGGTCGCTGCAGGTCTCGAGGCGGCGCACGAGCTCGACATCGTTCACCGCGATCTCAAGCCCGACAACATCTTTCTCATCGCGCGTCCAGGCAACGAGCACTTCGTGAAGCTCCTCGATTGGGGCATCTCCAAGCTCGGCGAAGTGGAAGGCGGGTCGATGACTCGCACCGGGATGATTGCCGGCACGCCCGCGTACATGGCACCCGAACAGATGCGTGATCTGCGCACCGTGGACCGGCGCAGCGACGTCTACGCGCTTGGCGTCATCGCCTACCAGCTGGTCACCGGCGGCTGGCTACCGTACCAGCGAAAGGATCGTCCGGACGAGTTTGCGCAGCTCTCCATGCCCGCGATCCATCACATCCAGATGACCGAGACACCGCTCGATCCGCGTCAGCACGTGGCGACGTTGAACGAGCGGTGGGCAAACGCGATCCTTGCAGCGATTCATCACGATCCGGCGCGTCGACCTCAAACGGCGCGGCAGTTCATTCTCTTGCTCGCGCAAGGTACCCCGGGCGACGCGTTCCAAAAGGATGGGTCGCAGATCGTCACAGACTACGCCCCGGATCTCCTCAAGATCGGCAACCTCGGCGAGACCGTACGAGCGATCAAGCCGACGACACGCAGCAACTCGCGTTATCGCTTCGGTGAGCGGTTGGGTGCTGGCGGAATGGCAGAGGTGTTCAAGGGAACGCAGATCGGCGCAGAAGGGTTCAATCGCATCGTTGCCGCCAAGCGAGTGTTGCCCGAGTATGCAAACGCTCCAGCGTTCGTGTCGATGCTTCTGGAGGAAGCTCGGATCCTCGCGATGCTCGAACATCCGAACATCGTGTCGATCCTCGATGTCGATCGCGATGAGGTCGGTCTGTTCATTGCGATGGAGTTCGTCGATGGCTGCGACCTCGCGAAGCTCGCCGACACTGGACGCCTACCGTTTTCAACGACCAATTTCGTGATCGCCGAAACGTTGCGTGGTCTCGGATACGCGCACGAGCTGCCAACCGCAAGCGGTCCCAAGGGCATCGTGCACCGAGATATCTCACCGCAGAACGTCCTCCTCTCGTGGGAAGGAGCCGTCAAAGTCTCTGACTTCGGGATTGCGAAGGCGCGACAAGCGACCGCCGCGACGGCATCCACGCTAATCAAGGGCAAACCAATGTACATGTCGCCCGAGCAGGCGACTGGGCTCGCCCTCGACGGACGCTCCGATCTGTTCGCCGTCGGGATCATGCTGTGGGAACTGCTGACCGGGCGGCGCTTGTTCGATGGAACCACCCAAGAGGTGTTCGCGCGAATCTCCAACGGCCTGATCCCCTTGCCCTCCACGATCGCGAGAGACGTACCGCGCGACTTGGAGGCCGTGACGATGAAACTGCTAGCAGCGGACCCGGCTGCCCGCTATGCGACGGCGGCGTTGGCGATCGCGGATCTCTCGAGGTGTGCCGATGCACCGCGGGACGGACGCGGTGAGTTGGTTCGGCTTCTCGCAGAGCGTTTTCCGCAGGCGGTAGCCGCAAGAACGTCGCGTCCTTCGATGGGACCTCCGCGCGACGCAGTGCCGACCGCAGCCAACAGACCAGGGGCGGCGACCCGGCGCGACGATGACGCACCATCCATGCCGGTGGGTGGTTGGAGACCGGTCGAGAGGACGACACTTGGAAGCGCCGCGATGAGCAAACCGACGACCGGACGAAGTCGCTCGTCTCTGCTCATCATCGGAGCTTTGCTCGGCCTCCCCGTACTGATCGGCGCGACCTATCTCGTTGCGCGTGAGATGCGCGAGTCCCGTCGCGCGGCGGCAAGCGCGGACCACTCGACCCGAGCAACCGAGATTCCCGAAGCGAAGGCTGCAAGCCTGACGATCACGAGCGAACCACCTGCTGCGGTGCGAGTCGATGGGGTCGAGCGCGGGACGGCGCCCGTTACGATCACCGCCGAGCGTGGGAAGCGCGTGACGATCGAAGCGACGAAAGACGGCTACACGTCGGCGGCACAAACGCTGACGATCGATCGTGATAGTCAGGCAGTCATGCTCGTACTCGTGCAGCAACCGATTGCGCCCGACGCCGCGCCAGGCGGCGCGATTCCAGACGCGGGCATTGCCGTGGTGCCTCCCGATGCACGCGAGCCGAGGACGGCGACGAAGAAGGCGTCCAAGGATCAAAGCCAGCCGCAGAAGAAGCGTGACCCGGTTCAACAAGGATCCGCAGCCAGAACGTTCAACCCTGACGAGCCTCTGGAATGACTCGATAGATAAGGGTGATGGCGACGCAGTGAAACTCACGGTCGGAAGATTGGGTCACGACCTTGTCGATCACCTCGTACTCGGGATGAGTCCGGATCCAGTCGCTGATCGTCTCGCCCAAGAATTCACGCTCGCGCGCCTTCGTTGCGGAGAAAACCTTCAGGCCGAGACGCACATCCTTGTTCACGACGTGAAGGTATCACTCACGAGGCGAGCCGCCGAACTCCTCATCGAGGGATGCCCTTTGCCTCAGGGGATCTGGTGAAGAAGCAAGTCCAGGCGTTTCGGCGGGCCAGCCGATCGTCCGCCAAGCAGCTCGCGCGGCTCCGCGTGTTGATCGTCGACGGCCACGAGCCGTCGCGCAAGATCGCAAAGCTTCTGCTCACGTCCAGTGGCCACGCGTGCCTTGCCGTTGGTCGCGCGAGCGAGGCAGTGGAAGCGGTCGCAACATTCTGTCCCGACGCCGTGCTCCTCGATCCGCACATGCGCGACGGAATCGGCCTGGCCCATAGGCTGAGGATCGCCAGCGAGCGTCGAACGCTCTACGTGATCGCGACATCAGCGCTGGACGAGCCTCCGGGGTTCAGAGTGCAAGAAGCGCTGGATGCGTACTGCACGAAGCCGCTCGCACTCCGAGAGATCAACGCGGCCCTCGTCGCGCATTTCCGCCGAACGAGACGTTAGGCATCGCGCGAATCGGAGCGACTACCTGTCATCCGGTGCTCGCGATGGAGGAAGGCGCGGGAGCGCGCCGTAACAGCGTCATGGTGAGCACACGACCTGATCCGCTCGTCCGATTGACGCGCGTCGATGACGACGAGCCTATCCACCTTCGCGAATGGGCGACCGATCGCATCCACCCACTGCCACAGACCGAAGGTGAACACACGATCGGATCCGCGCCCGGATCGTGGCTCCTTTTGCAAGACAGCGAGGGTTTCGTTTCTCGACTGCACGCAACACTCCAGCAACTCGATGGACGTTGGGTAGTAAGGGACGCACTAAGCAAGAACGGCCTTTGGATCGATGGCGAGCGCACGCACGCGGCCGAGCTCAGGCCGGGGCTCGAGATCGGAGTGGGTCGCCTGAGGTTGATCGCCGAGACTCCGCGCCTGGTGCGCATGCGCGCCCTCCTCTCGCGATGGGTTGGTTGGGACTCAGACCAATACGCAGTGATCGATCGCATGCTCCGATCACTGCGTTGGTTCGCGGCCGAACACGCACCAGTTTTCGTAATTGCTGACGGCGACGTCATCAGCCTCGCGCGACGAATTCACCGCGAGATGCTCGGCGATCGGCCGTTCCTTATCAGTGATCCTCGACGCCAACCTCTCAAACTCGGTCGGCGCTCCGTGGAGAACTATCCGTCGATCGCGGCAGGAATGCGCGCGGCATCGGGTGGAACGCTGTGCATCTGGGCGTCTCGCCGCCCACCAGATTTCTCGCCGATACGAATCGCGCGAGACGGCGCGAGACACCACACGCGACTCATGGTCTGCGCCCACAAGATCGATGAAACCGGGGTGCTCGCTGGTGGCTTCGTCAAGGTCCCTTCATTGTCGACGCGTTCGGCAGATCTGGAGCGAATCGTCCGCGAGTACGCGATGGACGCAGTGGAGCGACTGGAGGCGAGCCCGGCGAGCTTCACTGATCAGGATCTCGCGTGGGTTCTCGATCGACGCCCACAGACGCTCGCCGAGATAGAACACGCGACGGTAAGGCGTGTGGCACTCCGCGAGTTTGGCGGCGTCACATCGGCGGCCGAGCATCTCGGGCTCACGCACGGCGCGTTCTCGCGATGGCTTGCGCGCCGCACGTTCTCGCGGAAGTAGTATGCCGAGGAAGACGGAGGCCGAGCGGGAACAGCAGCGCGAAGAAACACTGTGGACCCTAGCGATCATTGCGAGGTCGATCGAAGGCCAGCCAGAGCGGGACGGGGTTCGGCGATACTTCTCCATCGTTTCGATCGACGAGGAAGCTCCAGAACCCCTGAACTGCATCCGTGCCTGAAGGAACGGGTTGCGTCCCCTCGAATGCACGTGCACAATGATTCCACTGGAGGTGGGAGGCGGGGATGCTCTTGATCACTCACATACGATTTGATGGGCGTGCTCGCTTCTACGAGAACATCACCCACGTTTGTTGCACGTCGAGGGAGGCACATGGAGACCAGGTGCCGGGTGCGCGAGTGGTTCTCTCCGTGGCCCAGATCATCGCGGCCATCCGGTCCGGCAGGACTGTGCTCAGCGCTGGAGCACCGCAAGTCGCGGTCGAGACCTACACGACCTACGGCAAGGACTTCATTCGGTCCGGAAGAGCTGCCACGTCTAGCAACGATCTTCTTTCGTTGCCCGAGTTCTGAGCCAGCCAGCGGATCTGGAATGCGCCGCGCAGTTCATGAACACCACCATCATCGCGGTTGCGTCGAGCCGACCACCGCTTCGAACGCGCGAGCGCCCTATATCGCTAACGAGGACGTCAGGGCGGCTCTGCTCAAGCCGCTCAAGGGCACTTGCAGCTGAGATCGCTTGCTCGACCCGAGCGCCAACAGACGCGAGGTGTCGGCGATCGCATTTCGCGTATCCTCATCCTCATCGTCATCGACGAGAAGAAGACTGATTCCGGCGAGTGCCGACGACGACATAGGATCCGGCCGAGCTAGTAACGGAGTCCTTCGCGATTGCCTCGAACTGCACCGACAGCGTAACCGTGAAGGTTACGGACACGCTGCGGTCATCAGGTGGAATGCCACCGTGTTGACGTGAATCTCGCAGCCCGCGGGATCGACCATCGGGATGCCGCCGCCGAGGAGTCCGCCACTCAGGCCGTTGAACGTCGCGTTCGAGAGCGTGCCTTGGATCTCGGTGTCGCAGATCTTCGTGAAGCGAATCGTTCCAGTAGTAGCGAGATACGACGCATCGAGCGCGAGGTTCTGGATGTCGATGCCGACCGCCGCGCCCACGAATGGAGTCGAACCGAGTGGCACGGTCGCGAGATCGATGTTGGTGTTCAGCGGAAGCGTCGAGCTGACGCCGAACACGAGCCCGTTGATGCCGCTGAGGCTTAACGTCGGGCCGAGTGCGATGGTGATATTGCCCGCGGGAAAGAACTGCTCGGTCCCTGTCGGGAACACGATCGGAGGAACGACACCCGTCGGGCAGCTGCACGTCGAGCTCTTGCAGACCTGACCGCCGGCGCAGAGCGTTCCGCACGCGCCGCAGTTTGCTTCATCCACCGTCGTGTCCGCGGTGCAAGTCGGCGGTGTCGTCGAATCGGACGTGCCCGGTGAGTCAGATGACGCGTCGACGATCTGAGAGCCGTCGCCTCCTGCGTCCGACACGAGAAGGTTGTCGCCACATGCAACGCAGACGACGAGTACGAGCGGCCACCGCGACATGGGAGGACTGTGCAGCGGAACGACCGTCGGGCGCGAGTGCTGTTTCGTGAAGGAAACATGAAAGCGTTCGCGTCCCTACGGAAGTAACGCGTCGAGCTCCGTGTAGCTCTCGAATGCAGATGCTTCATGATTGGCGACCTTCGCGCGAACCTCGTCCTGGTACTCGGGCAGCTTGATGAGGATCGTGGACGCATCGACGCCCGCGTTCGTGTATGCGGTGATGTCGCTCGCGCGATTACCGACGCCAGCGACGACCGAGACGTCATTGGCGAGCGCCGTGAGCGTGCGCGTCTTGTAGTTCACCGTATCGGCGCCGGGCAGAGTGATGAAGGACGGTGAGAGACGGAGTGGTCCGCGCGGGAACCCTTGGTGCTCGAGCCACGCACGCGTATCCGACGTGTACTGACTCCCGCGCGCCGTGACGTACACGAGCTGGTAGCCGCGTTGCGTCGCGTGCTGGAAGGCGACGGCTGCGTCCGGCTGCGCATCGGGTTCGATGCCGAGTGCAATCGTTCCCCAGAACGCACTCTCGGAGCTCGTGAGAGTGCCGTCGACATCCGATGCGATCACGCGCGCATCGTCCGGCGCGACGTACGCAAGAAACCTCGCGCCGGTTCGATCGCCTACGACGGACACGAAGAGGTCGCGCATGCCGAGCGGCAAGCGATCAGCGCCCTGGAGCGTGAACGAGAAACCGCCTTCGTCGTCGGTTCGCGTGCGTCCAATGCGTTTCCACGTGCCCGCTCGACACGCGAAGAGATCGACGTCCTCGTCTTCGAGTGCTTTGTCGGCGACGGTGTACGAGACGGCGCCTTCGAGTGTCTGCACGTCGCTCGCGTTCGCGACGAGATCGATTCCGCGATGACGAGGGCTGCCCAGGAACGAAATCGCCGAGCCCGCAACGTGACGGAAGCGCGCCTTCGGCCCGGCTGCAGGCTCACCGGTACACCGAATGTCCGGTACCGCCGATGCAGCGTCCGACTTGCCATCCGCGCTGCCCGCTTCATCGGGATCGACGCCGACGGCAGTGGGAGGTGAAGCACATGCGGAAACTAATAGACCAAGAAGTAGTGGGCGCACGCGAGCAATGTCTGCACTCGTCGGACCACTGCAAGTCACCAGAAGAGCATGCTACCCGGCGTGTTTGTCGACGCTGGCTAGGCGACTAGCCGGCCACTCACAACATTAAGACTCGATGAAGGTCAGCGGAGCCGTGCGAGCTCGGCGAGCCCTGCCGACGCGCTAGCGCGAACCTCGGCGTCCGCATCGTTGACGGCAACGGCGAAACGCCGCTTTGCTCCGTCGAGATCCTTTGCTTCGACGAGAAGCCATCCGACCATCGCAGACGCTTTCCCGGCGCGGGGCGACCGCGGATGAGCCGAGAGGAACGCTTCGAAGGCATGGATCGCGACCGCGCTGTCGCCGCTTCGCGCACGTGCGACGGCGAGCCAGAAACGCGCATCTTCGACGAGCGGACCGGAGGCATCGATGGCGATCACGCGCTCGAACGCGCGCGCGGCTTCGCGAACGTTTCCGGTACGCAGTGACGCGACGCCGGTTTGAAACGCTGCATCGGACTCCGAGGCGACCGGTGGGATCGGCGAAGGCGGGGCGATCGTCGTGACGACCGCGTGTTCGGTGAGCCGCGGCTTCGCGTGCGGCGGTGGCTTCTTCGTCTCTGGCGGCGCAGCTACCGCGATCGGGTCGCGCGACGGATCTTTCCACGCGTCACCTGCGCCTAGCATCACCGGCGCGTCGTCGTGATGGCGCACCTCGACACGCCCGTGACGCACGAGAACGGCCACGAGTCGGTCCTGCGACGCTGCGACTTCGAACGCGGTGCCTCGCACTTCCACCTCTGCGTCGCCGACGATCACGCGAAAGCGCTCACCGGACTGCAACGGATTGACCTCGACGAGAATCGTGCCGTCGCGAAGTCGTACGATCTCGTCCGGCTGATCGCCGACGATCGAGAACTGCGCACCGGGGTGTGGTTGCACCGAGCCGCGATGAACCGGCGAAATGACCCCGACAGCCTCCGACGGGCGAGTCGGCGCGTGCGCCTCCGGCGTTCGCCTGACGAGAACGACGAGCGCGGCAGCACACGCAGCTACGATCCCGAACGCTGCGACACCGACGCGGCGACCCGATCCCGTCGGCGTCGGACTGGCCAGCGCGAGGAGCTGCGCACGCCGTTCGTCGACGTCCGCAGTGTCTGCCGCTGCCGGGAGCTCACGAACGAGACTGCGAACGCGCTCCAGCGCGGTAACTTCGTCCGTGCAGCGAGCGCAACTCGAGATGTGTTTGCGCCACGGATGACGCTCGTGACGAAGACCGGATGACAGCTCGAGGCTGGAAGGACACGTAGACATCAGCTGCCTCCTTCGAGCGCTGCACGCAAACGTTGGCGGGCGTCATGAAGACGACGCCACATGGTTCCGGGACGCACGCCGAGAATGCGCGCCGCTTCGACGCCCTCGACGTTTTCGATGTCGCACAGCACGACGGCCACTCGCAGATCGTTCGGGAGCGTCCTGATCGCACGCGCGAGAAGCGCGAGCTGCTCCGCACGTAGCATCGAGGCGTCGGGACCTCGAGCCGATGCAGGCGGCACGCTCGACAGCTCCGTCATCGCCGTTTTGCGCCGGCGCTCGCCGCGCGAGTAGCTGCGGACGACGTTGTAGGCGATGCCGAAGATCCACGTGCGAACCGCTGCGTTTCCACGGAATCGCTTCGCGGACTTGAACACCTCGAGAAACGTGGACTGCACGAGGTCGTCGAGCTCGACGGCGTCTGACGCTGCGAGGTGCCCGATAAAGCGCCGCACGTGCGCGCGATGGCGATCGAATAGCTCGCCGAGCGCGGCGTTCTCGCCGACGCTGCACGCTGCCACGAGCGCCTCGTCCGACATCTCCACGGCGATGGGCTGCGGTCGACGAAACGCGAGAAGCTTGCCTCTCACATTCCCTCGTAGCGAAGTGCGATGCCGCCGCGAAGAAACGAACGCGGTTGATCCGCGAGGCGATCTGCTTCGTTGTCCGTCGTATCAGCAGGTGAGAACAGCGACGCGTCGGCCGCGAGATCGATTCCGAGAGCCCAATGACTCACGAGCGACTTGGAAATGCCGATGTGAGCACCGCCGCAAAGCGCGCCACCATCGGACTCGATATTGTCCATGGCCGTTCCGTACTCGGGCGAGAAGCGGCTTCGACTGAAGGCGAGACCGAGCGTGACGCCCGGCGTCCAACTCCAGCCCTCGTGGGTGCGTGGAAGATCGAGGACAACGCCGAGATCGATGCCGCTGCGAGCCGTTTGCATCGACTCGGAATCGCCGCTGACCTCGGTGTCCCGACTCAAACGAAACGAAACACCGACGCATGTCGGGCCGAGCCGGACGCACGCGTCGCCGGACACGCCAAACCACAACGAGCCGTCGGATCCGAGCGCGCTCTCCGCATCGAGCGTGAGCCGTAGCGCTCGCGTGTTGTGCGCTGGAGGTGCTTTCACGACGAGGACGGTCGGCGTCTCGCGCGCGTCAGCGCTCGCGACGACAGGGCGGCGAACATCGAGCAGCGCGCCGTCGAGGTCGGAGCGGGCCCAAGTCTCGACGAAGCTCGCTGCGGTCGAGACATCGGCGAGACTTCGCTCGCTCACATGGCCGACGGTGTCCGTGATCGCAACGGCGACACCGGAGTCACGCGATGCGATCGAAACGCGTGTCGCCGGGCATCCGTCCCTCGGCTCGATCGAGATCGCGCGAGCGACGAGCGCGGATACCAACTGTTCACGAACGGGCTCCGAGCCCTCGACTACAACGATGGTCGGGCACGGCTCCGCGAGGGCTGTGCCGCACGCGAAGCCGAGCGCGACCAACGCCATACCCCGACGGAGGTGCGAGGAGCTAGTCATCCTCCTCTTCGCCGTCCTGATCGTCGCAACCGATCGACGAGGGAAGGTTGTGCTCGGCAACGGCCGCTTGTTGCGGAACTTCGTTGTCGTCATCGGTCTCACCGTCGCCGTCACCACCGTCATCATTCGTCTCGCCATCGTCGGTGCCGTCTTCACAAGCGGCGCCCTCGTCGTCGTCGTCATCCACGCAAACGGCTCCGTTATCGTCGACGCCGTCTTCGCATTCGGCCTCTTCGTCGCCGCCCGCCGTGCCCTGGTGGTACGAGTGCGAGGCCGGATCACCGATGAAGCGAACCTTGCCGAGATCGAAAAGCTGCGTGCCGCTCTTGATATCGAACGCGGTCTCGATCGAGCCCGTCTGCCGCGGGAAGATCAGACCCGGGTCACCGGAAGAAACAAACGCGATGCGATAGCCGGTGCCAGCGGGGATGATGATGGAGAACGACCCGTCGATCGCGACCGACGCGGAGACGATCTCCGAATTTCCCTGCAGCACGCGAACTCCATCAACGTTCGCGGGGAAGGTGGCTTGCGCGATCCGTCCGGCGACGGTCTGCGGGCGCGACGCAGGTGACGAACATCCTGCGGCAACAAGGCCTACGAGTAGTGCAATCCGAGTCATGGTCTCCTCCCAATCAGTCGTTGGTTCGGAGGATGGGTGACCACGCCCGCCCGACCCTTCGCCGAAACTGCTCTGGCCAACATGAAGACTTGATGAAGGCGGTGGACGACGTGGCCTAGAACGTCCCGCCGAACGCCACACCGTTCGCGACGGGGACAATCTTTAGCTCTCGGCGCATCAAGCGCGGAACGAGAAGGCCTGCGCCAACACCGACGAGTCCACCGACGAAGACGTCAGAGAAATAGTGCCGATCCGCCGCGATGCGGAGGTACTCGGTAGTCACGGACAACGCGATGCCAGCGCCCCAAATGTACGGCTCGGTGGAGTAGCCGCGCCAATGTGCAACGAGCCCCGCACTCGTCGTGACTGCAAACGCGAGCGAGCTATGTCCCGACCAGAACGAGAGGTTGTTCTCGTTCGACATCTCCGATGACGACTGGAAGTAGACGTACGGCCTCGCACGAGCGATGCCGATCTTCACGAGATCGGTGACGACTTGGCTGATCAGAACCGTCTCGAGAACCGGAAGAACATCGTCGATCAGCCGCGAGGGACTCGCGTCTCGCTCGGACGCAATGAGAAGGCCGATACCAACGATCGGGCTCGCTACATACGCGGACATGTTGCTGTAGAACCCCGCGCGCGCGGTGTCGTCCCAAACGAGCGAGTTGCGAATGCTGCGATCGAAGCTCGGCGGTTCGCACCAACGGCAGGCGTCCGGAGACAGCGGATCTGCCAGAACCGTGTGCATCGCGAGCCAACCGATGCCGAGACCACCGGTGATGATCAGATGCGTTACGCGATTCTTGCCGTATTTGCCTCGGTACCAGTGATCGTCCGCGCGTGCAGTTCCAGAGAGGAGGAGGACAAGAACGACCACTACGCGCAGGTTCACACCAGCACGCTAGCGGCCAGTAACGCTCCACATCGTGCGAGTACATGAAGACTCGATGAAGATTGTCGGTCTTCATCAAGATTTCACTCGCCATGACTGCTTGTGTGGCGATCGTCTCGCTAGATCTCGGAGGTGTTGCGCGTCGTTGCTCTGGTCGTTGCGCTGGCTGGCTGCGCGACACCGGCCTCGACGCCCGCGCTGCGCGAGGATCCTGGCAGCTTCGATCTCGACGTCGCCGAGCTACGACGACGTGGGGTCGCCAACACACTTCTCGAACGGCTAACGCATGAGCCGTACGCGTACTTTCGGATGCTCGCGGAACCGTTCGAGCATCGCGTGTGCGCCGAGTTCGCTGACGTGATTCCCGGTCTCCCGATGGTTGCCGTCGAGGGTGATGCGCATCTCGAACAGTTCGCAGTGACCGAGACGTCCTTCGGGCTCGACGACTTCGACCGCGGAGGCTTCGGTCCGTTTGTGGTCGACCTCGTCCGCTACGCGGCGTCGATCCATCTGGCGTGCGCGCACGTGGAATTTCCGTGCGATGCGAACGCCGCGATCAAGCGGATGCTCGATGCATATCGCGCTGCGCTCGTGTCGCGACCACCGACGCGCGAGCCAGCGGTCGTTGCGAGGTTGCGTGCACGAGCGCCAACATCACGTGCCGAGTGGATGGACGAGTTGGAACGCTCGATCTCGAGACTCGATGTAACGGCCGAGCGCGACGTGCGTCAGCTGTGGAGTGACTTCGTCCGCATTTCAAAGACCGCGACGAACGACATCGTCGCGCTCGGTCGCGTACACACAGGCATTGGAAGTGCCACGGCGCCCCGTGTGCTGCTTCGCGTTCGTGGCGCTTCCGACGAACCCGACGACGACCTCGTGATCGAGCTCCGCCGCGGCATCGAGGTCACGCATCCGAGTTGCGTGTGGCGGGGACCGCCGAACGAGACGGTAGCGCTGGTGGTGATGTCCATCCTTCGGCGCGAGATGCCCGCCGTACACGGCTTCGTCCTCGGGACATCGCACGCCTGGCTTCAATCGTGGAGCTCGACATACGTCGAGCTTTCGCTCGCCGACCTGACGTCGCAATTGGATCTCGACGAGGTGGTCATCGATGCTGCCGAGCAACTCGCGACACGCGGATCGGCGTGGTACCCCGAGCCCGTGCGCGCGTCGCAACAAGCGTCGCAGCTCATCGCGTTTGATCGGACACGAGGGCGCGTGGAGGCGAGCGCTGCGACGTTTGCCGCCGAGGTCACCGCGGCTTGGAAGCGCTTCACGAAGCGAACTTCCGGGCCGCCCGCTCGATCTTCACGATTACTTCATCTTCGAACAACCGTTAGACGCTAGCTTTGAACCGTGCGCAGCATCGTCTTCCTCGCATGCACGCTCGCAGCGTCACCGGCACGTGCTGACGATTCGGCCAAGCAAGTTCAACTTACCGAGGTGCTCGCGGCGATCGGCCGCGCGCCATCGACGCAGGTACACCGGCATGAGATCGACGCTGCAGTCGCACTTGTCGACGCAGCGAGCGCATGGCCGAACCCGACCGTTCGCGTGGAGACGAATCGCCTGACGGCGCGGCTCGTCGCAGGCGTGACGGTTCCCCTGCCGCTCTTCGGCACGGTTGGAGCGGCTCGTCGAGTTGCGACCACATCACGTGACGCGGTCGAGGCGGAAGCGACTGTCACCAATCGCGAGTTTGCTCGCCGAGCGGTGGCTGCGTGGATCGCGCTCGCGCGTTCTGACGGCGAATTGAACGCGGCGAAGACTACTGATACGCAGACGAACGAACTGGAGACGATCGCGACCGGTCGCTTTAGCGCGGGCGCGGGGTCCGAGGTTGATGTCACGACCGCGCGCGTGGCACATGCTCGCGCATCGCTCGATGTCGCGACCGCGCGACACGCGGAGGAAGCCGCTTCGGCGGAGCTCGCCGCAGCACTTGGCTGGGATCCGAAGGTGTTGCTCGTCGCCGCGGGTGAGCTGCCTGGTGGACAGGCAGTTGCACTCGCCGATTTGCGCGCGAAGCTCGGTCAGCACCCAACGCATCGCCTCGCCGAGCGTCGGGTCGCTGTCGCCGACGCGACGGTGGCGCAGTCTCGTCGCGAGTACTGGCCCATGCTCGCCCTCGAAGCCCAGGTCGCGTACGACGATCCAACCTCCACGGGAACCGACGCCCTCGTCGCGCTCTCGTTCGAGCTCCCCTTGTTCGCGCACGTGGGTGACCGCGTTCGTTCGGGACGCGCGACCGCTGCGGCGGAGCGTGCGCGCATCTCGGTAACGGATGCACAGCTCGATGGCGATCTAGTGGCGGCGTATCGACGGTGGCAGAGCGCATCCGAGCGCGTCGCCGCACTGACGACGACGATCCTGCCCACGCAAGAGAAAGCGCAGAGGCTCTCCCACCAGGCATATCGTGAAGGCGCGCTCGATCTCGCAGCGGTACTGCAAACGGATCGCGATCTCGCAAACGTGCGCGCAGAGCTCGTCACGGCGCAGGCCGATCTGGCAACTGCATGGGTGACGCTGCAAGACGTCGCCGGAAACGACCTGAATGCGCGCTAGGCACCTGGCGTTCGTCGCGTTGATTCTCGTCGCGTGTCGGTCCAAAGCCGAGGACGCGGCCGAGGAAGAGCATCCACCTGCGGTGGTGACGTGCAAGCCAACGGCAATGGCGACGATTCACGAGGTGATCGATGTGGTCGGCGTTATCGCACCGGCGCCGCAGGGTGATTCGACGCTGAGCTCGCCCGTCGCGGGTCGCGTCGCGCTACTCGCCGTCGAAGAAGGCGACCGAGTCGCTGCTGGAGCACTGCTCGCGACGATCGAGGATCCGACGCTGCCCGCAGGAACGCAGGAGACGAACGCTGCTCTCGCAGGTGCACGTGCGAACAAAGTTGCCGCGGAGCAGGAGCTCGCGCGGCAGCAACGACTCGTCGACGCCGGCATCGGCGCTCGCCGCGATCTCGACGAAGCGCGAGCGAAAGCTGCGACGGCCCAAGCAGAGCTCGACGCGTCGATCGCGCGATCGACGCTCGCCGGCAAGAACAACGCACGCCGTCAGCTTCGTGCTCCCTACGCGGGGGTCGTGCTGCACATCTGGAAGCGCGCCGACGAGCTCGTCGACGGAACGCCTGCGACGCCCGTTCTCGAGATTGCGAGCACGTCCGTGGTTCAGCTTCGTGCGCATGTCTCGACGCTCGCGATCACGAAGGTTCGCACGGGACAGGGAGCGACCGTGTCCATCGCGGGCGAGGCGGTGGCCGGCAAGGTCGTGCAAGTGTCTCCCGCGGTCGACGCCACCACCATGCTCGGCACCGTCCGGATCCAACTCGAGACTGCGCCTCCGGTGGTCGTGGGCAGTTCGGCGAGCGGTCAGATCGTTGTCGGCGAGAAGCCGGGTGTCCTAGTCCCCGTGGGCGCGCTGCGTCGCTCGATGGTAGGCGCCGACGAGGTGGTGGTCTGCGACAAAGGCTTCGCGCGCGTTCGCGAGGTCACGTTGGGCCAACGCACCGCAACTACTGCCGAGATCGTCGACGGGATCCAAGCGGGCGAAGAGATCGTCGTCGATCACGCTCTCGGCCTCGAAGAGAATCAGCCGCTCACGAGGCCGAAGTGATCGTGCGTTGGCTACGCCGGTACGCGGCCGTAGTCTGGCTTGCATCGATCGCACTCGCGGTCGTGGGCGCGGCCTCGATCTTCTCGTTGCCGAGCGGCATCTATCCCGAGATGAAGTTCCCGCGCATTGTCGTCGTCGCGCACCTCGGCCAACTCGCGCCGGATCTCGTCGAGGCGCAGGTCACGCGTCCGATCGAACAGGCACTCGCGACCGTCCCCGGTGTTCGCTACGTGCGCGCACGAACGATTCGCGGTGCTGCCGAGCTCTCGGTGCTGCTCACCGACGACACCGATCCATTGTTAGCGGAGAGCGCGTGCCGGACGGCGATCGATCAAGTCGATCTTCCCAAGGGCACATCGACGATCGTGCAGCGCGTGCTGCCGACGTCGGTTCCGGTGATCACGTTCAACCTCGGCGCCGCGCCCGGTGCGACGGCGGATCCGAGGCACCTCCGTGAGGTTGCGGAGCTGATCGTTCGACCTGCCTTTGCACGTGTCCCCGGCGTTGGCGGTGTCGAGCTGCAGGGTGGCCGCGTTCGCGCGGTCATCATCCAGATGCATCCAACCGAGCTCGCCGGGCTAAAGCTGACGCCATCACAGCTCGCAACGAAGCTCGAAGCGTCCGACGTCCTCGCAGCGTCGGGACACGTCTTCGACGAACATCAGACGCTCTCCATCGTGCTGGACGGGCAAGCAGCGGATCTCGATCAGATCCGTGGCATCCCGATCGCGAGAGGCCCCGCGGGTCCGATCACGCTCGCGACGGTCGCGGACGTCGTCGAGGGTGCCGAGGATCCCGACGTCCTCGTGCGCGGCCCGAGCGGTGAGGTCGTCACGATCTCCGTGGCGCGCCTTCCGGGCGCCAACACCGTTGCGGTGGTCGACGGAATTCTCGCTGCGGCCGCCGGCCTTCGCGCGGCTCACACCTTGCCACCTGATGTCGCGCTCACCTCCGTGTACGACCAAGCAGAGCTCGTCGACGAATCGATGGCGAGTGTCCGCGACGCGATCCTGATCGGCGTCGCGCTCTCGTTGCTCGTGATCGCGCTCTCTCTTCGCGACTGGCGCGCCGGGCTGATCGCGGCTCTGCCGATTCCGATCACGCTGCTCGGTACGTTTGCGGTGATGAGCTGGGTTGGCGTCACGCTCAACCTGATGTCGCTTGGCGGCCTCGCGGTCGCGATCGGTCTCGTCGTAGATGACGCGATCGTCGTCGCAGAAGGCATCGTGGCGCGCGTCGAAGAAGGCTTGCCCATCCGGCGCGCCGTCGAGCTCGGCGTGACCGACATGTTCAGCGCAGTGATCGGGACGACGTTCACGACGGTCGTCGTGTTCGCGCCTCTCGGGATGTTGACCGGCGTTACCGGGAGCTTCCTCGGCGCGTTTGCGATCACGCTCGCGATTGCAGTGCTGCTGTCGATGCTCCTGTCACTGACGCTGATCCCGCTGCTCGCGAGTCGACTCCGTCCTCGCGTTCGTGGGCAGCCGACATCGGGGGATCGGCTCGGACGCACGATTCGCTGGCTCGTCCACCGACGATTCATCGCACCCCTGACGATCGCCATCCTCCTCGCTGCTGGCTATCTGGCGCAACGCGACCTCGCGAGCGGCTTCTTGCCAGCGATGGACGAGGGCGCGTTCGTGATCGACTTCGCTCTGCCGGCGGGGACGTCTCTCGAGGAGGCGGACCGCATCAACCTCGCAGTCGACAAAGTTCTACACGACATGCCCGAGGTGACGACGTTCACGAGGCGCACGGGTACCGAGCTCGGTCCAGCGACCGCGACGGTGCAGAACGAGGGCGATATCATGGTGAAGCTCGTCGCGCGTGATCGGCGCGACGCCATCGAGAGCGTCATCGATCATGTCCGCGAACAACTTCAAGCCGCCGTGCCGGAAGCACGGTTCGAGTTCATTCAGGTGCTGCAGGACGTCCTGGCCGACCTCGCCGGCGAAGCCGAGCCAATCGAAGTACGCGTTCTCGGCGACGACTCGCGAGCACTCGCTGACTGGGCGGAGAAGGTGGGAGAGGCACTCGGCAAACGCGCCGAGCTCGTCGACGTCTTCGACGGACGCGAGGGCTCGATTCCGATCTTGCGCGCGCGCGTCGACAACGTCCAACTCAGCGGACTCGGTCTCGACGCGGCCACGGTCAATGCGGATCTCGACACCGCCGTGACGGGTCGATCGATCGCGCAGATCCTCCGGCCCGAGCGGACCATAGATGTCCTCCTCCGCTATCCCGATTCGATTCGCTTCTCGGCATCAGAGCTCGCGAAGAGCCCCATCGCCTATGGGCCAGGATTGCCGCTCGGCGACGTCGTGGCATTCGATCGCCCCCTATCGCCGGCGGTGCTTCGGCGCGACGGACTCCGCTCAGCGATCGTGATGACGGCATCCACACCCCACGGCGATCTAGGTGCAGCCGAAGACGCCGTACGCGACGTCATTCGCACACTGCCAATCCCGCAAGGTGCGCAGATCGAGATAGGCGGCCAAGCGGCCTCGGGAGTGCAGTCGCGAAACGAGATGCTCCGAGTCGCGGCAGTGGCTGTCGTCCTCGTGCTCCTCGTGCTGCTGTTGCAGCTCCGTTCGTTACGGGTCGCGATCGTGATCCTCGTCGGTGCGCCGCTTTCGACCGTCGGTGGGTTACTCGTGCTCGCAGTCACGGGCACGCCACTAAACGTCTCGTCACTCACGGGGCTCATTCTCCTCGTGGGGCTTGTCGTCAAGAACGGCATCCTCCTGCTCGAGTACGCGCGCCGCCTCATCGAGCAAGGCGAGTCCGTCGAGAACGCACTCGTCGCTGCGGCGCGACGCCGGTTGCGTCCCATCATGATGACGACCATCGCAACGCTCGCCGGACTGGCACCACTCGCCTATGGCCTCGGTGCCGGTTCCGAGCTTCAACGTCCGCTCGCCGTCGCGGTGATCGGCGGACTCGCCCTTGCGACCATCGTCACGCTTGTCGTCACACCTGGACTCGCCGCCCTCGTCGGGATCCACGAACAGGAGCAGCCGCATGACCAGACCTAGCCTCTCGTTCGCCGTCACCATGCTCGCCTGCAGTTGCGGTCACCGTGCCGCAAAGGTTTCGCCGACGACGGCGCGCGAGCCGACGACGTACATGGTCTCGGCGGTCCCCCTTCCGGGCGGCAGCCCCGATGGCATCTTTCTCGACTACCTCGGCTTCGATCCGACCACGGGCTTCATCTGGGTTCCCGCCGGCCCGACAGGTTCTGTCGACGTCGTCGACTCCGCGACACGCAAGCTCACGCAGATCGAGGGATTCCCGACGCGCGAGATGGAGCGCAACGGAAAGAAGCGCGTGGTCGGCCCGAGCTCCGTGACGTTTGGCCAAGGCATCGTGTACGTGGGTAACCGCGGCGATTCCACGATCTGCATGATGGACGAACGCACGCCGTCGCTCGGCACGTGCGGCCCCGCGCTCGATTCGATGCCGGACGGAATCGCGTACGTATCAGCAACAAACGAGGTTTGGGTAACAACGCCGCGCGACAAATCGATCCGTATTCTCGACGGCAAGACGCTCGAACAGAAAGTACGTCTACCCTTCGAGGGTGAGCCGGAGGGATTTGCCGTCGACACCAAGCGGCACCGCTTCTACACGAACCTGGAAGACAAAGACCTGACGCTGGCGATCGATCTCACGTCGCACCAAACCGTCGCAACGTGGCACCCGAACTGCGGTGAGGAAGGGCCCCATGGTTTGCGGCTCGAAGAATCCGACGGATTTCTCTTCGTCGCGTGTAGTGCGAAAGCCGAGGCGCTGGACGTTGGACACGACGGTGCCATCGTGGGAGCGATCGATACGGGTGACGGCGTCGATGATCTCGACTACGCGGGACGCCGCTTGTACGTCGCCGCGGCGGGTGCGGGAACGCTGACGATCGCCGACGTCGCTCAGAACGGGACGCTGCGCCTCGCGCAAACCGTCACGACGAAGAAGGGTGGACGCAACGGCGTGGTCGATACTCGCGGCATCATCTACATCGCCGACGGCCCCACCTCGGAGCTACTCATTGTGTCGCCCGCCAACTAGAGGGTACCTGGCTCGAACATATCGGCGAAGTCGTTCGCGGTCGCGACGGCTGGCAGCACCGGCACGCCGAAGAGTTCCTCGATCGTCTTGAGGAGCGAGCTATGCGTGTACATCGTCGTCGATACACCAGTCACGACGCGCGAGCCCAGCGCCACGAACGGCATCGTACTGCTCGAGCTGCCTTCGTCCCAGACCAGAAAGATCACGCCATCGTTGTCGCGTGCGTAGGCGATGATCGCCGGCAGCTCCGTCGACAACCACGTATCGCCTGCCTTCACATTTTTCGCCGACGAGAAGCCCGATGCGCACGTCAGCGCGCCGTGCATGTCGTGACAGAGATTGGGAGTGACGAACACGAACCCACGGAGCTGACCTCCTGCGAGGTCGGCTGCGAGCTTGGCGTACGGTTTGTGATGCGCGATGCACCGCGCGCTCGTTTTGCTCGGGGGCGATCCTGCGACGTCTTGGAAGAACACGAATGGATCGTGCTTCGCCGCGTACTGCCCACTCGAAGCGATCGAGCTGGACGCAATCGGGCACTCTCCCTCGGTCATGTCCTCTTGATAGCTCGTCCACGGCACGCCCGCGGCCTCGAGCTGAGTCACGAGGTGCTCGGTGCTGCTCGTGCTGTTCGACGGCGACGCATCGTTGTCCGTCGTAAAGGTGTGGTCAGAGAACGCGTTGGTGCCAGCTTCCATCCACACGTAGTGCGGTTCGCTGTCGAGACTAGGGAGTTCGTCCTTGAAGTTCGTCGCGTGGTTCGCGTTGGCGAATAGCCCGTTGATGTACGGCGCGTCCGTCACATTCCCGTAGACATTGACGTCGTCCTTGTTCTCCAAGGGGATGACGAACACCGTGCGAATTCTGTTTGGTGGCGCATCGACATCCCCCGATCCGCTGCCACGCGCATCGCCTTCCTGCGCATCGGCATCTGTTCCGGAAGAGGGCGATCCACAGGCGAGAAGCGGCAGCACAAACACGGCGGTGAGCTTCATGGCCCGTAGCAGACCTCATTGATCGACGACGGTCAGCGTCACCCTCTCACTAAGCGCAGACCTTCATCATCTCTTCACGTGTGCGGCATCCCACCCCGACATGAAGACTTGATGAACGCATACTGATCGTCGGCCTTCAGTTCAAGCTAGCTCTGGGCAGCGTGAGCACGAGCCGGGCACCTCCGAGGCGAGAGACGCCCGGCTCGAGGGCGCCGCCATGTGACGTCGCGACTCGCCGCGCGATCGCGAGGCCCAACCCGACACCGGCGCCACGGACTGCCGAGTCGGCTGTCGCCGTTGCACCTCGTCGAAAGGGAACGAACAGCGCTTCTGGCGACGGACCGAGCCCCGGCCCGTCATCGTCGACGGTGACTTCGAACGATTCCCCCACCAGTTCTACGCCGACCTCGACGCGCCCTCCGGACTTCGTAGCCGCGATCGCGTTGCTGATCAGGTTTCGAATCGCGACTTCCACGAGCATCGGGTTCGCGGTCACGCGACCGGACACCTCTCCGCGCGGCCCGACCAAGGTCACCCCGCGTTGCTTAGCGACACCTGCGAGTTGGGCGATAACGAGGTCGACGCTTTCGACGAGATCGATCTCGACACGCTGGGCAGGCGAATCCGCACCGGCGCGCGCGAACGAGAGAAGCCCATCTACGAGGGAGGACATACGACGAAGCTCGTCGAGGTTGGTACGGGCCGTTTCATTCCACTCTGCCGGCGTCCGTGGGTGGCGCATCGCCACTTCCAGCTCGGTGGCCATCACCGCGAGCGGCGTGCGTAGCTCGTGCGACGCATCGGCGGTGAAGCTCGCGAGCGCGCCGAATCCGTCGCCCAACCGGACGAACAGTTCATTCAGCGAGACGACGAGGTCGCGAAGCTCACCCTCGTCCACCGGCACCGGAAGCTCCCTCCGCAAGTCGTTCGCGGTCGTCTCGCGCGCCGCCTTGATCGCGTCCTCGATCGGACGAGCGGCTCGCCGTGCCATCGCTGTCGCGGTGATAAACGCGGTGAGGATCAGAAACGGAGCGACGATGAGCGTCGCGTTAACGACTAGCTCTACCGCTTCCTCCCGAAACGTATCGCCGTCGTCCATCACCATATCGACCTCGTCGATGTAGACGAAGGCGAGCGCGCCCGCCGCGAACAGCACGATCGTGATCATGCTGCTCGCCATGGCAGCAACGAAGAAGCGACGGCGAATCGATCCGCGCGCCACTATTTGACCTCGCGGAGCCGATAGCCAAAGCCGCGCACCGTATCGATCGTGATGCGCGAGCCGGCCAGTTTCCGGCGGACGTGCCCCATGTGCACTTCGACGACGTTTGTTCCGGGATCGAACTCGTAGCCGAACGCATCGCGCAGGATGTCGGCACGCGGGACGATCTCGCCCACTCGCCTGGCGAGCAGTTCGACGAGCGCGTGCTCGCGAGGCGATAACAGAACTAGCTTCGTGCCCGCACGCACGGCCGGCTCGTCAGGAATGAGCTCCAGGTCGGCGACGCGAATTGGCTCTCGCTTATGTGGCTCTGAACGTCGCAACGTCGCACGAAGCCGGGCCAGAAGCTCCTCGAACGCGAACGGCTTCACCAAAAAGTCATCCGCACCGCCGTCGAGTGCGCGCACGCGTTCCTCGACTGCGTCACGTGCGGTCAGGACGAGGATCGGGAGCTGACTGCTCTGCCTGCGAAGAACTGGAATGATCGTCTGCGCGTCGGCGTCAGGGAGGCCGAGATCGAGAATTAATGCGCGGAGCCCGCCTTCGCCCACGCGCTGGATTGCTGCTGCCGCCGTACCTACCGAGACGGCAGGAAAGCCCTCCTCGGTGAGGCCTTTCACGAGAGCACTTGCGAGCCGCGGTTCGTCTTCGACCACGAGAATTGTCACCGGGGCAGTCTGCACCAGGAGACGCCCGGGGCTTCACGACGCTCGACATCTTCATGAAGACTTCACCTCCACCGCCGACTCGGAGAGGTAGCGTCCCTCCATGTCGAAGCTCTGTCTGGCGTTCGCTCTCGTGTTGTCCACCAACTTCGCGCTTGCTGATTCGAGCTGCCCAACCGCGGCAACGGAGGCGGCGAAGAAAAAGTTTCCCGCGGCCACGATCACGAAGTGCATCGCTGAAGGCTCGCGCTTCGAGGTGAAGCTGGAAAAAAAGGACCATTCGCGGGTGGAGGTCGAGGTCACGGCCACGGGCGAGATCCTCGCGATCGAAGAAATCGTTCCGGCATCGAGCCTTCCTCAGGCCGTCACGAAGGCGTTCGCCGCGAAGTATCCCAAGGCCAAAGCGGACAAGGTCGAGAAGATCACGACGCCAAAGAGCATCTCGTTCGAGATCGAATTCACGATCGGCAAAGAGCGAAAGGAAGCCACCTTCGACGAGAACGGGACGTTCGTGGAAGAGGAGTAAGCCGCCAGCGCGAGTAAGAGGAGTGTGCTCTCGTGCGGTTCGTTCGCGGTGCGAAACCTAGTTTGGCTTCGCAACGTACGACGTGATGGTCTCGGAGATACCACCGCAATTCTGGTACCCGGCCGTCGTCTCGGTGCAGATCGCGGCGCACGCACCGGCATACGTGAATCCGCACTTCGTCGTGACTCCATCGGGCGCCGTCGTGCATTCGCGTTGCGGAAGTGTCGACAGCGTCGATCCCGCGAGCTTGTAGGGACCTGCACAAGCCTTGATCGCTGCGCCCGGCGTGAAGATGTCGCCCCAGAACGCACCCTCGACAAGCGTGTATGCCGCTCGTTCGGAGCTCGTTGTGACCAGTCGTGTTCCCCGCACGGAGATGGGTACCGAAACGTGGAAGTAATTCGTCCGCGCCAACATGCAGGCCGAGATCCAGTTGCGATCGCTCACCTTGAGAGCGCCGGTCTCCCACGATGGAGAGAGGCCCACCGAACCTTTGAACGTGTACGAAACGCCAGCAACCTTCACGTCGAAATTCTGGCCAGAGCCGAGCGCGCAACCGACGAGGTAGTCGAGTTGTTCGCGACCTTCGGGTGTTGCGAACAGCGCCGGCACACGGGTCGGTGCACTCTGCAGACTGCCTTGGATAACACTGGCGAGCAGGGTCCGATCCAGGGTCAAGCCGTTGAGCGAAATGCGATTGAACGTCGTCACCTCGCTCGAGCTCGTCGATGTATCCGGCTCGTCCATCTCCGTCACGCATCCGATAAGTAGGGCGGCGGCAAGTGCGAGTTTCACAGGTTAGGAGTCGGCCGCTCCACCAATGGGGTCAGGTACGAGTGGGATAGCGCAGCTCACGCGACGCATGAAGATTTGATGAAGATCAAACGCAGCGCGAAGCCCAGTGCGTGGTGCCCTACAATGGACGGATGAACGCCTTCCTGTGCGCGACTCTCGTCGTCTCGGGTTGTGGATTTCAGATCTCCTTTGGCGGTGGGCAACAGGACGGAAGTGTTGCCGACGCCTACCAACTCGACGGAAGCAACACGACCGACGGCAACAGCAACGCGAACGATGCTGCCTCGGGAAGCGCGTGTTTCGGTTCGGCTCCTTGGACAGTCTGCTTCACGACCACACCGACCGGCACTGCAGTGATTCCGCCATTTCTCGACACGGATACTTCGCCGTTGTGCACCGTCTCAGCATCGGCGCCACCGGGCTGTGTCGTCGCGGGCAACACGGTGTCAGTACCCGCGAGCACCTCCGTGATCACAGGATCGCGCCCTCTTATCCTCGTCGGGGTCTCTTCGATCGACATCGTCGGGACGCTCGACGCCGCAAGCCACCGAGGAGGTACAACCGGCCCTGGAGCCAACGCGACAGGATGTGCTGCGCCCTCAGTTGCCTCATCGGTGGGCGGTGGCGCCGGTGGAAGTTTCGGGGCGCTCGGCGGGGGCGGTGGTGACAATGAAAATGGAAGTGGCGGAGGATCTCCGGGGGCCGCGACCTCGAGCCCCACAACGTTGCGCGGCGGTTGCGCAGGCGGACGCGGTGGCGCGACCGGCGGTGCGGGAGGCGATGGCGGTGGAGCCGTGCTCCTGATCGCCGGAAACTCGATCACGATCGCGGGCGCGATCAACGTCTCGGGTGCCGGTGCGAGTGGCTCGCCCGGTGGCAATCATGGCGGTGGCGGTGGTGGTTCCGGTGGAATGATCGTTCTCGCCGCACCTGCGCTGGGCGGCACCGGACGTTTGATCGCGAACGGTGGAGGTGGCGGTGGTGGCGCCGGTGGTGCACCTGCAGCATCGGGTGGGCATCCCGATCCGGCGCAGCCGTTGGTCGCCGCACAAGGAGGACGGGGAACAGGAGAAGGCGGTGATGGAGGTGATGGCGGCGCTGCGGGGACGTTGACTGGAGAAGGTGGTCAGAACGCTGGTGGCAACGGTCACGGAGGCGGCGGTGGCGCGGGGAGCGTAGGAGTGATCGACACCGTCGGTGGCTCGTTCGGCGGAATGCGATCCCCGAGTTAATCCGCGAGCTCACGCAACTGAACGCAACTGAACGCAACTGCGAACGTCGGCGCCTGCGCTGGCCGCCCGGTGTGCCCTTGATCCGGCGTGTGATACCGGCGTCGATCTTGGCTCGGCTCCGGATAGCAACTGCTGATACGGATAGCCGACCCAGTCGGCACTGTAGGTTCTTGGCTGGAACTCTGTGCTGAACTCGCGGCCTCGAAGGCATCCGCTATCAACCTACGTGATGTCCTAGAGCGGAGTGAACGGCGCGAACTCACGCATGGGCTTGGCGATCAAGAAGCCCTGGATCAGCTCGATGCCCATATCAACGAGCACGTTGTACTCGTCGCGAGTCTCGACGCCTTCCGCGACCACTTTGCTACCCAGCTCGCGGCAAAGCGTCGAGATCGCGCCGACTACACGACGCTTCTTCGCATGGCGATCAACGTCGCGTACGAGGGACATGTCGAGCTTCACGACTTCTGGCTCAAGGGTCGCGAGCGCCCCGAGGGCGGAGTATCCAGCGCCGAGATCGTCGACGGCGATCCGGAAGCCAAGTTTGCGCAGCATCTCCACGCGAGTCGGCCCACCGACCGCATCGATCCCGACTCGCTCCGTGATCTCCAGGACGATACGCGGTGCATGCACGACAAGCGGATTGCTGGTGTTAAATAACGTCTCGTCAGTTAGCTCGAGTCCATGCACATTGACGAACAGGAACGCGTCCGTCGGTGCGCTCGGGATCGACTGGGCCACCGTCGCGCGGACGGTGCGGCCGAGGTCATGAATTCGATCGAGTCGCTCCGCGGTTCCGATGAACACGTCGGGTCGCGACATCGTCTCCTCGCTCGTGCGAAGGAGCGCTTCGTAGGCGTAGACCTGGTGAGCCTTGACGTCGATGATCGGCTGATATGCCATCCACGCGTTTGCGAGTGCAGCATCGAGCTTCTTCGACAACTCGTCGCGCATCGTCGCAAGGGTGTTTGACTTTGCACGTCGACGCATACGCGCCACACCGTGTTGGCGAGCCGCTCGTGCAACGGCTGCGACGAGCATCTCCTGATTGAATGGCTTTGACAGATACGACACCGCTCCGGTGTCGATCGCTCGTACAGCCCCGCCGAGCGTTGGATCGCCGGTCATTAGCAACACCGGGAGATCCTCGTCGTGCTGCCTTAGTGCCGCGATCAGCTCGAACCCGTCGATACCGGGCATGTTGACGTCAGAAACGACGCAGTCGAATCCGGTGTTCGATGCACGGACGGTTTCGATCGCGTGCGTACCGTCATCGGCGAGTGTCACTTCCCATCCTGCATTCCTGAGCGCACGCATGCACACCCGACGTATTTCGTCGTCATCGTCGACCACGAGAACGCGCCCGAGGACGACCGCTTGTTGCTTCCCACCGGCCATCTCAGCCTTCCCATTTTGACATGTGCGCGGATCTTCCGGACCTGACAAAACAGGACGCATCGGGATGCCGCCGTAAATTGCGGCACCGCACCGTGGACGCGACGTAGCGTCACCTCACGTAGCCAGATCGAGATCGTGTTCAGTCCTCGCGGTTAACAAGTAGGATGGTCCATGGTGACCGTAAGGAATGCCTTCAGACGATTGGGTGCTCAAGAAGGATGAGGATTCTGCTTGTCGACGACGAGCCTGACGTCTCGCGAACCATGAAACGCTTTCTATTGCGGCATGGCCACGTGGTCATGTGCGCGGAGTCTGCGATCGCTGCGCTGACCACTCTCGAACAGTTCGTTCCAGACGTCATCATTTCGGACTTTCATATGCCAGGTGACATGAATGGGCTCGCATTGCTTCGCGAGGTCGCGACTCGCTATCCGACCGTCCGGCGCGTTCTGCTCTCGGGTCAGGCGGCCCTCTCTCCAATGGATCGGCAACATCCGATCGCCGAGATCCTCGAGAAGCCCTGCCCGTTCAGCGACCTTCTTCGGGTATGCGGGCCAGCTCCTTCGTGAGCCTCCTCGATCGCGGGTGCAGGATCCCATCGCGTGGGGGATTGTTGCGGGCGGTGGTGCCGCGCCGTCGAAAGGTCACAGCGGAACGATCGCGGCTACCCACTGCGTAACCGATCGAGCCGTAGTTTTGCAGCGCCGACGAACACTCGGCGCTGGTGCCTCGATCTGCGGTGGATTCGATATCGCGGAGACGCGCCTCGTCGCGTTACGCTCGGGAGATGCTGGTGGCGTGCGATCAAGAGGAGACGAGTCGTCACAAGTGCCTCATCTACGACGGCGATCCATCGGAGCAATTGCCAGTCGTCGTGCCTCTTCTTCAGGACGGCCTCCGCGAGAACTGGCGCTGCATGTACCTGGGCAGTCCTAGCTCCGTCGAGATGATGACATCGGCCTTGGATCGTCGCGGAGTCGACCTCGAGCGCGAGCAGCGCCGTGGGTCCCTTCTCTTGTCATCGGATCGAGGACACCTCGTCGGAGGGGACTTCGATCCAGACGCAATGATCGATGGACTGGTCGCCGGCATCGATGAAGCGGTCAAGGATGGATTCGTCGGCTTGTGCGCCACAGGTGACATGCGTTGGGAGTTGGGCGAGGACCACAACTTCGAACGCCTGCTCGAATATGAAGCGCGACTCGAACAGGTCTTTCGCGAACGACCGCTTCGAGGCATCTGTCAGTACCATCGCGACCTCTTGCCAGCGCGCGCCATTGCGGACGCGTTGGTGACGCATCGCTCCGCCTATGTCGGCGAGCTGCTCAACCGCGACAACCTATTCTACATCCCGCCCGAGCTGCTCCTCGAAAGCGGTGGACACACGCAACACGGCGAGTGGATGTACCAACAGATCGTGCGCATCTTAGCCGCCGAACGCTCACGCGATCAGGCGTTGGCAATCGCGCGGCAGAGCGAAGCCGAGCAACGGCGACTCGTGGAGGAACTTGCGCGATTGAATCGAGACCTCGAAGAACGCGTCGCGCATCGAACTGCAGAGCTTGCGATCGCAAATCGGCACTTGGAGTCGTTCGCCCATTCGATCGCCCATGATCTGCGCGCGCCGCTCCGCGCGATGCGATCGTTCACCGAGAATGTCGTGGTCGAAGCCGGCCACGATCTGCCCGCGCATCATCTCCGCGACCTGCACCGCGTCGTATCAGCTTCCGAACGAATGTCCGACCTGATCGATGCACTCCTCGATCTCGCGCGACTCCGACGAGAAGGGATCGCCAAGAAGGACATCGATCTCTCCCAGATCGCAGCTCAGGTCACCGATGAGCTTCGGTCGCGCCATCCTGAACGAAGTGTCGAGGTCACGATCGAAAGTGGCCTACGCGCGAACGCAGATGCGCGTCTCGTGCGGGCGTTATTCGACAACCTGGTTGGCAACGCATGGAAGTTCACCTCGAAGCGCGAAACAGCCAGCATCAACATCGGCGTCAACCGCGCGGGCTCCGAGCTGATCTTCTTCGTGCGGGATAACGGCGCGGGCTTCGATCCCGCACAGGCCGACGCTCTTTTCGTCCCCTTCCGACGCCTTCACGGCAGCGAGTTCCCAGGTACGGGTGTCGGACTCGCCAACGTGCAGAGCATTGTCGAGCGCCATCGGGGGCGCATCTGGGCGGAGGGCGCCGTCGATGCCGGCGCAACAATCTACTTCACGCTGCCGGATCACTGAGGCCGTTCAGTGGACTCCGTACGAGCTCGTCGCGGCGATCAAAGCGTGCCTGCGCTGATCGCTCTCACGTTTGCGACTGCGAAGAGTTGCTCACCTCGATCGCAGCGATGATCTTGCCCAGCCCGACAGGCTTCGTGAAGTGATTGTCGAAGCCGGCGAGTTGCGCTCGCACGACGTCCTTCTGCTGCCCGTATCCCGTGACAGCCATGATGCGAACGCTGGTTCCCAGGCGCGTGCGAAGCGAGCGCGCCAACTGGTAGCCGTCGGTGTCCGGTAAGCCGATGTCGAGGATCGCGACCTCGGGCGTGAAGTGTTTCAGTAGATCGATCGCGTGCCAACCATCGTGTGCGATGACGACTTCATGCCCGATGCTGCGCAGCATCTCACCGAGCAACTCGGCGGCGTCTTGGTTGTCGTCGACGATCAAGATGCGACGTGGCGTGACTTCGACGCGGTGGCGAATCTTGCGGTCCGCTTCCGTCTGTGGAGTCACCTTACGCACGTCGATCAGCGGCAACCGAACCACAAATTCGCTGCCGCGTCCGAGCCCCGGGCTGGATACCGAGACCGTACCGCCGTGCATCGTCACGAGGCCGCGGACGAGCGCGAGACCGATACCGAGACCTCCACGAGATCGATCGCCGGTTCGGTCTCCTTGCACGAACAGATCGAAGATGCGCGGCAACAGATCAGGAGCGATGCCGTGGCCGTTGTCCTTCACCGAAATCTTCACTGACTCGCCATCGCGGGCGGTGCCTAGCTCGAGCTGGCCTCCTGAGGACGTGTACTTCACCGAGTTCATCAGGAGATTCGTGATCACCTGACACAGGCGCGTCTCGTCGGCTTCGACCCAGAGGTCTTCGCTTGGAAGGTTCACGGTGAGCTGGTGGCGGCGCTCCTCGCACGACGGTGCGACGATCTCGACAGCCTTGCTGACAATCGCTGCGAGCTTCACGGGGCGCGTGTCTAGTTGGACTTTGCCCTGCGTGATGCGCGAGATATCGAGCAGATCGTCGACGATGTGGATCAGATGATTGATTTGACGTTCGATGATGTTCTGTTCGCGTGCAGTGGCGTCGTCGCCGCGGAGGCGCATGAGCTGCACCGCCGTCAGAATCGGCGACAGTGGATTGCGCAGCTCGTGCCCGAGCATCGCGAGAAACTCGTCCTTCGCTCGGCTCGCGCGCTCTGCTTGCTGGCGTGCCGCTTCCGCGGCGTCGTGTAACCGCGCGCGATCGACCGCCAGGCCGCACTGTTTGCCGACGGCAACGAGCATCGCTTCTTCTTCGGGCTGTAGCGGCCGCTCGTAGCTGCAGCGAAAGCCAATTGCACCAAGGGTTCGGCCCTCGAAGATGATCGGGACAGCTCCCCAGGTATGGACATTGGCGGAGGCGCGAATCGCCGAAAGATGTGGATAGCGGGCCTCGAGTTTGTCGGCGCCGACGATCCACACGAGCTTGCTCGTACGCGCGGCTTCGCAGATCGGAAAGTCGGCGGTGAGCGGCATCGCGGTGATCGCTTCGGCGGTATCGCGATGTACATCGCCGTCGATGATGAACCGCTCGATCGCGGTCCCATCGTCGTTGAGCAAGACGACGACGCCGGCGGGGGCTCCGATCAAGCTCCGCGATTCCGCGATCACGCTCCGGGCGACTTGTTCTGCCGTGAGCGCGCGCGATAGCGCCGCCGTGATCTTGTGGAGAACCGCTGTCTGTCTCATCGACGTGACGTCGCGTGTGAAGCAGCGAGACGAGACAAAGTCGCCATCGCGAGTCTGGGAGTTCGAGGTGATCTCGACGTAGCGAACGCTACCGTCTTTCGCGCGCAGGCGAGCCTCGACATCACGGACGGTTTCGCCACGCCGAAGCCGCGCGAGAATGTCGTCCACGGCGTCGCGATCGCAGTGGACATCGGCGATGTTGCGCCCGATCAGCTCCTCGGCGCGGTACCCGAGTAACTCCGTCTCGGCGCGGTTCACATAGAGAATGGTTCCGTCGCGGTCGACGCGATGAATCGGCACCGCGGCGTTCTCCAAGAAGTCCTCGAGATCGTCCTTCGCGCGCTTTGTTTGCTCTTCAGACGCGCGAAGCTCCCGCAGCGAGTTTCGAAGCGCGGACTCGCACTCCGTGCGCCGCGAGATCTCGGCGATCAGTGCGTGCAGGTTTGCTGCTGGCAAGCTGGGCGCGTCGTTGGCCGTTCTGGCTTCCGGCAGCATGACGTGCGAATGCGTGGCGCATACCCCCGGTAGACCATCCTGCTTGTAGAACGAATCGATGACGTAGGCGCAAAGCAGCTTGAACGTGTGTCTCGCCCGAAGATCATTCCACATCTCCTCCAGGCGGATCGCGGCGACGGATTGGCCGTTCCTCCATAGGATGTCGACCATTTCTCCATAGGCGCGAACGTTGCGCGTTCCACCGCGTGCGAGGGCTGCAACCTGTTGACCGACGGCCAGTTCGAAGCGCTTCCAGTCCGGTGACCCGGCCACCATGAACGCATCGAGCGTCGTAGCGGCATCGAGCATGACGAGCTGTTCGCGTCCTACGTATCCGTCGACATCGAGGCCTTTGGCTCGGAGCAGATCGACGAAGGCGCGCCGATGCACGTCGGTCGCAACGATGATCGCGGCTTCGTCGGCGCGCAGACCCTCCAACAGGAACTCGGTGACGGTCTCCGCGAGAAAGCTGTCCGTCTCGTAGAACTGGACCCAGTGCTCGTGCGGTTCAGGCGGAAGCTCTCGAGCACTGTGCATAAGGTCGATCCCTTGGCGGGCAGTTCATCGCACACGAGGAGTCGGTGCCTGGAACCGCGCTACGAGAGAGACGACAAGCACGTGTCGCTGGATTGGTTTTGGAACCAAGTCTGACCGGTCCGCTCCCGTCGGACTGTAGCGGGATCGCACGCCTTCTGTGAGCTGGGTGACAGTTGGCGGTGTGCTTCCACGCCCACCCGAAATTCGGCAGAATGAAGGCGTCGTGGGACAGCGACAGCACAACGAGGAACCACCCCAAACGCTGGGTGACGTTCTTTACGCAAACCAAACGGCAACCGTTGTCGTCGAGCAGGATTGGGAAGCTCTCGTTCACCGCATCGCGGAGGGCGATCAAGCCGCCCTTCACGCTCTGTACGGAGATCAGCGCGTTCTGGTGTTCGTTGCGCCGTCGAAGCGGTCGAACGGCGAGCGGGCCGTGGCCGACCTCGTTGCCGCCGGGTTCGTTGCTCGGTTGGTGATCACGCTCGGCGAAACCGCGTGGTTCCTCGGTCAGAATGTCGAGTGCGCAGCGATCGCCGTCGGTGATGCCGTGCCGGACCGCGAAGCGCTGCTCGCGTTTCTGCGCGACGCGTACCCACACGCACGAACGTGCGCGTTGACGGATCTCCATTCCGCGAAGCTGGCGATCGTCGGCGCGGAAGACGCGCAGTCCCTCGTGGACGAGCGTTACCGGGTTGGCTAGTGGGAGGAAGTGGCGCCTCTCGACGTCGCGCAATGATCTTTCGTTGCCCTAGCTCTGAACTGGCACGGCGTCGCGATCAGGAGTCGCTCGACGCGCTTAACAGCGACAGCACGCCGCCCCATCTCGGCTCGGGAATCACCGTCGCGTGCTCGACGAGCGGTCCAACCGACTGTTGATGTAGACCGAGCCACGCACTCGCATCGACAATTCGAGGCCCGGAATCGAGCACGCCATGCTCGTGCTTGTCGTAAGCGATCGAGCCGATACGAAGCTTGAGCTGCTCCGGAATGCGTCCTGGAAACGTCGCGCTGCGCTTCGCCCACACGACGTGACCGTGCTCGGTGTACACGACTGCGCGCGGTGCAGATGTGAGCTCGACGAAGCGAACGGCCGAAGCAACCACGGAGGTCCTGAAGGTATCGACAATTGCGTTCACTGCCACGAGGCTCGTCGGTGCGGCGCAGAACGGTCGCACCAGTTCCTCGGGCATCAGAAATTCCGCAGCGAACACGTCGGCCTCACGTTCTTGATGCAGCGAGAACGGTGGGGCGGCATCGAGATCCAGTTCGCTCGGGATCCGATGACCGAGCAGGAAGTGCCCAAGCTCGTGCGCGATCGTGAATCGCAGCCTCCCGATCTGCACGATCTTGTCCGACACGCGCATGATCGCGCGCTCCCCGCGACGAAGGAGTTGTGCGGTCGCACCGTCGAGCGGACAGTAGATCACGAGGATCTTGTGGATGCCGGCGACGACGAACGGATCGATCTTGCCCGCACCGTCCATCCCACACTGCAAGAGCACCTCGCGCGCGAGCTTGCGCGCTCGTGCATACGGTCGTCGCAGGACTGCCATGGCTAGTCTCTGCCTTCCGTGAGCGTAAGAGCATCTTCGAGTAGCGCGCGAAGGTCGTTGTCGCTCAGTGTCTCGCAGTCACGAAAGGCAAGCTGAAGCTCCGGGTTGTCCGCCCAGATCTTGCGAAGCCATGCGTTCACGGCGTCGCGCGCCATCGTGACGATCGATGCCCGAATGGTGCCCTTTTCGATCGTCGCGCGAGACTGGACGCTTTCGGCGTATCGGATCGCGGCCATCTTGCTGCGCCCCGCCGCATACAGCCGATCGACCTGTCGCTCGACCTCGGGCGTCGTCGGCATGTGCTTCGCGTCCTCGATCGCGAGGGCCGCCTGGAGCGCGTGAAAGCCGCGGAGTTTGCGTTCCCGTTTTGTCGTGTTCATCATCGTTCTTCTCCGTGTTGGTTGTTGGTTAGTCCGTGAACGCGTCGACAATCGTCTCGCGCACGCCGTCGTCGAGAGTCTCTGCAAGTGCGAGCAGCCGCTCGAACGCAGCGTTGTACTTGCGCGAGGACCACTTCAAGAGGCGCATCACGTCGCGCTTCTCCACCGCTCCTTCTTCGTGCGCGGCGAGCAACGCCAGCACGTTTGCGTCAGAGCCCGCGCGCGCGTGCAACTGATTCATCGCGAGCACCCATGCGTCATCGATCGATGCCGGCGCGGTCGGAGCGTTCCATCCATCCTCGTACGCCCCGTCCGTGGTCGCGTCGTCGCACGTCTCGCCCGTGTAATCGTCCTCGCTCGTCGGACGCGGTTCATCCAACGAGACAACCGGCGTCTTCTTCGCCCGCTTCACCTCGGTCGCGAGGTCGCTCGAAATCACGCCGTAGAGAAACCCCGTCAGGTCGACGCGACTCGGATCCCACGTCCGCGTGCCTTCGAGCAGCTTCATCAGTGCCGTATGGAAACGGTCTTCGGCGGTGTCGTTGCGCGCCGCTTTCCCGTAGCGTTTGACGAGCGCCGTCGTGCGCTTGAGCACGTCACGCACCAGGTCGCGCGTGTACTGTTTGTCGAAATCGGTCCGCCACAGTCGCTGTGTCGTGTCGTCTGCCCCCATATCGATCTCCTTATGGGGGCGAATCTATGGGCTGGGTCTGACACACGGCGCGAATGTTCAGTAACCCTCACAGATCCTTCGCAGTTGCCGAAACGAGGCAGAATCTGAGGGTTCGTCCGTCATCCGGACATCGCGGTCCTGTGATGAAGTGGGGACATGGGTAACGGTTTATCCAGGGACATGGGTGACGGTTGAGATCGAGCCGGAATCCTTTCGGGCCGCTGGTGACAGCCTTGGGCGGTAGTGTCCCACCAATGAAGTACATGATCTCTTCGATCGCCGAGGCGGAGGGCGTCCGGATCTGTGTCACTGCCGCCGACCGCCGCGCAGTCGCGAACAAGTTGCTCCCCGCCGACCGCGATGCCGAAGCCGAGGCGCGAGCCCTCGCATACGCCGATGCCCAACGTCGCGGCATCGCGCGAGAGCACGTGACATTCGACTACCGGCGCATGTTCGACATGCTCCTGACGCTACAGGAGATCGACAGATCCGGAATTCAGTGCATCTCCGCGGAGGCCATCTATGACCTTCAGGAAATGCACTTCATCGCCCCTGCACCACCAGGTGACCCGCGTGGGTTCGTGGTCACGACCGCGGGCATTCAGGCTGCTGGTATGACTCGCGCAACCCAGCGTTAGGCTCGGCAGATTGGAGAGCGCTGGCGTAAGGTCGAGTTGCCATGAGGCGGAGCAACAAGCGATGCAACAAGGCGAGCATTGCGGACGCGTTGCGCGCCTCCCACGCGGATCTCTCGCTCAACACGGTTCGCGATGTCGTCGATGCCGTGTTCGACATCATCAAGGAGACGCTCGTGCGCGCCGAGGGCGTGAAGCTCTCCGGGTTCGGCCGATTCTCACTTCATGACAAGCACGAACGGTCAGGACGTGATCCGGTGCGAAACACGCGCATCGTCATTCCGGCCCGCCGTGTGGTCCGATTCAAGGTCAGCCCGACGTTGCGAGATCGATTGAACGCGCACCGCACTGAGTGATCGAGCCAGCGTTGGTGCGACTGCGAAGTCTGGACGCGTGTTCCGGACCGCGTGACCAAGACAAGTGCTCACACGCCGAGGGTCTGTAACGTGATCGCAGAAGCGGGTATCTCTCCCCGCAAGAGCAACCACTCTGCGTCGAACAAGCCTCGCGTTCGCAGATCCGCCATCACGCGCGGTGTTGTCACTTCTTCGAGAAGCGCCCAATAAGAGTTGGTCCTCAACCACACGCGATCGGAATCGTCCTCGAACGCGAACACCCAACGACCGCCGACCGTCTGCCAGTACGAGGCAGCAACGAGCCGAACCGTGACCGTAATGACCGCACCCTGCGTGCGCGTGTAGTGGTTCGTCGCCCATGACCGCGCGATAGCCGGCTTCTCCGTGAACGAGACGAAGGGCGATGGACCGCGCTCGTTGACGTGCCTGGCGACGTGCCGAACGGCGAGAACCGCAAGCAACCCCGGAGATGTTGCCTTCGGGACAATCGGCGGGAGATACGTCGCGCCGTACGGAGACTCCAACCCGCCTCGTGTCGGCAACACAATGGGCTGCGCGTTCGCGATGCCGTTAGCGGCGCAATCGATACCGACGAGGAGCGAATCGCCGCGATGCAGCTCTCGTGTGACCGCGATCCGGCGCCGGCAGAACTCCACGGCCCGAGGTTATCCGTAGTGGACCTGGGATCCGCGGCCGAAACGGAAATCGCTACATGCGTAACTTGTTGATCTCGATGCAGACACAAATCGCGATCGAAATCGCGCGCGACGCTTTCATTCGTTTGCACGCCTGTGGAGCGAACGTCGAGCGCTCACGCCGACTTGAACACGATCGCAGCCCTCACGATTTCCCACCCGTCATTCGGAATCACGTCTTTCCTCGCTGGCGATTTCACGAGGCCGATCGTGCGCGTGAAGAGCGTGCGTGATCGCGGGGATACCGCAGCGACGTCCGCGCGCGTTGCGGATCCTTCGTTGGAAGCGAGCGGAAATCGTCGCCCTGATCGACGTGGATCATAGATGGTCGCGAAGCGGGTGATGTGATCGATCGGGCGCGCAAGCGCGTGCCAAGAATTTGGGCCGAGCGCGTCCGTTTGGGCGTTCTCGTGCGCATTCCAAAGTAGAGGCACTCGATCGCGACGCGCGAACCGCGGTGACGAATGAGCGCCATCACGCACACACGCGCGGCCCACGTGCCGCAGGAGTCTCGTCATGTCTTCACTCGCATTCGACAAGCAAGGAAAGCCGTTCGGCTTCCAGCGTCGCACCAAGAAGCTCTTGGTCCGCCTGTTCCGGAACCCGTCCGCGCGCGGCACCTGCTCGCAGGTGATGAATTCCGACGGAGCACCGCTCTTTGTGGATCCGGAGACGGACTACAACGAATTTCGTCGCGCCGTGGGACACGTGCCCGGCCTCTACCGTCTCGATCAATGCGACGAGAATGGCGTCGAGCTGGAGGACGCACAGGCCGCGTACGTGGCGATCGATGTCGCACGCAATGCCTCGCCGAGCAGTGGCGAGCCGGGAGCCGCCGAGGTGAATCCGCTCGTCGTGATCGAGCATCTGGCCGCCGTGCAGGCGGACGCCATGAAGACCATGAGCGCACAGCACGCATCGGTCATGGCGGCGACCGCCGAGATCCTCCGCGCACCGTATCGTCCCCCGCTTCCCATGCCTCCGGCGATCGTGCGCAACGCATCGCCCGATGACTACGACGATGACGACGAGGACGACCACATCGAGCAGATCGTCGTCGAGACAGGCTGGTCGCGCGTCGCCGAGAAGTGCGTGCCGTGGCTCGAAATGTTCGGCGGACTCGCAGTCGGGATCCTCCAAGCGAGGTTCTTGCCCGGGACGAAGGTCGTGCTGCCAACGCCCACGCGCCCAACGCCTGCGACTGCTACGACCACTGCACCTCGGAGCCGTGTGGTCCGTGCGAATCCGTCACCAGCGCCGACCGCCACACCGGTCGTCGTCGATGTCGACGCAGACGAGACGACGACAGCGCCGGTCACTCCGTCCGCTGCCGAGCGTCCCGCCACCGCCATCCCGCCCGAACAATGGGCGCGTCTCTACGCGATACGCGATCAGCTCACCCCCGAGGAACGCGCCGCCGCCGAACCGTTGATCGTCGGCATGTCATTGGCCACGCGCGCCGAGTGGCTCGCTGCGCTGTCGTCGATGCCTCTCGATGAGGCGATTGCCTCGGTGCGCACCGCGATCAAGCAGCTCGGCGCCGCATAGCCGCCGCATCCTCCACCATCCATCTCATGTCAGGAGATTCTTGTGATTGCTCCCCCTCTCAACGACCACGACTGCCTCGGCCCGACGACGGATCACATTCGCGCAGCGATCGAGGCTCGAGATCCTGCCCTCGTCGAGTTGGCTGCGCAGTTCACGAACACCGATGACCTCGCCGCCTGGTTTCGTGCGCAACCACAGCGCGACGACAACGGCGATCCGAGCGAAGGACCCAAGATCGCCGCGTGTCGTCCCGCGCAGCGGCTCCAACTCGACAACGAATTCCCGAACTGCTTCGAGCGTGCATCACGATTCATCGGTGCCGCGCAGTTAATCGAGCCGGATCGCGTCTATCGCCTCGCGACCGTCACGACGCCGAACGGACTGCACACGTTTCCGCTTCGCGACGAAGAGCCGGTCATCCTCGATCCGAAGAACGCTCGCAACGCGACACCGATCGGCGATATCGCGACCCGACGTCTTCGCATCCAACGCCTGATCGGCCTCGACGAACGCAAGGGCTTGCGTGCGGACCTCGCCAACGCACGCCGCGCCAAGGAGCTCGGCCACACGACGTGGGTGGACGGCACGCCAATCGACGAGGCGATCGCCATCTACGAGAGGGCGCTCGCGCGCTACCAGGCGATCCTCGCCGAGCTGGACGCGGAGGAGGAGGCGAACAGCGACAACGCGTCACCGACGAGTGTTCGCAACCAGGGCGGCATGGTCGTGCTCACGCCAATGCAAGCGGTCGATTGGATCGCCGACCTCGCCCGCCAGAGCGCAGAGCGCGTGATCGACGGGATGACGCGGATCAATAACGGCCATCGCGCGATGCGGCGCGTGCTCGCACTGCAAGCGATGCGCATGGCGGATATTCGCGATGTCGGACTCGTGCTCGCGCTGGCCGAGCAGGCGGCGCGGACCCTCGGCCTGGGCGGTCTCAAGGTCGTGCACTCCACGGTGCGCGCGATCGACAAACTCGATCAGATCGCCGCCTCACGCTTTGCAACCTCGGCAACGCCACGCAACAACCCATTCGCATCGCTTGCGCTCGCCGCGATGGGCAACAAGGACGTGCAGCAGCTCCTCGGTGGACTCGTGCGCGTCGCCGGTCGCTTCGCTGGCGGCATCGGCATGGAAGCCGCGCGCGTCAAGCTCGCCAGTGCAGGCATCAGCGCACCAGTGCTCACTGAGTTCGAGAAACAACTCAACCGCGAGGGCCTCACGCTCGGGCCACTCGCCAAGCCCGCGCCGATGATCGGATCGCTCGACGCGATGCTCCCGCAGGCGCTGGCCGGCCGGTGGCTCGCACAACGGCTCCCTCTCTAACACCAACCGTCGGCGCGCAGCGCCGATCTGCATTTCGTCTTTGCGCGCCTTCCGCGCGCGGACTCAACAGACCCGCGTTGCGGGTCGAAAGGACTCGTCATGGCTGCCTCTCGTTCTCGCTCGTCACGTTCTCGTTCGTCTCGCTCTGGTTCGTCGCGTTTGTCTGGCTCTGCGCGCGCGCCTCGCCGTCTCAAGAAGGCATCGCCCGCGCTCACCGCGTCCGGCGCGCCCTGGGTTCGCAACGGCGTCGATCATGGTCCATTCCGCGCCGCGATCCACGATCTCACCGCGTGGGCGCTCGACCTCGCAGAGCGTGCGGTCGACGACTGGCCGCGCGCTCAGAAGCACGTGAGCAACACGCGTCGCTTCTTGTTCGCGAAGATCGCGGGCACGCGCCCCAACGTGATCTCTGCCGACGACTTGGCGTTCACCGCGGGTCTGCTCGCGCGCATCCTCGACGAAGATTATGGTCTCGCACTCACCGACGCGCTCTCGGTGCTCGATCGTCTCGAGCTCCCCACCGACGTCGTGCCCATGCCGCCGCGTACGCCGACAACCCCGATGGGACCGAGGGCGCGCAGCACGCCGCATGCGTCCTCGTTCACCCCGCCGCCGCTTCGCTACTGCGATGACTGCGGCGTCATTCACGAGGTGGGCGACCACCTCCCTCGCCGCAACGCGGCCTAGATCGTCCGTTCGGACCTCTGCAAGGAGTCATCTCATGAAGAAGAAGCATCATCATCGGTCGAGCAAGCGCTCGCCGTATCGCCCGCGCAACGCGGCCAGCGCCGTCGCCGCGCCACGTCCGCGCCCGCGGATCGTCCGCGCCGCAGCGCCGCAATGGAAGCACATCGTGGCCGCCGTCGCGGGCGGTGGTGGAGCAGCCGCGCTGGGCGGCTTGGTCGTGAACCAACAGATCTTGTCCGCGGAAACGGTCGGGATCGGTCTCATGTTGGGCGGCGGCGCCACTGCGTACTTCAGCGAAGGAATCCCGCGCGTCGTCGGCACGAGCGTCGCCGCGTCGGGTGCCGGTCAGTTCGCGCTGGCGATCATGAACAAGCGCGCGCTGAAGGCGCACGAGGAAGCGAACAAGAACCGCACCGACGTGACCGCCCAAGCGTCTCAGCTCGCGCCCCCGCCTGCGGTGCCTCGTCAGAACGCGGACGGCGAAGGTGTCGTCACTGATACGTTCCGCGATGCGTTGAACGACCTGGCCTCTCTCGAGGATGAGTGGCGGTACGGGATTCGCGACACGCAGCTCGCCAACGAGCCGATCGTCATCGATCTCGACGACGCAGCGTAACGAAGAAACGGAATCGGAGCCTCGGTTCGCGCGAGCGCGCACGGTCATCGCTTCTCGAACCGAAAGGAATCTCTATGGACTACGACCTTGTTCTTGTCGACGACAGCGAACGCAACGCGACCGATCACCGCACGACGACGCGCCCGCGCGCGACGCCGTGGCGCCCGCTTCCCGCGCGTCCCGCGGGCTCGCGCACGGTGGTCGTTCCGCCGGGCGCTCGCCCGACGGTGATCACCGGCAGTGCGTCGGGCTACTACCAGCCGTCGTACTACCCGGCCGCGCCGATGGCGCCGTCGATCGCGTCTCGCTTCGGCCTCACGACCGGCGAGCTGATCGACACCGGCATCCAGGTGCTCGCGGCCGTCTTGCCGCTCCCCGTCGCGCCGATGGCGCAGGGCGAGACGCAGACGGACGTGGAGAACCTGATGCTCTATCAGGGCGCGGTCGCGACGCACGCCAAGCGTGACGAGCAGCTGCGCACGCTCGGCAACCTTCTCGTTCGGGTCCTGCGCTAACGGAGGTCTGCAATGGAATTCTTCACGCGCAACTCTCCCGCGTACAAGATCGCGGCGAACTCGAAGAAGGCGACGCAGCCCACCACGTCGAACTGGTTCTCGAACCTGTTTGGTTCGCTGTTCGGCGGGGCACCGGCTTACAAGACCGTCGATGGTGGGCGCGCGAGCGCCGCGTCGTCGTCGGGCTTCTGGTCGCTGTTCGGCTCGTCCCCGTCGTACAAGAAAGCGCCCGCAGTGACCGCCGCGCCGATCGACACGGAGGCGTCACTCGACGCCGACGCAGCGATCGGCATCGACGACGCCGCGGATGCCGAGGCCGCTCTCGACGACGCCGGGGCCTGCCCCGGTGAGGATCAGATCGTCATTCTGTAGCGCACTGCGTGTGCGCGACCGGCGTGCGCACGGCACGTCGGCTCTGTCTCTAGCCTAGCTCTCCCATTCCCCATTCCCATGGTGGCCCTCTGCTCGCTCGCGCGACCCGAGGCCCCGATCCGTTCTTCGTTCGTTCTCTCCTTCTCCCCTCTCCCCACGAAAGGCTGATCTATGTCCGACGACAGCTTGGAAACTGCGCTCTGGCTCGCGACGGGCGGCGCGGCGGGC